>AMWB02089005.1_pt1 | contig 16792 bp, 11 predicted proteins | sample 200311 | NCBI WGS metagenome assembly AMWB02 (sample SAMN02737377, study PRJNA173069) | bioreactor metagenome | biome: anode biofilm in microbial fuel cells | place: USA: California | collected 2010-12-16 | reverse complement strand
ACTGGCCTCAATTTCTTCTGTTTCCTTGATATACTGCCGCGAATATCTCATTCAACTCCAGCAATCGCACAAGATTCACCCATAATTTCTGAAATTCTCTGGAAATACAAACAATCCCATCCACAAATAGTCCTGACAAATATTAAGACTTTCACTTGCCGGTTAATGATAACCCTTCCCTTTGTAGTACAATGTAACTGGGAATCAACACTAATTTCCCTGGTACTATCTCACTAAAACAGTTAACTCTGATATAATCATTACAAAGTAGCTGACCTCATGTATTGAAAATCCACTGAGGAAATATCATGCACAAGCCTACTTATGAAAAACTAGAACAAAAGATCCGTGAACTTGGAAGTCAGAAAAAGACTTCATGTCAAAAAGATGTCGAGAATCGCAAGCAACCAGATATTGTTTTGGCTGAAAGCGAAGCAAAGTACAAAATCCTTTTTGAGAACATGGTACAGGGCGCATTTTACCAGCGATCCGACGGAGTATTGATCGATTGCAATTCAGCCGTACTTGAGATGTTCGGGGTGAGCAAAGATCAATTTATGGGCAAGACGTCCATGGAACCGAATTGGCATGTGATTGCTCAAGATGGCTCAGACCTGCCAGGAGACCAGCATCCCTCAATGGTTGCACTAACATCTGGCCAACCAGTTCATGATTTCTTAGCGGCTATCTACAATCCCAAAAAGAAAGATTACGTTTGGCTAAACATTAATGCTATCCCTCAATTCAAAGAAGGGGAAAGTAATCCTTATCAAGTCTTTGTTACTTTGCATGATGTCACGGAGCGTAAGCGTGCGGAGATGGCGCTACGGGATAGCGAGAAACGATTACGGACCCTGATGAATCTCACCCCTGGTGGAATTTACCAGACGGACAGGGACGGTAACTGTGTGTACGCCAATCAAGAGTGGCTGAGGATGGCTGGGCTCACTTTCGGTGAGGCTCAGGGGATGGGTTGGGTCAATGGCATCTACTCTGAAGATCATAAACGTATCAGACAAGGATGGTACGATATGGTCAGGACTAAGGGAAAGTGGAAAGATGAATACCGATTTATTAATAAGGAGGGAAAGATCACTTGGGTGTATGGTGTTGCAACCCCGGTGTACGAGGATGATAATACCATCTCGGGATACCTGGGATTAAACATCGACATTACCGAACGTAAACAAGTTGAAGACAACTTGAGGATAAGTGAACGAAAAAACAAAGAAGCCTACAACTTTCTGCAGTTGGTCATCGAGACTATTCCTGTGCGGCTTTTTTGGAAAGATCTTGATTCACATTTCTTGGGATGCAACCAATTGTTTGCTCAGGATGCAGGATTTAAAACTGCAAAGGAGTTGATTGGAAGTGATGATTACGCGGTGGGATGGAAGGAGCAGGCAGGCCAGTACAGGGCAGATGATCTTGATGTAATGACATCAGGAAAACCAAAATTGAATTATGAGGAACCCCAGACAACACTCGAAGGCCGTCATATTACGCTATTGACCTCCAAGGTCCCGATACGTGACGCAAACAATGAAATAATCGGCTTACTGGGGACGTATGAAGACATTACCCATCGAAAACAAATTGAGGACGAACGAGAGGCAACAATCCAATTTTTACGTTTTATCAACGATAGCCAGGGAATGGAAGAACTGATCCATGCGGTAACAGCCTTTATCCAAAAACTAACTGGCTGCGAAGCTGTAGGAATTCGTCTGAAAAAAGAGAATGACTATCCCTACTTCGAAACGCGGGGGTTCCCGGAACAGTTCGTTGTTGCCGAAAACTGGCTTTGCACCCGCGACGAGGCTGGACGACCTATCTATGACAAAACCGGCAACCCGGTGCTCGAATGTATGTGCGGTAATGTCATCTGTGGTCGCTTCGATCCTTCAAAACCATTTTTTACGGTACAGGGAAGCTTCTGGACAAACTGTACCACCAAACTGCTCGCCTCCACCTCTGCAGCAGACCGACAATCCCGTACACGTAATCGCTGTAATGGCGAGGGGTACGAGTCGGTAGCCCTGATCCCACTGCATCTTGGTACAGAACGCCTGGGGCTTTTACAGCTGAACGACCGGAGCAAAGGACGATTCAATATCGAAACCATCGCCCTGTTGGAACGATTTGCGGGCTACCTAGTTGTGGCACTGGCCAAATTTCGTGCCGAAGAGCAGCTTCAAGCTCTCAAAGAGGACCTTGAGATGATCGTCGAGAAACGGACACAGGAGCTGCAGGAGACCCAGAAACAATACCTGCATGCGGAAAAGCTATCGGCAATCGGCAAATTGTCGGCGTCTATCGCTCATGAATTCAACAACCCACTGCAGAGTATCATGACCATTATCAAAGGGATAGAACGGTATACTCCTTTGAAAAAAGATGAAGCTGAACTAGTTGAATTGGCTTTCCAGGAATGTCAAAGGATGAAGAAATTGATTCTCAGTCTCCAGGATTTCAACCGACCCTCCTCTGGCATAAAAACGTTGACGGATGTCCACAGTTCGCTCGACTCCATAATGATTTTGCAAACGAGATATTTTAACAACAAACACATTTCGGTGGTACGAAACTATGCGGAGAATCTGCCGCAGATCATGGTCGTCTCCGATCAAATCAAACAGGTTTTTCTAAATTTGCTGACCAATGCAACGGATGCCTGCCATAATAAGGGCGGTGGTATTATCACGGTCAGTACCTGGCAAGAAAATGACAGAGTGGCGGTAGCAATTAAGGATACCGGAGTTGGTATAAAGCCAGAGGACATGGAACATATCTTTCGGCCTTTTTTTACCACCAAAAACGAAGTGAAAGGTACCGGTTTGGGTTTGTCGGTCAGCTACGGGATCATCAAAAACCATCACGGAGAATTTCGTGTTGAGAGCCAACCTGGTGAAGGCGCAACATTCACCGTACTGCTTCCCATAAAAGCTGAGGTGCGCTGAAAGTTCCTCGCGAACCAGTAGACCTCCCTCCAGGCGAAAAACATCTGGAAGTGTTAACGTCCTAAACCGATGTCATTAAACTAACCTCCAAAAACATCAATTTATAAGTACTTCCCCTTCAATTCCAATCGATTTCCGACTTCCCGAACCGGTGGGCGTAGGCAGTTTCACCCGGATTTGTCCCATAATGCACGCCTGCCGACCGGATGACGTGGTCGATGAGGGTCATGATGGCCGGGCCCGGAGCGGCACTCTGGGGCATTTTTTGCAAAACTCGGCACGCTCCGAAATGGTCCGGGAAAAGGCAGCGAAGAGGGCCAAGTGGGAAAAGTGGTAAATTTACGCCCCCCTCCCCACGCATCCAGTGAGCATGGATGTTGAAACAGGGGTTGAAACTTTGGAAGAAGAGAGGGGGACTCTCAAAAATCCACTTTTATCACTTTTTGAGTAGTCGAAGAGGAAACCTTCAGATCAGTTGCTGTTTTTGAGAGTACACCCCGGAAATTTCATCGAGGCTTACATTTGCCTTACCGCCGAGACACAATCAAAAGATTTTAGAATTATCTTCTCCCTGAATACCATTGAAAAAGGTTTCTGTGGAATACGCTATAGTCAGTTAGTATCAACCACGATGCCTAACGTTTATCCCGAAGTGACACTCCGACAAAAAGGGTCGCATTCATGTGGTTTTGGCCGGTCATGGATGGAAGGTTCATTCAATGATGCAAAAAAGCCAATGTGCAATGATAGGACAGATAAAACCACGTCAGTTGATGCTGATGCTTATGACCTTACTCTTAAGGACAGGAGCGTCTGCTCTCCTTGGATGCGCCAGTACGATTCATCTTTTCCCATTCAGCCATGAGCGAAGGTTGGGATAACCAATTACAAAATTTTGCGGCAATAAATAAAGAGAGCCAGATGCTGTTGTACCGAGTGACAATATTGCAACCCGGAATACGCATTCTAAGCACACTCCATACGATACGAAGAGAAGAAAACTCTCGAATGTTTTCTATCTGTCTCCAATTAATCATATTAATTTTTATCTGGCAATTGTGGCCTACGCCTTGCATGATTTGACAAAACTAATCAAGAAATATTTTAATCGCCTAGGGGGAATTATTTTTCACAACATGCAAATAGTATCTTTACCGATAAGAATAATTAAAAACAAACTGCTCTTTCTCTTGTTTGCATTAGTTTTCTCCCCCATCATTTCAACTGCAACTGCAACTGTAACGACGACTCTGGAAATAGAGTTTGCCTTTACCTTACCAGAAGCTCCTGAACAGCAGCTCCTCGGCTATAGGCTCTATAGGGACGGAGTGAAGGTTTGTGCAACAAACGACCCAAACGTATCAAAGATAACCTGCGACATTCCAACAGAAGACGGCACTTTCGACTTCACTCTCGCGGCATATTACACTGACGGTGCAGAGAGCCCACAATCTCCTTCCTTCCCCTTTACTATTGGCTCGGCCCCAGTCACTCTGCCTCCAGCTCCAACACCTGATCAACAACCACCAACGGCTTTGCTTTCTTCCTCAACAGCCGCGGGTAACGGCCCTGTCCTGGTAACCTTTGACGGTACTTCCTCCACCACGCCAAACCCACCAATAGTGAAATACAGCTGGACTTTCGGAGACGGTTCACAGGCTACAGGCGAGAAGGCTACTCATTCTTTCACCACCGCAGGAACATATTATACCAAACTCACCGTTGAAGACAGCAAAGGGCTAACCGATAGTGTTGATACTCCCATTATCGTCATTGAATCTATCGAACCCAACGTAAAGCCAAATGCGGCCATATCACCCAACGTGCCAGGAGGAGACGCACCAATAACCTTTTCTTTTGACGGTTCAAAATCGTCTGAGCCTGACGGCACTGTAGCCAGTTACAACTGGAACTTTTTCGGTGGGATTGACCAAGATTGTAATGGTAGTGACTGTCTACGCTTACTAAATCAAACTCAAGTCTCTCAACTGTATGTCTCTATCTTTGGTCGAGCATCTGAAGGTGAAGGTAATCAGTACTGGCAGTCGGATCAAAGCGATATGACAGTTGCTGCTAATACCATGCTGAACACAGAACCAGCTAAGGCATATTTTGGAGATACTTTGAATGACAATCAAATGTTCATTGAATTTATTTATAAAAACACCCTGGGCAAGGACTATGCGGACGATCCTGAGGGAGTCAATTACTGGGTGTCTGAGTTAACCGGCGGAAAATCAAAAGGAGAAGTTGTTGCCACTCTGATCAATGCTGCCATTGATCCACAATATGCTGGGCTAGCTGCTCAGGATCAGTTTCTAAACAAGGTAGCAGTAAGTAACTATACTGCCGAAGCCATTATAACAGTCCCTAATGTTAATGACCTGTCTGCATTTGTTAATTTTATTTCAGACGTGACTAACGATCCCGCAACTGTTGTGGCTGCCAAGGCTGCTGTTGATTCGTTTTAGCATTGTAAACTATCATTAATATCATATCGAAGCAGGGTCAGAAATGGCCCTGTTTTTTGATTCTGCAATACCAGATTGTTCAGCTATAACGCTGAGATAAATTCACCCATTCATCCACAATGCAAAATGATCGTTTTCATATCCCGTTACCCCGCCAAACATACATGAATACTACCCCGCCGAGATGAGTGTTTATGCGTATAAACGCCCTGGCTGGATGAAATTAGCACAGCAAAAGCGGGTGCAATTAGCTCAGCGCTATAGTTCCAGAGAACCGAGACTATATTGCTCCATTTCTGACCATCGACGGCATTGATACTTTCATATCTTTCTGTTGAACACATTCAAAAAGAAGATAATTCACAGAACATTTAGGATAATGACCATCTCTTGGGGATGTCTAGGCTGAGACTCAGCGTAGCAATCGACATTTTTCACGAAGCATAAAAACCCCGGCCATGATGTGTCCGTATAATGAAAATCTGAAAGTGGGAGCGTCCTAAACCATTTTTAACAAGATCAGTGCAAAACCCATCTATTTTTGCTCCATTGTGTAAAAAATATTCAATAATTTCAACCTCAATCATGTCAGGTTTTCATTGTAGTGCCATAATTATTGTTTAGAATATTGCCTTTCTCGGCGAAATATGTCAATGATCAGGCATGTATATTCGACAGACAAAGACCAGCACCTCGGTAGCAGGCGAAGCATATTATACCTACCGCCTGGTTGCCTCGGAAAGAATCGGCGGAAAAGTGCGGCAGAAGACCCTGCTCAACCTGGGCAGGAACTTTTCTTTGCCACGCGAACAATGGCCCCAGCTTTGTACCCGCATCGAAGCGATACTTGCGGGACAAATGGTGCTGATCGCGCCCTCGGACAACATAGAAAAATTGGCGCAGCGCTACGCAGCACAGTTGGTAGTTGCTCCGCAACCTGGTGATCAGCATGAAGAGGTGAAGCCGGTAACCTATTATGCCGAAGTGGATGTTGCTTCACTGGAGTTGGTCCGTCCCCGGTCGATTGGGGTTGAGCATGTGGGGCTGGAGATGCTGAAATGGCTTGGGCTGCCAGAAATTCTTACTTCAGCTGGTTTTAATGGTATCCAGCAGGCAGCGGCTCTAGGCAGCATCATCGGCCGAATGGCTGAACCTGGCAGCGAACTGGTCACCTGGCAATGGTTGACTGAACGTAGTGCTCTTGGTGAACTCCTTGATGCGGATTATGAAACCATGTCACTGATGCGGTTGTATCGAACCTCTGATCTTCTGGTGCGGCATCGGCAGACGATTGAAACCGCCCTGTTTTCTAGAATCAATGATCTGTTTTCCCTGCCGACAACCGTCACCCTTTACGACCTGACCAACACGTATTTCGAGGGTGAGATGGCCGGCAATGCCAAGGCCCGTCGTGGCCATTCCAAAGAAAAGCGCAGCGATTGCCCCCTGGTGACTCTTGGCCTGGTGTTGGACGGCAGCGGCTTTATCAGACGTTCAAGAATGTTCGAAGGGAGCGTGTCTGAACCGACAACACTTCAATCCATGCTTGAAGGGCTGGAGACCCCGAAGGGTGCGATGGTGATCATGGACAGGGGCATCGCCAGCCAGGCCAATATTGATTGGCTGGTCGATAAACAATATCGGTATCTGGTTGTCAGTCGTGAGCGAGCTCGTCAGTTTACGGCAGAGCAGGCGGTGCCAGTATCCTCTGCCTCAAGGCAGACTATTCAAATACAGCGGGTTATGCGTGAAGATGGCTTGGAAGTCCGGTTGTATTGTCATTCCGAACAAAGGCAAGAGAAGGAAGATGCCATGAATGCGCGTTTTATCAAGCGATTTGAGGCTGGTTTGCAAAAGATCGCCGAGAGCCTTGCAAAACCAGGAGGCACAAAAAAGCGGGACAAGGTTGTGCAGCGGATCGGCCGACTCCAGGAGAAAAGTTGCGGCATAGGCCAACACTACCGGATCGATCTGGTCCACGATGAAGGCGGTAATGTGGTGACTGCTTTAAGCTGGGAGCGAACCCCGATTGAGGGTACACGATTGACTCATCCCGGCGTCTATAGTCTGCGAACCAACGAACTGAACTGGGATGAAGTGACGTTATGGCAGACATACACCATGTTAACAGACCTGGAGGCGGTATTCCGCAGTCTGAAGTCGGAGCTGGGAATGCGTCCGGTTTATCATCATAAAGAGGAACGCGCCGAAGGGCATTTGTTCATCACTGTTTTGGCATACCAGGCAGTTCAGGCTATCCGGCGGAAATTGAAGGGCGGTGATATTAACGACAGTTGGACCTCATTGCGCAGAATATTTTCAGGACAGCAGCGGATAACAGCTACCTTCGGACAAAAAGACGGCAGGACGCTTCATATACGCAAAACAACTGTAGCCGAACCCAAACTGAAAAACCTCTACTATGTTCTCGGGATACATTCTTCCCCGGTGGGCCTTCGCAAAATGGTCAACTGATGCAAAATAATGCGAATGTAGTGCCACTGGAAATATTTAATGGATACATGTGATTGAATTTTAATGATATTATTTTTACTGTGTTAAACATGGGCTAAACCAACGCCATTAAACTACCTTCCAAAAACCATCAATTTATAAGTACTTCCCTTTTCATACCAATCGATTTCTGACTTCCCGAACCGAGGGGCGTAGGCCAGTTTCACCCGGAGTTGTCCCAAAATGCACGCCTACCGACCACCTGGACGTCCTCGATGGGGGTCATGATGGCCGGGGTCGAAGTGGCACTCTGGGGCATTTTTTGCAAAAAATCGACAGGCTTCGAAATGGTCCGGAAAAAAGGCGGCGAAGAGGGCCGAAATGGGAAAAGTGGTAAATTTACGCCTCCCTCTCCCCGCAAATTACAAGAGCATAGGTGGTGAAACAGGGGCTTAGTCTGCGGAAGACGAGTGGGGGGGACTCTCAAAAATCCACTTTTATCACTTTTGAGTAGTCAAGATTGGAAAGAGTCAGAGACGTTGCTATTTTTGAGAGTATACCCAAAGAAAATTCATCAATGCTTACATGCGCCTTACCGCCGAGACACAATCAAAGAGACCCTGTAAGTATCTTCTCCCTGAACACCATTGAAAAAGGTTTCTGTGGAATTCACTGTAGTCAGTTACTATCAACCACGTTGCCTAATGCTTCTGTCGAAGTGACCAGCAAAGATACTCATACATCTGGGATCTCAGGATGCTACGTTTCAATCGATTTTTTAGCCAAGATCAGCGATAAAGTTGTCCCCTTTAATTACACATCATCATTCTAACTTGTTTTGGCGAGAGATGATCGTTATGCAAGCTTTGGAGCATTTAATCAGGATTCGGGCCATCGTGACAGCTGTAGCAGCTTACTTGGTAACCAGCAGCCCAATTTTTAACTCCATATTCGCCAGCATCAATGGTTTTTGCTATTTTTACCGCGCTATAAGGTGTCCCGGCGCTAGTTGTGCCATGACATTGGGCACATGTGCTTTTATCGACGTGTTGATGACCACTAACCCAAACCTGTCCGATTGGATGCATAGTATCATTATGAGGGCCTCCAAAAGAAGGTGTAACTAAATGGCAGACTGTACAGGTATCAATGGTTCCTGCGTGGTTTTGAAGGAGTATAGCCTGAACATTGTCATTGTTTTCCCGTGATGGGCTAATCGCATGCTGACTGCCGTGGCATGCCTGGCAGTAGATGCCTTGGTGTCCTCTAGAAAAACGGTACAATGTATTACTATTTTCACCGTGCGATGCATCATGACATTGATCACAACGAGGTTCGTCAAGCCAGGGCTTGCGGTTCGGGTTTGCTACATTTGTGAGATCGCCATGGCAGTCATAACAAGTTTTACCAGCCAGAAACATGGCTCCACGCAAGCATTTAGTCTGAGCCCCAGGATGACAGGCATAGCAGGTACCTGTCATTGTTCCATCGTCGATACCTGCATTTGCATGTTTCCCGTGTATGGCACTGGATAGATTGGGGATGCCTTGTTGTCCGGCGGTTCCAAGTGCATTAGAGCTATGGCAATTGGCACAGAGCACGGGCCGTTGAGCCATAAGAGTAGTAGAGTGTTTTTGATCATGAAGGGTGAGAATATTTTGTTTTACGACACCCGTAGCAATGCTATAATTTGCAGAACCATTGTCGTTATGACAGTATTCACAGTGCAGTTCAGTGGAAACTGGGGCCACAGCCTGAGTGCTAGCTACAATCGTCCCGCTGCTGTCCTTGGCTACAAATTCTGCAACCTGATACGGATAAGGTGCTGTCACATTGCTGTCTAGATATTCAGTGAGTGGGATTGCCTCGGCAACGAAATGATCTCCTGCTGCTTTCATCAGTCCACTCAAGCCATTTCCTTTGAGACCAATATTAGGGGTAAGGGGTTGGGTTAACCCGAAAAGTGTTTGCGCATATTGCCAAAAATTTGTTTTGTTGTCAGAACGTGTATTGCCAAGTATTCGATATTCAACGGTAATGCCAGATGTGGTAATAGCAGGTGCACTACCGCGGCGAATAACCTGAGCCCACAAAGTGTTATAAGGAGGGAGAATTGAAAAATCTTCAAAACTAGGATCCATGCAATGCATTCCTAGATCATTCCAGGCAATGATGGCATATTGCCCATTTCCTGGAGGAGGTGTACCTATACCTGAGGGAGGAGTAGCTGTACAAAATTCAAGATTGTTGCTGTCACAGGAAGGAACTGGTGCCACAGTGTCAATCAACAATTTCGCAGAGTTAACAGAACTGGCATCATTAGTAACGGATGTTAGAAATCCTACGAAAGTAGCAAGATCAGTAAATTGAGAAATACGATTTGCACAATAATCAGACACTTCAACCTTATTATTGAACCGATCTTGAGCAGCACCAGCATTATCAGAGTGTTGAGCAGCGACAATCAAGGCAGTTATAACCTCGCCCTTGGATTTGCCACCATCAAGCTCAGACACCCAATAGTCAACCCCCGCGGTGTCTTCTGTGTACGTCTTACCCAAGGTATTGAGGTAAATATGCTCAATAAAATCCTGGTTGTTATATAACGTAGCACCAAAATATGCCTTAGCAGGTTCGGTATTCAGCATCACATTGGCTGTTGCTGTCATGCTGGTACTTTGCGGGTCTGTCTGCCAGTATGAATTACCTTCACCTTCAGACGCTCGGCCAAAGATAGAGACATATAACTGTGAGACTTGGGTTTGGGACAGAGAAGCAAACGCGGGGCCAGAAGATAGAACGGATACAAGTGTTAGAAGTGCAATGATGAACTGTTTCATTTTGCTATCCCCTTATTTACTCCAGAAAAAGACTCTGGCTTTATCGATTGTTTTGGAACGTTTTTTTGATAAAAAAAAGACCATTTCTGCCCCTGCTTCGATATATCATTTTATGACGTTTACAGTGCTAAAACGCGTTAACAGCAGCTTTGGCAGCCGCAACAGTTGCGGCATCATTAGTCACGCCTGAAATAAACGCAACAAAGGCTGACAGGTCATTAACATCAGGGACTGTTGTAATGGTGTCGGCAGTATAGTTACTTACTGTCACCTTGTTAAGAAACTGATCCTGAGCAGGTAGCCCAGCATATTGTGGATCAATGGCAGCATTGATTAAAGTAGCGACAACTTGACCTTTTGATTTTCCGGATTTCAATTGACTTACCCAATAATTGACTCCCTCGGGGTCTTCTGCATAGTCCTTGCCCAGGGTGTTTTTATAAATAAATTCAATGAATGCCTGATTGTTGTTCAAAGTCGCGCCAAAATATGCCTTAGCCGGTTCTGTGTTCAGCATGGTATCGGCAGCGATGGTCATTTCATGCTGCTCTGAGCGCCAGTACGCATTACCAGCACCTTCAGATGCCCTACCGAATATCGAGACATAGAGTTGTGAGACTTGAGTTTGGGTTAGTAGAGGTATAATATCAAAACTATGAAGTAAATGGGTATTCTCATAACTGCCAGGATTGACGGGATCTTTAACCCAATAATTAACATCTTTGATAGTCCCCACTCCTTTAGCCAAGTATTCCTCTTGGTCAAGGTAGAGCCGTCCCATATTTTCGTTAAGATCATATCGTTCGATTTTGAGAACGTTTCTAAAAGTTCCTGCCGGTGTAATAACCTGTGGTTCGATGCTGTAAAGTACTTTACCTCCCGAAGTCTCAAAATCAATGCCATCAACAATATAAAAGGGCGACTCCTCAACAGGCACTCCATCAAATCCGACCAATGTAACTATTCCGGCTTCACATTTTAAGTTTAAATAAGCAGTATTATGGACTGACGGGTATTGGTAGGTGAGCTCGCCATTTAATATTTCTGTGCCTTTGATCTCACCATAGTACAACTTGGCGGAATCATCGACATATGTCCACTTGTTCCCTACCCGCATAGGATAATACTCACAAAAATCAGCCGATACTGATGCAATGACTGGATTGTCAAATGATGTAACCGTAAACATGACAAAAAATAGCATCATGATAGTTCTTTTCATGTTGTTTCTCCTCTAGGTTAATGAGGTGATTGGTCAAATGTTACTACTGTTGCCAACCGAAAAGGTGAAGATTTCAAAACAAAATCAGCTAACCGGAATCGAAAAATATCAGTTCAAGACATTATAGGCAACTATAAAACGTTAGGTCAAATGTAATTAATGACGCTGATACAGAAAGTTGTCACTATGTGATACGAAGGGAGATTGTCGTTGGAAAGCTGGGTCGGTGAGCGCAAAGTTACATGATTTCTTCCGGAGAATCTTCGACAAAATATTTCTAGGTGGTGCCGAGGTTGAGGGCATTATCTACGAATCATCAAAACCTCAGTCATGATTTGCATCCAATAGAAACCTTGAGGAAAGCTTCCCTAACCCGACGTCATTAAACTGACCTCCAAATCCATCAATTTATAAAGACTTCCCCTTTCATTCCAAAAATTTCTGACTTCCCGAACCGAGGGGCGTAGGCCAGTTTCACGCGGAGTTGTCCCAAAATGCAAGCCTGTCGACCGCCTTGACGTCCTCGATGGGGGGTGGTGATGGCCGTGGCCGAAGCGGCACTCTCGGGCATTTTTTTGCAAACTCAGCAGACTCCGAAATGATCCGGGGAAAGGAGGAGAAGGCGGCGAAGAGGGCAGCGGACCAATTTCCCGCGAGTTCTTGCAGCGCATGGGTTTCTCATCCCCTACCACCTTTACCGGCTTCTCCGGCTTCGGTTGACGCCCGCAAAATCGGCCACTGCCCCAGCTCCAACCTGCTCGTGGTATCTCAGTTTTTGGCGAGATCATCACACGAGCAGGTAAGTTATGCATTAGACATCATTCATAAAAACCTCTATTTATAATACGCGATCCCGATCAGAATCAGAATCAAAGTCATAGGTATGGGGTACAAGAAGCACAGCACAGTGACAAAAATTACGCCCATACTTCGTGTAGAGGGAATAAGCATACAAAGAGCAGCAGCAGTTACGAGGGCACAGGTCAGGGCAATCATAGATTCTCCTCCTTGGACATAATGATTTCTTGGATGGCTGCGTAAAAGAGACTGGAATCACAACGACAATATCTTCGACTCTTTCCTTCAGCATTGCCCACCAGACCTTCCTGCAACAGAACCGCCAGCATGAATCCGCCGCTGTTTATAGAATGTCCTTTATATAATGTATGCAGAGAACTGGACCTGGACGTGAAAGAAAACTGTTCGGCAGCGAGCAATTACTCCATTTGATGCAGAGAGATCCACTCCCTTGATAACACCCCCGACTTGGAGTTTTCGGCCAGGCTGAAATAGACATCTTTAGCCTTGTGACCAATATGGTAAGTGAAGGTAGATTTACCCTTTTTCTTAGAGTAAAAAAAAATCCCCAGTGACCAGAGGGGCGAGAGATACGATTACTTTTAGAGGTCCTTGTTCAGTCGTCGATCAGGGCCAGACCAATCTCCTTGGCAACATTCTCCGTGGCTGCCTTGATACGCTGCGGTGAAATATGGGCATACCTCTGAGTCGTCTTATAGCTTGCATGCCCCAACTGGACTCTGCACCACATACAAGTCTGTTCCGGCGGCGATGCTCAATGTGGCAAAAGTATGTCTGAGCGTATGGATACAGACGTCCTCCAATTTTGCCTTTAATCTCATCGTGTTGAACAGTCTTTTGGGATTGGTGATATGGCTACCCGGTTTTAAACCAGGAAAGATGTATGGATTGGCTGGGACCCGAAACTTTTCCAGATCTTCCAACACTGCCAGAGCCATTGAGTTGAGTTGCACATACCGGGACTTCTTACTCTTGGCATTCTCCATTCGAATATGAATGGCACCATCAGCCCCGAAATCTTCTCACTTCAGCCGCTTCGTCTCGCCAAGTCTTAAGCCAGTGAATAACAGGAACTTCAGCAGCAACGCCGACACACTCCCCTCATGTGTATCCAGCACACTGAGAAATCTTTTGATTTCCGCATGTTCAAGGTAACGTAACCTACCTGAGCTTTCAGGGAACTTCGGTATCTTGGCACAGGGATTCACACCATCGATTAACGACCAGAGGAGAGCCGTGGAGAAGATTTTTGACCACAGACTCCGATGATGATTACTGAAGGAACCTGATGTTCTCGTCTTGATCTTCTCAAGATACACCTGGATTTCCTTGCTCGTGATTTCGTTCAGCCTTCTCTCTCCAAAGGCCGGGAGGATATCTGCCTTCAGTTTGTTGTCATCGTCTTTCCACGACCGCTTATGAAACCGAGCCCATTCGATATAAGTTTTCGAAAATTCCCTCAAGGTGGGTGCCTCCTCTACAGTATCCCGTTTGGCCAGTGGATCGATATTCCTGTTCACCATACCCCGATACTTACTGGCGATATCCCGGACCTCCTGCAATGACAGACAGTCAAAGTCGCCAATCTTGATGACTCTTTTCTTCTTATTGAGGCAGTATCGGTAGTGGAAGCTTTTGCGTCCGTTCTTGGATACAAAGAGCTTCAAGCCGGGTGTTGTGTCGGAATATTCCTGATCTGTTGATCTTGAGTCCCGGTCATTGGGAGGTAACACCTCTATTTTCTTTTGGGTAAAATGAAACTTTCTTATCATTTTTATCTCCTATGTATTACCAACCTCCAGGGTCAGGAAAAGTGCAGCACGGAAGTGAAGACCGTTGTTCCCCTGCCCTGATTTGATTGGTTTGGTTGAAAGCGTAAAATTGGAAGTTGACGCTCCTGTCGTGCTCCTGTCTTTTGGCTGAGAAAAATCGGTATCAGGAAGCGGGAACATCTTTCTTGGGCCGTCCCTTCTTCTTGGGGACATCAGATGGTACTGCGGATTGTCGTTGCTGCTTGTTCACCTCACGTTCTTTCAGGTTGGCGGCGACAAGATCAGGCAAGTTCTCTGTCTTGAGATGATTGAGCTGATCCTTTATAGAATCAAAAGATAGGAAGCTAAGCTTGGCTGGCTGCTTGGGAGATGCACCAATAACCTTTACCGCTTTCAGGGTTGCCGCCAGATAGCCGTGGTTATTGGCCGATTTACTGATAAATGCCTTTCTAACAGGATGGCCGAGAAATCATCCTCTTTATTATTCTCCAGCAGTTCCTCAACTGTCTTCAGCGGTATCCACTCAAAACTGCAGGTCCCTCCTTGAGAATTTGCGGCGATTCTGATGAAGATTTCACCGCTGGCATCATTGACGCCGAATTCATAAGACAGAACGCCTTGCCCTCTTGGTGTCAGCTTAGGACATTCTCCCCGATAAATGATTCTTTTGGTTGTGTTCATTGGATTTTCTCCTACGTTGATTGGACAAAAAAAAGGCCCGTATCCTTATGGACACAGACCGCTTGACTGCCAAGGTTTCGATGCTCAATTAAATGGTGGAGGTTGATAGATTGACCCGACCTGTTGAATGCTTTTAATCTTTTTCTGCAGAGATGCCAGTGATTGCACAAAAGCTGCCGACATAAATATCGAACAGCCGTAGTCATTACCGAAGATTGCTACCACATTCCAATAGTCGGAGTTTTCATCATAATAGGACGGAGATTCCCAGAGATCATAAGTCTCCAGATCTATGGTCATAATTTGTATGTATTGGTCATCAACTGTAGGCGAGGTGGGTACAACACAGACTGTGTTTCGGGTTCCGACATCTTCTTCCCCCAAAACAAAAAGGTAGCCTATTTCCTCAGGGTTCTATTCATCATCGACCCAAGGTGATATTTGCTGGATAAAACTCGCAAGGGCTGGGTCAAGAGTGCTCAGGTCCCTGGCGTTACCTATAATTTTCATCACGTTCCCCCTCTAACGTCCAAGATGAACCAGCTAGGTTCGCTGTTGCGATTGCTGATACTGCCGATTGTTTTCATCGCTATTCTCCTTTTAAATAAAAAAGGCCCCACGCCGTAAAAGCATGAAGCCCGATAATGTTCGTTATGGTTGGTTACTGCTGTTCCTTGGGATACCTACACCACTGAGGAAGGTTTTCCCTTTTAAGCTGTACTTGCAATGACTCCTTTATTTAGACAGAAAACGTTTGTAATCATAAAAACATATTGGTACTCTTTGCAGGAATTGTAGCGTTTTGATTGTATCACGCTGTGGTGACGCACCTATTGGATTCTTAGTCAGTGGCCGAATTCTGGACATATTGGAACTATACGGACTTTTCACAAAAAACAATTACCGGTCTGAATAAAATTCTTGGAGGAATAGTTATGCGAAATAAACACATTATTGCTTATATAGTGCTCTTTTTGTTTAGCATATTTGTTTTCGGTTGTAGTGATATGAATTATGTGAAAAGTGAATTGACAAACACGGCAAAACCAACCGGTGGAATAGAAAAAAACGTCCCAGCAACAAAAACATTTTCAGTCGATCAGTCCAAACTTAGGAATGCTGTCCTCAGTGTCCTTGACCAACAAGGATATATCTATGAAGAAAATCCATCAACCGGAACTATAAAAACAGAACCACAACCTCTCACAGGGCAAAATGACACTGGTTTTATAGGTGCAAAATACTCAGCTAAATTATTTATTAAGATTGCAAAATCCTCGGTAACTCTTAATGCCCGTTTTAATAAAGAATCAAACTTGACGATGGGTGGGCAAAATTTGCAATTCCCTGAAAAAGAAAACGCTCTTAGAAAGGATTTCTTTGATGCTGTGAACAATGAACTTGCTCTGAAATAGCCGCAAACGAAACATCCCCAAAAGACCAGACCTCGACCGGAAACAAAATAAGGACCTACAGCGAAATAGCCATAGGTCCTTAATTATATCGACACGCCAACCCCGGACACTCACAAACGTGCCACTGATTAGAAGTCCGTTGCTCTATCCAGCTGAGC
>AMWB02167752.1_pt1 | contig 16800 bp, 19 predicted proteins | sample 200311 | NCBI WGS metagenome assembly AMWB02 (sample SAMN02737377, study PRJNA173069) | bioreactor metagenome | biome: anode biofilm in microbial fuel cells | place: USA: California | collected 2010-12-16 | reverse complement strand
GAGCCGGGTTGGCAGGCGAACGTAACGAGAACGGGCCTCTTGCGGAACTTTCCGCTGCTCTCCACGATGCCGGCGTGAACGAGGCGACCATCCGCACCCTGGCAGGCAAAGCGAAGTCGCTCGGTATCGAGCTGGCCGGTTCGGAAAACCTGCGGGCAGCGTTGAAGGAGAGCATCGAGGCTACCGTCAAATGCTCCGGAGCGATCCGGATGAAAAAGAACGGCGCACGCATTGTGGCGCTGGTCGGTCCGACCGGGGTTGGAAAAACCACTACGGTCGCCAAATTGGCTGCCCACTATACTCTTGGCAGGAAAGCCAAAGTTGCGCTCATTACCGTGGATACCTTCCGTGTCGGCGCGGTGGAACAGCTGAAGACCTATTCCCGGATCATGGGCGTGCCCCTGGAAGTTGCCGCTACGCCTGCAGAGGTGCAGAAGGCTGTGGATTCTCATGGGGATAAGGATCTGATCATCATCGATACGGTTGGTCGCAGCCCACGGGATAGCGAGACCATCGAAAGCCTGCGCGAAATGCTGCAATTTACCCAACCGATAGAGATCCACCTCTGTGTGGCCGCCACCACCCGAGATAGCGAACTGCGATCCATAGTGAAGAATTTCGGTGTGTTGCCAGTTTCGCGGCTGCTGTTCACCAAGCTTGATGAAAGCAGCTCGTTCGGCTCCATCATCAACCTGCAGATCGAGAACAACCTGCCGTTGTCCTACTTCACCCGGGGGCAGCGGGTTCCTGAGGACATTGAACCGGCGAGCGCAAGAAAGGTGGCAGAACTCCTTTTCGGACAATGATGACATGAAATTCATGAATACGATATGCACGGGACGCTCAGGGACGTTTTTCGGACCCTGGGATTAGCCCGAAGGATGGGAGTGAATATGAACAATCTCGCGAAGAAATACGATACCGACGTGATGTATGGGCCGTTGCAGAACAGGGACGAGCTGATCATGTCGCACCTTCCGCTGGTGAAGTACCTGGTGGGCCGGGTGTCTTCCAAGCTTCCTTCACACCTTGACCAGCAGGATCTCATGAGCGTGGCGGTCATCGGCCTGATAACCGCCGCTGAACGGTTCGACCCCGCACGGGGCATCCAGTTCAAGACCTTTGCCGAGAAGCGCGTCATGGGATCGATAATGGATGAGCTGAGGGCGCAGGACTGGCTGCCCAGGACCCTCCGCGAGAAATACAAGCGCCTCGAACAGGAGTTTGCCATCCTTGAGCAAAAGCTGGGGAGGAATCCTTCCAGCGAGGAGGTCGCGGCTGCCATGGGCATGGACCTTGAAAAGTATTTCCAGCTGATGGAAGAAGTGCACTCACTTTCCTTCATGAGCCTCGAAGATTTCCACGAGGACGAAGAGGGGGGATCCTTCGGCTTCCTTAATTTTCTGGCCGATAACACCACGGAGAGTCCCCAGAATCAGATGATTGCCAAACAGCTGCTCCATTCCCTGGGAGAGGCAATCGAATCTTTGCCGGAAAAGGAACGGATCGTCATCACGCTCTATTACTACGAAGAGCTCAATCTGAAAGAGATAGGCGAGGTGCTCGGTCTTACCGAATCCCGTATCTCCCAGTTACACAGCCAGGCGGTCATCAGATTGAAAGTGAAAATGAGAAATCAGGCTGCCTGAGGGCGGTTGACAGGGAGGCGACATGAACAGCGGCATGTATGCATCACTCTCGGGCGCACTGGTAGCGGTCCAGCGGTTGGACGTGCTGGCACACAACCTGGCAAACGCCAACACACCGGGATACAAGAAGGATTGCATGAAATTCGAGGCAGTCATGGCTTCAGCCGGAACGGCTTTCCCCTCGGGGGATGGAGCGGAAGCGCCTGTCCTCGTTGCAGAGAGCACGGCTATCGACTTCTCCGCGGGCCCGGTAAGCACTACCGGCAACACGTTCGACCTCGCCCTTGACGGAGAGGGGTTTTTCGTTGTCACGACACCCGATGGAAAGGCTTATACGCGCCAGGGGAATTTCCGGCTCGACAGCAGCGGGACGCTTGTCACGGTTGACGGCTACGCAGTCATGGGACAGGGCGGCCCGGTGAGCATAAAGGGCGGCACCATCAGTTTTTCCCCAGAGGGAAAGATCTTTGTGGAAGGCGTCGAGACCGGAGCGATCCAGGTTGTGGATTTTGCACAGCCCTATGAGCTGAGGAAGATCGGTCATGGTCTTCTCGTGCCGAACGACCCGGCAGCGACGCCGCAGCCTGCACTGAAAACGTCGGTCATGCAAGGACGCCTGGAGGGTTCGAATGTCTCATCGGTTGAAGAGATGGTGCAGCTGATCGAAACCAGCCGTTTCTTCGAAGCCTGCCAGAAAGTGATCCAGAATTACGACGCCATGACCGGCAAGGCCGTGAACGAATTGGGCAAGGTTTAAAGGCAGGCACAAGGCGCAAGGCAAAAGGCAAAAGGCAGCCACCTAAAACTCTCAACCTTCCAAGGAGGTTTCAACATGATCAGGGCACTCTGGACTGCTGCGTCGGGAATGCAGTCGCAGCAGCTGAACATCGATGTGATTGCCAACAACCTGGCAAACGTGAACACGGCCGGTTTCAAGAAGAGCCGCGCAGATTTTCAGGATGTCATGTACCAGAACGTCAAGACGACGGGATCGCCGGCGACCAATTCGACCCAGTCGGCAGGAATACAGATCGGTCTCGGTTCCACACCGTCCTCGGTCACCAAGATCTTCAGTGCAGGCAACATTGCCCAAAGCGGCAATGAGCTTGATATTGCCATTGAAGGGGAAGGTTTTTTCCAGATCCAGATGCCTGACGGCAACACCGCGTACACCCGCGCCGGCACGTTCAAGAGAGACGGCCAGGGCCGGGTCGTGACCAGTGACGGAGATCCGCTGCTTCCCGAAATCGTCATACCGAGCAATGCCACCAGTATCTCCATAGGAACTGACGGTACCGTTGCGGTCGTCCAGTCGGGGCAGTCCGGGTCGTCAACCATCGGCAACCTGCAGCTGGCCACATTCCAGAATCCTGCCGGTCTGTCTGCTCAAGGGCGCAACCTCTTCCTGCCGACCGATGCTTCCGGGAACGCCTCCACCGGGACTCCAGGCCAGAACGGTGTCGGCACCGTGCGGCAGGGTTTCGTGGAGATGAGCAATGTGAGCGTCATGGAAGAAATGGTGAACATGATCGTGGGTCAGAGGGCATACGAGATAAACTCGAAAGCCGTTCAGGCTGCTGACGAAATGCTGCAGCAGGCCAACAACATGAAACGGTAGCGGTTGCTGAGGCGAGGTCAGAAATATGAGAAGATCTGCTGTGTTCATTGTGCTGTCCATGCTTCTCGGACAGGTCTGTTCACCGGCCGGGGCCGCAGGCGGGACTGTGCTTCGTGAAAAGAGGGTGCGGGAGGCCATAACCGCCTACATCATGGAAAAAACGAATGGCTCGGGCCTGGAAATAAAGATCAAAAAAATAGGTTTCAGCGGCGATCTGCCGCTGCCTGCCGGCAAGGTCAGCTATGAGTTCGTGGCTCCACGACAGTGGGAGGGCTGGGGAAGAACCAACCTGGGACTGATCGTCAGGGTTGACGAGAATGTTGTCAGGAACATGAGTGTGCCGGTTGAAGTTGAAGCCCTAGCCGAGATGGTGGTTGCCCTCCGCCCGCTGGCGAGGGGTGAAATCGTGGCCGACGGGGATGTGGCGCTGCAGAAAAGAGACCTGTCCGCCATTTCGGGCAAGGTGGCGTTCGACCCGGCCGCTGTGGTCGGCAAGGTCGTGCGGATAAACATTCGCGGCAACAGTCCCGTTCGAAGCGATTTCCTGGAAAAGGTTCCCATCATCAAGTACGGGCAGATGGTCACCATCGTTGCCGAGGACGGATCGCTCCGGGTGACGGCCGCCGGAAGAGCCAAGGGGGCGGCTGCGGAAGGGGATCTGGTTATGGTGCAGAACCTGAATTCAAAGAAAGACGTCCAGGGCCGGGTGGTGGATTCCGGTACCGTGGTGGTGGATTTCTGATCCATCTGCATTTGTGTATGAACCTATTCAGCAGTCCTCGTGGAGAACCGATTGGTATGAAGAACACAGTTTTGGCACTCGTAATGTCGCTCGCAGCCGGATGCATATATCCCCCGGTGCAGATGAAACAGGATACCTACAACGACCAGCCTCCGGCTCCCCGGGCCAGCTATGCCAACGGTTCGATCTGGCAGGAGAGCTCCTCATCCCTGGCTGAAGATTTCAAGGCGCGCAGGAGAGGTGACATCGTGACCGTGGTGATAGCTGAACAGGCGAGCGCAACCAAGGAAGCCACGACCGGGACGAAAAGGGAAACGGGCATGTCCGCCGCTATTCCCAATTTCATGGGCATAGAGACAACGGCTCTGGCCGAATACCTGAACCTCAACAACCTGGTCAACGCAACCACCAGCTCCAAATATGACGGGAGCGGTTCCACGACCAGGAAAGACGTGCTGAGCGCAACCGTGTCTGCCCGGGTGGTGGACGTGCTCCCCAACGGCAACCTGCGGATCGAGGGGCAGCGGAGCGTGAGGGTCAACAACGAGGACCAGATAATGATGCTGGAGGGCACTGTCCGCCCGAAAGACATCAGTCAGGACAATATGATCAGTTCGGCCATGATCGCTGACGCGCGGATAACCTATTCGGGTAACGGTATCATCACCGACCGTCAGCAACCGGGATGGCTCATGAATCTCGTTGACAAGGTCTGGCCGTTTTGATGGTGCGGCGAGAGTTTGACGACAGGCGTTCCGGGATGCTGACCGGCCGCTGCAGACAGATTATGCACAGTGTAGTGGAGACGGGTATGAAAAAAGCAATCTGCATAGTGCTCCTGATCATGCTGTCGCCCTTGGGGGCGACAGCTTCCAGGATAAAGGATATCGCCAGTTTTGACGGGGTTCGCGACAACCAGCTGATCGGTTACGGTCTGGTTGTGGGACTGAACGGGAGCGGTGACAGCGATCAGACCAAGTTCCCGGTCCAGAGCCTGACAAATCTGCTGGAACGTTCAGGTGTGACGATCAAGCGTTCAGACATAACGGTCAAGAACGTTGCGGCGGTGATGGTTACGGCCGTCCTGCCGCCATTTGCCAAGCAGGGGACGAGGATCGATGTCCTGGTGTCGTCCATGGGCGATGCAAAAAGCCTGGCAGGAGGCACCCTGCTCATGACGCCGTTGAAGGGAGGGGATTCGCAGGTCTACGCCGTTGCCCAAGGGGCTGTGCTGACCAACTCCTTCTCTTATGGGGGGCAGGCTGCGTCAGTGCAGAAAAACCATCCCACGGCCGGCCGGGTGCCTGAAGGGGCGCTCGTGGAGCGGGAATTGCCGAACATCCTCGCTGATCGAAACCAGATACGCCTCAACCTTCACCAGCCCGATTTCACCACGGCATCACGTCTCGCCGCGGCCATCAATGCCAGATTCCAGTCATCGGTGGCAGTCTGCAGTGATCCTGGTTCAGTGCTTTTGACAGTCCCGTCCAGATATGGCGGCAACATGGTTGAATTCGCGGCAGCCCTGGAAGGCCTGGAGGTGAGGCCTGATGCTCCGGCCCGCGTCGTTCTCAATGAAAGGACCGGCACGATTGTCATCGGCAGCGCTGTCCGTCTTTCGACCGTGGCCGTATCGCACGGAAACCTGTCTCTGTTCATCAAGGAGACGCCCAAGGTATCCCAGCCCCAGCCGTTCAGCAGGACAGGTGAGACGGTTGCCGTTCCCCGCACGACGATCAGCGTGAAGGAGGACAATAGTGGCGGACTCGCGTTGTTGAAAGAGGGCGCCAATATCGGCGATGTTGTGAAAGCACTCAATGCAATCGGCGTAACCCCGCGGGATCTGATCGGCATCATGCAGGCCATCAAGGCGGCAGGGGCTCTGCAGGGCGAGTTGACCATCATATGAGAACGGGCAGCCTTGAAATGCTGGTGCTGTTGAAAGTTTGAACAGGTGTTCAACTTCTGAAAAAAAATCGAAAAAAAGGTTAAAGTTTTCTCTTTCCTGTTCGATAGGTATAATACATGACAGAATTCGTGAAACACATTCCGCACGTGCCGGGCCCCGATTCGATCCCGGGCCGCATGCAGGCTTCCGGGAAGCCGGTACTTCGAAATAATGATGACGCAGCGGCCGACAGGGTCGCACGTGAATTCGAATCCCTCTTCATCGGCATGATGCTCAAATCCATGCGATCAACTGTCGGGAAGGACACCCTGACAGGCGGTGGACACGGAGAAGAAGTCTACCGTTCGCTCCTCGATCAGGAATATGCGACCACGATCGCCGCAGGAAGCGGTCTCGGTCTCAGAGAGCTCATTGTCGAGCAACTGCTACCTCACCCCGGGGACGGTAAGGACCATGACCATCGAACAAAGTCAGAAAACTAACGACATCAAGTCGGGAAGCGCAGGTGCCGTCATGAAAGTAACGAACAACTCGGTGAACAACGGAATCCAGGGCGCCAGACCGGAGCCGACGGGCAAGCGGGACACTCTTGGAACGCTGAAGAAAGCGGTGCGCGGCGGCAGGTCTGACCGGGTGGAGCTTTCCGTAAGCCAGGAAAGGATTGATCGCTTGACCAGTACCATTGCGGCATTGGAGACGTCGAACAGCGAGAAAATAGATTCCTTGAAAAATCAGATCGCAGACGGGACCTATGCCGTCAGCGGCCATGCGGTTGCGGAGAAAATGCTCCGTTCCCTGGGCATCGTCAATGATGGTGATGAAACATGAACGGGCATATCGAACAGCTGAACAACAGCCTTTCCGAGAAAGCGGAACTGCTCGAAAAGCTGCGCCTGCTCCTCGGGGAGGAACAGCACTGCATCAGAAATCATGACAGGGATGGTGTCGAGTCCATCCGCCAGATAAAGCTTCTGCTGCTGGATCAACTGGCGGGCAAGACCACGGAGTGCAGGACAGCCCTTGAATCCCTGGCTGACGAGCTGAAACTTCCCGCGCCTGTCAGGATATCCTCCGTTATTGCCGGTCTCGCGATGCCGTTGAGCGGCCATCTTGCGGCAATGCAGCAAAGGATGCTGCAATTGGTCGATTCCGTGGTTTGCAGTAACCGTCGTAACAGAGACCTTCTCTATGGATCACTTAAGGCGGTAAACAGCTCACTGGAATTCTTCAACGGCAACCAGGGAAAAAACTGCACCTATGGCGACACCGGGCGCCTGTCGCCCGGCATTGCCGGTGGCAGGCTGGTTCACGGGGAGATATGAATGGGCATCAACAGTCTTCTCAATAGTGCAACATCCGGGATAACCCAGGCGCAGGTCGCCATTGAGGTGACAAGCCAGAACATAGCCAATGTCAACACAGACGGGTATTCCCGCCAGAAAGTCGTTTTTGCGACCGCACCGGTCATCAATGCTAACGGTTTCCCGCTCGGCACCGGAGTGAAAATCGCCGAAGTCCAGAGAAACCACGATGCGTTGCTCCAGCAGCAGATTGTTGCGGGCAACAGCGATTACGGTGAAAGCCAGGTGGTGCAGACTGCTCTGGAGCAGATCGAACCTTCCTTCAACGAATTGACTACCGACGGCGTCGGCGCAGCCATGGATCAATTTTTCAATTCATGGCAGGACCTGTCGATTACGCCGCAGGGTTCTGCCGAGCGGCAGGCGGTTCTCACCCGTGCTCAGATCATGGTGGATTCGTTCCACCAGGCAAGCAGCAGCCTGCAGGCCGCCCGGAACAATGCCGACGTGTCTCTCGAGGGGCTCACGTCAGAGATTACCGACAAGGCGAGGAACATCGCTTCGCTGAACACCCAGATTCTCCAGACCGAGCGCCTGGGCGGAAATGCCAACGAATTGCGCGATCAGCGGGACAGCCTGACGCGGGAACTGGCAACGCTGGCCGGTGTCAATTACGGGGAGGAAAATGACGGATCTTTGACGGTCAGGCTCGCCGGCGGCCAGACCCTTGTCCAGGGGAGTTCCTTCGGGACCGTTTCGACCCAGGTGAACGCCGGAACCGGCTTGAACGACATCATGCTGTCTCCCGTCGGCGGGGGCGCGCCGGCTGACGTGACCGCGTCCATCGGCGGACCGGACAACAGCCTGGGAGAAATCGGCGGAACCCTCCAGGTGCGCGACGAAATCGTGCCCGGCTACCTGGAAAAGCTGGACGAACTGGCAAACCAGTTGGTTTCTTCGGTTAATTCCCGGCATGCATCGGGGTACGGTCTTGACGGCGCCCAGAACGTTTTTTTCGATACTGCCGGCACTACCGGTGCAACTATCGGCATCAACAGCGCGCTGACCATCGACAAGGTCGCTGCGGCAGCACAGAACCCGCTGAGCGGCAGCGGGCCGGGTGACAACACCAATGCCCTGTCTCTCGGGTCGCTGAAAAACACGACATTGACCTTTACCGCAGGCGCAAGCACCTCCCATTCAACGATCGGCAACTATTACAACGCGCTGGTCAGCAGCATCGGCGTCGATACCGAAAACGCTGCCAACACGACCAGCCAGAGTGAAAGTTTTCTGAAGCAGCTCAATGCGCTTCGCGAATCCAATTCCGGTGTGTCCCTGGACGAGGAATTGACCAACCTCATCAAATACCAGCGCGCCTATGAAGCTTCAGCCAAAGTGATAAACACGGCAAACGACATGCTGGATACGGTAATGGGTCTCATACGATAAGGGGAAACCGACCATGCGCATAACACCCGGGATGACCGCTACCAATGCTCTTTTCAACCTGCAGAAGGGGAGGACGCGGCTGAACCTGCTTCAGGAGCAGATCGCGTCAGGGCTGGTGATCAACCGTCCGAGCGATGACCCCATCAGTACCCGCCAGCTTCTGGACATGAACAGCAAGATCGAGAGCGGAGAGCAGCATCTGAGCAACATCAGCAAGAGCAATCTCTGGTTGAGCATGACCGATACCGCCCTGGAGGGGATGGCGGAAGTCGTCAAGCAGGCAAAGACCCTTGCCGGGACGATCACCAGTGGCAGCAGTGACCAGACGGTGCGTGAAAACGCCATTTCCCAGCTGACCGAACTGAAGAAGCAACTGGTGGATCTGGGCAACACACAACTTGGCGACCAGTATATTTTTGCCGGATTTGACAACAATTCACCTCCGTTCAGCACCACGAGCAACGATTTTAGCGGGACCAGTGATGACATCTCCGTCGAGATAAGCCAGAGCTCGACTGTGGCAATCAATATCACTGGTGATGACCTGCTGAAGGGGACCGGTTCATACGGTTCCGTCGACATCCTTGCGACCCTGGACGACCTGATAACAGCCATTGGCGCAAACAATCCGGCCGACATCCAGGCGGCTGCCGCGGATCTTGACTCCTTTGCCGACCAGGTCACCAATGCGCGGAGCGACGTTGCGGCGCGCATGACACGTCTGGACAGTGCTGAAACAATGATCACGCAAAACCAGAACACGCTTTCAAGCATTGTTTCGGATATGCAGAACGTTGATTACATGGAAGCCGCGGTCGAACTGACTGCGCAACAGACTGCATTTGAAGCTGCCTTGTCCGCAACTGCCAAGATTTCGCAGCTGTCGCTGCTTGACTATTTGCGGTAGATTCGCCCACTCATCCGGTCGATGCGCTTTCCTTGGCCACGGGGAAGGATTCCGGCAGATCGTCCCTCTCCCGTTGAAGAAGACGGCGTGCGGACAGGGCTGGATGATCATGGCGGAGTTCAAAGAAAAAAGCCAAAGGCCATCCGAACAGCATCTTCGGTGTGGCCTTTTTCTTTGCCTGGTGCCAGTTCCCGGGCTCTGGCGGCAGGAGTTCTGCAGCTTTCGTTTGGCATAAATAATGCTCAAGAATTCATTGCTGGGTCCGAAAATAAAACAAGGGGAGAAATTATTCTCCAGGGCGGGTGCGCGATGATAAAAGTGACAAGACTTGACGGCAGCGAGATGTATCTGAACGATGACCTGATCGAGCTTATCGAGGAAACTCCGGATACCCATATCACGCTGACCAACGGCAACCGTTACGTTATCCGGGAAAGAACAGCGATTCTGCTTGAAAGGATCGCGGCGTTCAGGGCAAAGATCCTGTCACGCGCTTCCTTTCGCACCGGGAAAAAATACCTGCGAAGGATGGATTGCGGAAACAGCCGCCCGTGGGATTGAATCAGCTTTGCCGGTGAATCGACCTGTTGCGGTTCATCCTGCAGGGCGGATTTCCGGAGTCAGGCGAAAAAGACTCCATGCTCACGCAGGTGATGCAGCAGAGAACTGAAAACAGCACAACGGGGATGCACTTTTATGGATATCGCAACAATCATCGGACTCGTGCTCGGTTTCGGCGCGGTCATCGGCGGACAGATCCTCGAAGGGGGGCACGTCAGCGCAATCATACAGCCCACGGCTGCCCTGATCGTTCTTGGCGGCACCTTCGGTGCGGCCCTGGTCAGTTTTCCGATGCAGACCGTTCTGCAGGCGATGAAGGACGCCAGGAAGGTGATCTTCTCGCATGCGGAAAACAACGAGACAATCATCAAGGAAATCATCGGCTATGCGGCCAAGGCCCGGCGCAACGGCCTCATCTCCCTCGAGCAGGAAGCCCAGTCAGCACGTGACCGGTTCACCCGCAAGGGTATTTCCCTGGTGGTTGACGGCATTGATCCCCAGAAGCTCCAGGACACGATGGAAACCGAACTTGAGACGTACGAGGAGCACTCGAAAGCCAGCGCAGAGTTTTTCGAGGCTGCCGGCGGGTATGCGCCCACAATCGGCATCATCGGCGCCGTTCTCGGGTTGATCCATGTCATGAACAATCTGGCTGACACGTCGAAACTGGGTGCGGGTATCGCGGTCGCTTTCGTGGCAACCATCTACGGATTGATGACGGCGAACATAATCTGCCTGCCGTTTGCCAGCAAGCTGAAAATAAGGATCAAGGACGAACTGCTGCAGAAAAGGATGATCATTGAAGGCCTGACTGCCATCCAGAACGGAGAGAACCCCCACTATATCGAGCAGAAGCTGAAGGCTTTCCTGGTGCATGCCGGCGACGAGAAAAAGGTCAAGTAGATGGCGCGCAGAAAGAAGAAACCCGAGCCTCACGCAAACCACGAAAGATGGATGGTTTCCTATGCCGATTTCGTGACGCTGCTGTTTGCGGTATTCGTGACACTCTTTGCCATGTCGCAAACCGACAAGAGGAAGGTGGAGGAAGTAATTGCCTCGATGCGGGAGTCTTTCGGCTATGCGAAATCCAGTTCGGTGAGCAAGGTCAACATCATGGACACCACCGAGATGCAGTCGGTCCCGTCCATGAAGCCCCAGCCCAATAGCAGGGGGCCGCTTCAGCCCACCATGCCGTTCACCAAGGACAACCGCAACAAGCACCATGCCGATGAGAGCGATTTCAAGAAAGCCCGCACCGCCCTCGAGGCATACCTGCTGAAAAACGGCGTGCAGGACAAGGTGAGTATCGAGATCAACCGGCGCGGCCTGGTCGTCAGCCTCAAGGAGGCCGGTTTTTTCGACTCCGGGAGCGCCGAGATACGGGTGGCTTCCTACCCGCTGCTTGCCAAAGTGGCGGAATCGCTTTCAGACTACACGAACCAGATCCGGGTCGAGGGCCACACGGACAACATACCCATCAATACCCGCGCATTTCCCTCCAACTGGGAGCTTTCAACTGCACGTGCCACCAACATCCTCAGGCACATGGTCAACTACTACAAGTTCGGGCCTGAAAAGCTGTCCGCCACCGGATACGCGGAGTTCCGTTCGGTCGCCGACAACGGAACTTCCGAAGGGCGGTCCAGGAACAGAAGGGTTGACATCGTCGTGCTTTCCGGCGAGGGGGAGCGGAGCGAGCCGGAAAATGTGGCGCTGCGGGAGGGTCAGGGAGGTATCCCCCCCACACCCTGAGGGGAAGAAATGGAAACTATCTCGGTGAGGGCAGGTCACGCTCCGCTTCCGCCTTCAACTGCAAACGTTGTTCAGCAAAAAGATAGGCGATAATTGCTTCCCTGTCCTGCTCATCAATATGGGTGAACTTCATCGCCGCGATGAATACCGATTCCTTTTCCACGCGCAGGGTCAGTTCGTTGCAGCGCAACACTTCGGCAACGCTGTTTATTACCCGTGGCGGTGCGAGCGGCAGGTAGAGCGCAACGTGCACCAGGTTGCCCAAGCCGATCGCGGCGGCAACCCGCAACCTGAGCCCGCCACCGCTGAGGTTTATGTTCTGGGGTTGGATCTCCCGCCCGCCCGGCAGCACGACTTTGTGGCTCCTGCCTGCCGCCGCCATTCGCGGAGGGGGCGCAGACATGGTTTTCGTGCGTGCTGCTGTCCACTGGTCCCTGATTCCGGCTGGGCTCTGTACCTCGGGATGGTCAGTTATGACCGGGAGCGACACATCAAGCCGGAAATACTCCCGGCGCTGTTTTTCTTCGATGCCACCGACGAAGCTGACGGCGATTTCCTTTGCCGAGACAATTTGTTCTATGATGACGTCTGTCTGGTAGAAACCCCATCCCGACCATCCGGCAAGAGAGAGACGTATCCCCGGCTTTCTTGCTGACAACGCCTCGGGTATGCCTTCACCGAGTATCTCGATCCTGGCTGTGCTCCCGGCGACTTCACACACTTCGCCGTTGATTTCGCGGGACATCGTTCCGGACGATACGATGGCAAGCTTTACCTGCTGGCCTTTCTTGAAGTATTGAGCATAATCAATCTTCTTTTTTGTCATGACTCCCGTACTCCAGCCTTTCTGTTCTCGATCCCACCCTGTTGTTCCCCATGACGGAGGGGCATTTCCCCTCGCGATTGCACTGCGTGGAAATGGGAATGACTTTAGCACGGATTGGTTATCGCAGACAAATGTAAAGTGGCATTTTTCTTCTAAAGTTTTTCCCCAAAGGTTCGATAAGGTAGGTAAATGCCGAAACGGGCGGCAGGAAACGGCGAGAGCCGGTCTCAGAACGAGAGCGGCATGACACGTGACTTGCAGGATGTCTGCCGGCAGACACACCAACCAGGCCAGAAAGGCCGCGGAACAAACCAGAAAGGAGCAGTACAATGGCAAACCAGATTTCTTTGACTTCAGGCATGAGGAACAACCTTCTTTCCCTGCAGAAGACGTCCAACATGATCAACACGACCCAGAACCGTCTTTCCACCGGCAAGAAGGTGAATTCGCCCCTCGACAACCCGACCAACTATTTCGCAGCCCAGTCCCACATGCAGCGCGCAGACGACCTCTCCGCCCGCAAGGACGGCATGGCTGAGGCGATCCAGATGGTCAAGGCAGCGGACGCAGGCATCACGGCAATTTCTTCGCTGATCGAATCCGCGAAAGGTGTTGCCCAGGCAGCCCTTGCAACTTCCAGCACGACTGACCGTGCGACCTATGCGGAAACCTTCAACACCCTGAGGACCCAGATTGACAACATCGCCCAGGATTCCGGCTATCGCGGCACCAACTTCCTTGGCAGCGATGATCAAGTCGTCGAATTCGGGCAGGGCACCGGAGATTCAACCCTGACGATTGAAGGCTTCAATGCGAGCACGGCGACAACAGGCCTCAACATTTCGGCAGCAGGGAATAGCTGGTCGGCAAACACTGACATCACGACTTCCTCGGAACAACTGGAAAGCGCCATGAATACCCTGCGGAGCGAGTCATCCAAGCTCTCCGCAAACCTGAGCGTTGTCACCACCCGGCAGGAGTTCACCAGCTCCATGATCAACGAGCTGAAGACCGGTGCGGACAACCTGACGCTGGCGGACATGAACGAAGAAGGCGCCAACATGCTGATGCTGCAGACCCAGCAAAACCTGGGCGTAACCTCTCTGAGCATGGCTTCACAGGCGGCCCAGGCGGTCATGAGACTCTTCTAGGGATTCCTGAAATCCTGAGAAATGCAGCAGCGGGGGAGGAGAGGGTACTCTCCTCCCCTTTGCGCAAGTGGAGGAAGAAATGGCGATCGAGCCTGTTGGCGGAATGGAAAATCTTGTCACTTCCCATGACCAGGTACGCAGAACCTATCAGTCGGCAGCCCAGCACCAGCAACCGGAGGCGCCTCGTCAGCAGGAATACGGCCCGGCTTCGGTTTCGTTCCGTAAAGCTTCGGCCACCATGGGCAGGCTGGAATGCTTCCATGAAGACAAAAACCTGATTGCACAGAGCATCAGGGCGACAGATGGCGCGTTGCAGGGCATCTCGGACGGGATTGACGGCATGGCAGGAAAGCTGGAGACAATCAGGAAGAACTACCCGCCGTTCTCCCGGGACAGCCAGGAGCGCAAAGAGCTGCTCATGAGTTACGTGTCCCTGAGGAAGGAGATCATCAAGATGATGGTTCCCCCTCCGCCGCCGCCCATCTATGAAAAAAACACTTCCTTGTGGGAAAAGCTCGGGTACAATGAGAACGGCAGCATTGCCGCAGTTGTCCCGGATATCGCGGCGACTGCATCTGATGCCGAGGTCGGCACGGCTTGGGAAGCCCTCAACGCTTTGCGTAATGCCGCCGGCACTGGCAGGGACGAACTTGCCAGATTCGTGGCCGAATAACGGAAAGGAGCCCTGATGTCGCTCAAGCTGCGCCTGAAACCTGACGAAAAGATAATCATAGGAGGCGCCGTTCTGCAGAACGGTCCAAAGGCAAGCGAATTCATCGTTGAAAACGCGGTTCCCATTCTCCGCCAGAAAGACATACTGGCTGAAAGGGATGCTGTTTCGCCTGCCCGGCGTGTTTACTTTGTCATACAGCTCTTGTATATCGACAGGGATAACCAGGTCGACTATCATACCCGTTATTGGGAGCTGGTGAAGGATATCTTAGCGGCGGCGCCGAGCACGAAACCATATGTCGATAGAATCAGCGAGCAGATTGTGTCCGGCGATTTCTATCAGGCGCTGAAATTCACGAGGAAACTGATCACTTACGAAGAGGAGTTACTTTCCCATGTCAAGAAATCCCTTTGATGTCTATACAAGCGTCCATAAGGAAGGAATGTCGCAGCGTGATCTCGAGGCCTCCCTGCTGACCCGCGCCGGTCTCATGCTGAAGAACTGCCAGGACAACTGGCAATCGCCCGACAGGAACCAGAAGCTGGAAGAAGCGGTACGGTTCAACCAGAAAGTGTGGAGCTTTTTCCAGAGCGAACTGAGCATGCCGGAGAATCCTCTGCCGAAAAACATCCGGGAGGATATTCTCAACCTGAGCCTGTTTCTTGACAAACGCCTTTTCGAAGTGCTGGCATATCCGGACCCCGGCAAGCTCACCATAGCGATCAACATCAACCTCAATCTTGCTGCCGGGCTGATGAAGAAGCATGAAGAACCACCGCAGGAAATGGTCCAGGCAGTTTGATGCTGAATTGACGAACCTTCAACTGCCCGAGTCGTCCCATGAGAAAGAAAAACCCTCGCAGGAGGGTTTTTTCATTTGAAGTCATCGTGAGAAAAAGCATTCGGACGCGGATCAAATCCGCTGCACGCAGATCAAACCTGAATCCATGGCAGCCTGTCAGAGAGTGGAAAGCATATTTTTCAGGATGCTTTCTGCAGGGTGACTGTCTCGTCGTTGCAATAGCCGCTTTCGACGACCGCATCGAGAAGCCTGGCCGCGTACTCATCCTTCCCGGCAATGCGCAGTTTCTTTGCTGATTCGTTGACAAATTCCGTGAACACTACGCCGCGTTTCGACAGATTGTGCAGGAGATCAAGTCCCTCAATCCTGTCACCGGCGCAGAGCCGCGCTACGGCAAGCATTGCAAGGGCATTGGGATAGCCGGGGTTGCCGGAGAGCGTCTTTTCCAGTGCTTTGATGGCTTCCTGGGGATTCCCCAGGCATAGTTCGGCCATCGTGAAGTTGTTCACGGCTTCGTAGTAGTCCCGTTTCAGCTTCATGGCCCTGGCCGAGGCGTCACGAGACTCGCTGAATTTTCCCATCTGCAGATAGACAAACCCCATGTTGAAAAATGCCAGGGCCACTGACGGATTGCCGGCAACCACGCAGTTCCATAATTCGATAGCTTCTTCGTAGCGTCCGATGCCGCCTGCCTGTATTGCCAGTTCGCTCAGCGCCTTGATATCATCCATTCCTGTCTGTGAGAGCTTCTTTTTGCCAAGTTGGTAGTACTGCTCTCCTTTTCGTTTCTGCCTTTCTTCATCAAGATATCCGTAGTGGTGCACCGGAATTGATGTTTCCTGCACGGCAATCCGTTCTTTCGGCAGGGAAGCGTCAACCATTTCGTGGATTGCGTTGTGGAAGCGAATCCCCTTCATGTTGGGGAACACTCTTACTTTGTTGCTGGGTGTCCAGCCTGCTCCGGCCTCCTGGTGAGGGTAAAGGCTGTCGTTCTGATGCCATTTGTCCACGTTGATTTTCGACAGGTAGTTCCTGGTGGCCATATCGAAGGCGACGCGTTTCCCTGCAGAACCCTCGATCATCCGGCGGAAGCGGCCATAGTCCAGGGGGGACAGCACTTCATCGGCATCCATGACCAGGATCCAGTTGCCGGCAGCTTCTTTCAGCCCTGCATTCCGGGCAGCAGAGAAGTCGGCGACCCACGAATGGTCGTACACCCGGGCGCCGAAGAGTTCCGAAACGTCGCGGCTCCTGTCGGTTGAGCCGGTGTCTACAATTATTATTTCGTCAACAACTGGTTTCAGGCTGTTCAGGCAACGGGGTAGATTGCGCTCCTCGTCCTTGACGATCATGCAGAGGGACAGTCCGGTCCCGGAAGCTTTCTTCCCTGGTGCAACCGTCATGGGGCCGATCTGCCGTCTCAGATCCAGACCGGCAGCCCGCATGCCGTCTTCGAG
>AMWB02042876.1_pt1 | contig 16827 bp, 13 predicted proteins | sample 200311 | NCBI WGS metagenome assembly AMWB02 (sample SAMN02737377, study PRJNA173069) | bioreactor metagenome | biome: anode biofilm in microbial fuel cells | place: USA: California | collected 2010-12-16 | reverse complement strand
GGGACAAAGCGCTCAAAACAACCGGAACGGTGTGATTCAAAAGTAGGGAAAAGATACTTCAGCCCGACGGGAGGCAAAAAGGTTCAGTCCGGGTCCTCGGTATTGCAGTTAAATTGCTTAGTTTTGCATCCCTTTCACAGGTAAGATTTACATTAACAATAAATTATCCCGATGATAACAGTATCCAATCTAAGTATCCAGTTCGGCAAGCGGATTTTATTTCAGGATGTCAATCAGATCTTTACTGCCGGCAACTGCTACGGTATCATAGGAGCCAACGGTGCCGGAAAATCAACATTCCTCAAGGTACTTGCAGGGGATTCTGAGTCTCGCTCGGGCTCTGTAACCTATGGTCCCGGTGAGAGATTCTCAGTTCTGAAACAGGATCATTTTGAGTTTGATGACTGCGTGGTACTCGATACTGTGATGATGGGCCATTCGGTTTTATGGAATATTACAAAGGAAAAAGAAAAACTCTACCTGAAAACCGACTTCTCGGAAAAGGATGGTATGAGAGCCTCGGAGCTTGAAGAAAAATTCAATGAGCTTGACGGATGGAATGCCGAAAGCAACGCGGCAAGCCTTCTGAGTGGTCTCGGGATAAAGGAGGAGAACCATTACAGGCTGCTTAAAGAGCTGACAGGAAAGGAAAAGGTTAAAGTGCTTCTTGCCCAGGCCCTGTTCGGGAAACCTGATAATCTGCTGCTCGATGAGCCAACCAATGACCTTGATCTTGAGACCGTTAACTGGCTGGAGAACTATCTGTCGGAATTTGAAAATACGGTGCTGGTGGTGTCTCATGACAGGCATTTCCTTGATTCGATATGTACCCACATTGTAGATATTGACTTCGGCCGGATCCAGATGTTTTCGGGGAACTATACCTTCTGGTATGAATCAAGCCAGCTGGCTTTGAGACAACAGATGGCACAGAATAAAAAAGCCGAGGAGAAGAAGAAGGAACTGCAGGAATTTATAGCACGCTTCAGGGCCAATGTCAAGAAATCAAGACAGACGACCAGCCGGAAGAAAATGATAGAGAAGCTGAATATTGAGGAGATCAGACCTTCAACAAGAAGATATCCTGCTATTATTTTCACTCCTGGCAGGGAACCCGGTAACAAAGTGCTCTCTGTCAAAGACCTGACAGGTATTTACGAGGGCAAGACGCTGTTCAGGGATCTGACTTTTACAGTCAACAAGGATGATAAGATTGCATTTCTCTCAAGGGACACCCGGGCGATGACACTCCTGTTTGAGCTTCTGAAGGGGCATGATAAACCTCAGAAAGGTTCCTTTGAATGGGGTCAGACAATCGTGAAGGCCTATCTGCCCCTAGAAAATGAAAAATTCTTTGAGACGGATATGACACTTGTCGACTGGCTGGCGCAGTATTCAGAAGAGACAAGCGAGCTGTACCTCCGGGGATTCCTTGGGAAAATGCTGTTCTCGGGTGATGAGATATACAAGAAGGTCAACGTTCTGTCAGGAGGTGAAAGGGTGCGCTGCATGATAGCCAGGATGATGGTCCGCAATGCCAATGTTATGATCCTTGACAGCCCTACCAACCACCTCGACCTTGAATCGATCCAGGCTTTCAACAACACTCTCATGAAGTTTAAGGGAAACATCCTGATGTCATCCCATGACCACGAGTTCATACAGACTGTCTGTAACAGGATTATCGAGATAGGCCCGAAAGGGATGATTGACAGGGAGATGGAGTATGATGACTACATTTCCGACGAAGCCCTGAAGGTGAGAAGGGAAAGCATTTATTAGATTCAATCCGGCATCGGGGTCCCCGAAATCCGGAATCTGTCCGGTTAATGCAGCATCAGCACAATATCCGGGTCTTTTCAATAAAAAAAATGCTACCGGATTATGAGGAATCGATTAACTTCATTCCCCGGTAATTCAATTATTTCATTCCCTAAATACCCTGACTCATGAATCCAAAAAGAATTTCATTGTCCTGTGTTACGGAACTATCTGTTAAATGGTTGGCAGATCACAGGAAAATTTTTCAGATGATCCTCCTCGTTGCTCTCCTGGTTTACAGTAATGCCGCAATGGCCCAGGGAACAAGGCTGTTGCGCCAGCCTTCCATTACCGAAACTCACGTATCATTCGCCTATGGAGGCGATATCTGGATCACCGATCTCGAGGGCGGGAAAACAGTTCGTATTACCAGCACCCCGGCCGTAGAAAGCAATCCTCACTTTTCGCCTGACGGAAAATGGATCGCTTTTAACTCCAACCGGTCAGGAAACCAGGCTGTGTACATTGTATCGGTTGACGGCGGCACGCCTGAAAGGCTTACCTGGCACCCGGCACCTGCCACCGTCAGGGGTTGGTCTCCTGATGGTAAGAGGGTTCTTTATGCCACATCACGTGACAACGCTCCAACATCCTTTTCACGACTGTGGACAGTCTCCGTTGAAGGCGGACCATCCACCATGCTTTCAATGCAGTGGGCGGCAGACGGCTCCTTCTCTCCTGACGGCAGCCACGTGGTCATTGACAGGATCCAGCGCTGGGACATGGAATGGCGCAATTACCGGGGAGGCCAGAATACCCCACTCGTGATATTGAACCTTGAAGACCAGAGTGAGAAGCTCCTTCCCAATGAGTCAACAATAGATATCCAGCCTCTCTGGCTTAATGACAGGATTTACTTCCTTTCAGACCGTGACCATACCTCCAACATATGGTCATTCACCCCGGCCACAGGTAAACTGGAACAGGTTACTCAACTGACAGGCTCAGACATCAAATGGCTTGACGGCCATGGTGATATCCTCGCCTACGAGCGCGACGGTTACCTGTATACCTTCAACCTCTCATCCGGAGAAACCAGGCAACTGGATATAACCATCACTGCCGATTTCCCCTGGGCTGAAACAAGCTGGACCGATGTCACAAAAAATGCAATGGCAGTTTCACTCTCCCCGACAGGTAAGAGGATAATCCTGGAAGCCCGCGGGGAGATTTTTACCGTGCCGGCAGAAGAGGGTGACGCAAGGAATATGACCCGCTCCTCCGGCGCTGCCGACCATGCCCCTGTATGGTCCCCGAAAGGAAATGAGGTTGCATGGTTCTCCGATGCCGGAGGGAAAGGCTACAACCTGCTTATAGCCTCACAGGACGGGTTATCCGATCCCCGGACAATCTCAATCGGTGAATCGAAGATGGCATGGGAACCTGTCTGGTCCCCGGACGGAAAACTGATCGCCTTTGCTGATGACAAGGTAAGGATCAGGATAGTGGATATTGAAAAAGGAACAATCAGGACAATCGACACGGCCGGTGTGAATACCGAAAGGGGAGATATGGGACTCATATGGTCACATGATTCACAGTGGCTTGCATACACCAAAACAGGTACGAACAACTTCCGTCAGATAAAGGTATGGTCAGCGAAGAGTGACAGCAAACATGCACTTACCGACTCATTCGCAGACTCATTCTCTCCGGCATGGGACAGGGACGGCAAGCATCTCTACTTCCTGGCAAGCACCAACCTGGCTCTCGGCTCGGGATGGGCAAATACAAGCGCCATCACCTCCGACCCTGACTATACTGCTTATGTTATCAACCTCAGGAAGGATGACCCCTCCCCCTTCAAGCCTAAAAGCGACGAGGAAGAGGTAAAGGAAGAAAAGAAAACGGAACCGGAGGCAAAGAAACCGGCGAAGGGAAAACAACCTGAAAAACCGGCTCCGGACAGTACAGCTGCAAAAAGCAAAGGGGCCGTGCCTGTCACAATTGACTTTGCAAACATCAGCCGCAGAACCATTACCCTTCCTCTTCCCGGTGGTAATTACCGCTTGCTCGTAACCGGCCCGGCAGGTAACCTGTTCATCGGCGAGAGCAAGGAGGGTGTGCCTGGTTTGATTATAAAGAAATTTACCCTTGAAAAGCGCGAGGCAAAGGAATTCCTCAGCGGCGCCAGCCAGGTATCTGTTTCTGCTGACGGGAACAAAATGCTTGCACGTACAGGCAGCGACTGGAAGATAATGAACACTTCGGCAGCTTCCGGCGCTGACGGCAAGGCAGTGAAGATTGACCTGAAGATGCTCCTCAACAGGTCGGAGGAGTGGAAACAGATATTTGAGGAGGCCTGGAGATATGAAAAAGATTATTTCTACGATCCAGGAATGCACGGAAGGGACTGGAATGCAGTATATGAAAAGTATGCTCCCATGATCCCGTTTGTCAGACACCGGGCAGATCTGACCTACATTCTCGACCAGATGAATGGTGAGCTATCGGTAGGTCACAGTTTTGTCGGTGGAGGGGATTACCCCGCGGTGGAGAGGTCCGCTACAGGATTACTGGGCGCAGACCTCGTTGCTGAGAACAACCGCTGGAAGATCAGTCGCATCTATACAACAGAAAACTGGAATCCAGAGCTTTCAGGTCCGCTCGACAGGCCCGGCCTGAAGGTAGAGGAAGGTAACTACCTGGTTGGCATAAACGGGAAAGAGATCACAGCCACTGATGACCCATGGAAATATCTTGACGGTACGGTTAACGTGCAGACAACCCTTTATATCAACAAGACCCCTGACTTTGAGGGATCATGGAAAGAGGTGGTGAAGCCCGTCGCCAGCGAATCAGGCCTGCGCCAGAGAGCATGGGTTGAGGATAACCGCCGGCTTGTTGACAGCCTTTCGGGGGGCAAACTGGCTTATGTATGGGTACCAAACACCGGCGGTCCGGGTTTTGTCTCCTTCAACCGCTATTACTTTGCACAGCAAGACAAGAAAGGTGCTGTCATTGATGAACGTTTCAACGGAGGCGGACTGCTCGACGACTATATGGTTGACCTGATGAACCGACGGATAAGGGCTGCACTCACCAATGAGGTTCCCGGCGGCAGACCGTTCCGTCTGCCGGCAGGCATCCTCGGCCCGAAAGTTCTGCTTATAAATGAGATGTCAGGCTCGGGAGGTGACTTCTTCCCGTGGGTATTCCGCCAGCAGAAGACAGGGCCGCTGATCGGCACACGCACATGGGGAGGACTGGTTAAATCCTCCGTGCATTATGCAATGGTTGACGGAGGCACCCTGACAGCTCCTGACAATGCGGTTTTTGATCCGGTGGCAAAGAAATGGATAGCTGAGAATGAAGGTGTGGCTCCTGATTTCGAGGTACGCCAGGATGCGGTATCCCTCTCAAAGGGAATTGATCCGCAGCTCGATAGGGCCGTCAGGGAAGCGCTGAAGCTGCTGGAGCAGGAGGGGGAGACAACAGTGACACCACCGCCCTACCCCACCCCGGCCCGAAATCCTTCACCAGGCCCTGGAAAATATAAATGTCCGAAGGGAAGTTCAATTCATCCGTAACTATCCGTGTCCTGCCCGTCTTATGCTTTAGAGCGGCATGGGCCAGCTTGTAGAGGTTTACCGAAGTGGTATCGGCAATAATCACCTCCCCTTCGGATGCTCCGGCAATCCGGGCAATCTTGTCTCCCAGTTCGATATTCTTCGTAAACCAGTCCTCGTTCCAGCTCCGGATCAGTCTCTCTCCCCATTCAGAATTGACAGAATGCTCGATGATGGTTCTGCTCTCAACGGGCAGTTTGCCGAGAGAATTGCCATCCAGGTAGATCAGCTTTTCGTCCCCTGTAACAAACCTTGACCTGTAGGGGGAAAGCTCGTCCTGTGCGTCCAGGGCAACAGCCTCACTGTATGCTGATTCCATATTCATTGTTAATCCTCCTGAAGCATTTTCAATATCTCCTGGAGCGCCAGCTTTACCCACTCTGTATACATTTTCCCTGACGGATGCAGCCTGTCAGATGCAATGAGTGCCGGATCATTAACCGCAAGTCTGGAAATTCCCGTCACATCTATCCAGACGACTCCCCTTGACAGCGTTATCTCTTTGTTTATCGCGTTGTACTGGTCAATCTCCCGGGCATTCTTTTCCATGTCCCTGCCTGATGCGAACGGGGTCACACCCCAGTCCGGAATAGAGAGAACAATGACCCTGCCGGTATCATTCCCTGCAAAGAAGATCGACTGATCAATGAGTTCTCCAAACTCTTTCCTGTAGATATTAATATCCATGCCCCTGTACTGGTTGTTGACCCCTGTCAGCAGGCTGACAAAATCATAGGGGCCCTGAGGGTTGGCAGCTTTGATACCAGCCTTCAGGTCACCGGTTGTCCAGCCGGTGACTGCAATTATCCGTGGATCTTCCATGAGGTATCCCCTCTTCTCAAGGGAATCTGCTATCTGAACAGGGTAGCGCATGAAGGGGTCAACGCTTTCACCGATAGTGTAAGAGTCACCCAGCGCAAGATATTTCAGTTTCTCCTGTCCCTCTTCTATTTTATCATTGTTATCATCTTTTTCAGGAATCACGTGCTTCTTTGAATCACTGCCACAGGAGCAAGCAATAAAAATAATAATTAAAACAAATGCATAGGTTTTCACAAATCGTACATCCTTGAATTGAAGGTCAATATACTAAGAATAAGTATTGAAAGCGGCTTCAGGGGACTGATTTCAAAAAGGTTTGTCCTCCCGGTGCCGTTGTCCGGATGATATATATCACCGTGGTGACGGGCAATAATAATCTCCAGGTACGTTTTACAGTGAACTCCCATTGAAACTTTTTCATTCACCTTAAAATCATGAAAATATGAAAACCCGTACATCAGTAAAAGTCATGATGATATTGGCCGTGATGGCTCTCTTCATCGGATGTGAAAAGACAAATAGCTCAGGCTATAATCCTCCGGCAGATCATACTGTAAATCAGGACGGATATATGCACAAGAGCGGACTTACCCAACCTCTTACAAATTGCGTATCATGTCACGGAGCCGATTTAAAGGGGGGAAGCACGGGAGTATCGTGCTTTGAATGCCACGGCACAAAATGGTGATTAGTTTTAATTCAATTACCTTAGAGTGACGCGAAGTTTTTTGATCTCGCCGGGTTATTTGCTTCTCCAGAGGTTGGGCAAGAACTGATAATAGAGCAGGTGCCGCCAGGTAGACCAGTCGTGCCCGCCATGACCGCCAACATAATACTGATGCTTGATGTCATGTTTTACCAGGGCTTCATGAAGAACCAGGCACCTCTGCCCCATAAAACCTTTTGCTTCCTCGGTTCCCTGACCAACAAAAAGGTACTCAATCTTTTCATTTACTTTCGGATCATTTAAGAACTGCTCCAGCGTGGTTTCCGCATTTGTATCCCCAGCGCTGAGGATCCCGAAACTGGCAAACAGGTCAAGCGAACGAAACCCGATAAACATACTGTGACGGCCTCCCATTGATAAACCTGAAATAGCCCTGCCTTTGGGTGACCTGATTGTGCTGTATGCCTCATCAACCAGTGGAATTACATGATTCCGGAGTTCTTTTTCAAAAATATCGAAAGTCAGTTCGGTATGTTTGGGATGATTCCGGTGAATTACCTGGTTGTTTGGGATCGCAATGATCATTGGAACAGCCTTCCCTTCAGCAAGCAGGTTGTCCAGAATAAAATTCGCCCTTCCGTCAAACACCCAGTTTGACGGAAGTTCGCCGCTTCCACCCAGCAGATATAGAACAGGGTATTTTTTCTTCGGGTTATAACCTGGAGGAGTGTAAATGTATAGTTCACGCTCACCGTTAGTTACGTCTGAATGATAGACATGACGCGTCACCGTTCCGTGAGGAACATTCCGGGCATCGTAATATGCCGGTCCGTCGCCATGGACAATCAGTTCGCTGTAAGGCGGCATGGCAGTAAAAGCAGCGTAAGTATTGTTCGGGTCTGGAATCTGAACCCCATCTACATTGAAATGATAAGCATACATGTCAGGTTTGAGCGGCCCGATTGTAAGTGTCCAGACACCGTCAACACCTTTTTTAAAAGGGATGGGCTCTCTGCCCAGGTTATTGGCTGTGTAGATTGCCCCGGTTGCAAGAACAACTTTCTGAGCATTTGGCGCTTTCAACCGGAATGTGACTGTATTGTCGTCGTGCACCTCGGGCGAATTAACGGATGCGCTGAATGGAACCAGCCCCTCCGTATTCTTTTGCGGATTGTAATCGAGATTTATATTGGCCTGCTGTGCAAAACTATGACAGGATACCCAGATCAATCCGGCAACGAGAATATGAACTTGATTTTTCATAAAGGTATTTTTTTAGTTACCAGGCAATTATTTCAATCCGCTGTTCTTTATTCGGAAGTAGTCGAACGATACATCAAAGGGCGAGTCTGGTTTTGTTGTATCAGAATCAAACCAGAAGGTACTTTTCATATACTGAGCTACTGTACCATCGCAAACTACCAGGCCTGCCCTGATGTCTTTAAGCAGCAGATTTGCCGTTCCGAGCAACTCGTACTTCACTCCGTCAAGTGAATAATATGCCGTGTAAATGCTTCCTTTTTTCTCGAGTTTAAGATTCAGGGCATTTTCACCAATGATCTCATTTTTTAAGTTGAAAGATGCCAGTGATTTTGCAATGCCGTTTTCTTCCATTACCAGGTCGATCGTACCGGGTTGCACTCCCCTGGCCCGGGTTGTTTTAGTCACAGCCCTGAACATCAGCTTCACGAAATTATCGTCGTTCTGATAAGCCAGGATTCCCGCATTTTCCGGTTGGGACGGACTTCTGGAACAAACCAGCCGGGTTTCAATTGTCCAGTCATTATTGGCGCTCTGCAACAGTAAATTCCGTGCATTGTTTGTAGCCTCCAACACACCTCCCTGTTCACTTGTGATTGTAAGCCAGCCTGGCTTTCCGGACAGACTGCGGGTGGATTTGTTTTCGCGAACCCATTCCCACCGTGGGTCAACAGCGCCGCCGCTGAATTCATCGCTTACCGACTCCGTGTCAACATTCAGGTAGTAGACATTCTTTTCGAGGGTGATATTATCAATCAATTTGACTGTCGCGGTTCCCGGTATTGCTCTGGCCTGTTCAATTTCAACCGAAATCCCGCTGTTCAGTGCTTCAGCTTTCACCACCGGAATTTTCGAATTGCTTTTCAGCAGGTAGCTGTACGCTTTTATGTCTTTACTGAAACCCGGGATTTTTTTCCCGTTAACAGTAACTGACTTGGGATTCAGGTCTGGCATGACCTTAACCGGGTAACTGTTTGAAACGGTTGTCCCGTCAATTGTGACATAGGCAAAAACCGATGCCACACCTACACCTGTAGCTGTTACCCTGCCCTTTTCATCAACACTGGCAACCCCGGGGTTATTGCTTTTATAGGTTATCTGAGCTTTTGTGATGTCGTAGAAACTGTCGTCCGACATATTCGCAGTAACACTAGTCTGAACAATATCTCCGGGCTTTAGCACCACCCTGTCGTATTCAGCCACAACCGTTGTCAGCACAGGTTTGTAGCTGCCACTCATCTGAGCTTCAACCTGCCCTCTTATGTCACGTGACGATGCACCAATCTCAAAAACATACCGGCCCGGATCGAAAGTGATTTTCCCATTTCCCGTGTCCCAGAACCAGAGGTCCTGACAGTTGATATCGATTGATACTGTCTTTACCTGTCCCCGTGGGATAGTCACCCTTTTGAATCCCTTCAGCCTTTTAATCGGCCGCTCAAGTGATGCGGGACTGTCGGGTGTTTTCACATAAACCTGCACCACCTCATCTCCGTCAACGGTTCCGGTATTTTGAACATCAACACTGACAGTAATTTTATCGTTAGGTGTTATTTTGTTTTTGCTGATTGAAAAATTGCTGTACTCAAATGTGGTGTACGACAAGCCATATCCGAATTCGTAGGATACATCTTTGTTGAAATACATGTAAGTGCGTCCGTTGGTACCATCGCCGCGCAGATTGTAATTGTTGAAATCAGGCAGGTCGTTCAGGAATTTATGCCAGGTCACATTCAGTTTTCCGCCCGGATTTACATCGCCGAACAATATTTTCGCCATTGCGGTTCCCTGTGCCTGGCCGTTGTAACCCGTCCAGATTATACCGGTAACGTCAGCGAGATTTTTAAACTGTTCCACTTCAACCATTCCCATTGTCTGCATCACCACAATTGTATTGGGATTTATTGCGGCCACCGCTTTTATCAGTTCATTCTGATTGCCCGGCAAGGTCAATGCAAAACGGTCTGACTCCTCTCTGCCGGTGGATTGGTCGGTGCCCACAAAAATCAAAGCGACATCACAGCTTGCTGCCAGGTTAAGTGTTGCCGGATCTATCTCCTTTTCTGCCGCCTCGCGATACACAAGCACAAGGGTTTGCGGGCCTGTGATACCCAGAGTGTTGATCTTCACGGAAACAGCCCTGGGACGTGCCCAGCCGGGGAAATCTCCGCTTTGCTGAGGGCTGCTGATTTTTTGTGAAGCCAGTACATTGCCGGCAGCAGAGCCTACTCTGACCTCCAGTATGCCGCCGTCAGCCGAAGAACTCAGGTTGAACCTTATTGAATCAACATTTGTGATATCGATGTTATCATAGGCAGTCCAGTCGCCGTCCTTGATTCCGCTCATTGAAGTCCGTCCGAACCTTGAAGCTACAATAAGCCCGGGAGCTGATGAGGCAAATTTTGTTGCGTCGTATTCTTCCAGCACCTCGCCATTCCGGACTGTCGAAAAACGGTTCACGGTTAGAAAGTCGGTCTTTCTGTCGGTGTTTCCGCTAATCAATGATACTATTTCGGTATTCAGGTTATGATCCTTAATGTAGTTTTGAATCCCCTCCAGCGGCGAAATACTTAAATGAGGCTCAACCTCTCCCGAATAATCGCCCAGCTCAACTTTGTCGGCCTGCGGACCCAGAACAGCAATCTTTTTAACGTGCCTTAGATCAATCGGTAACGCTTTGTTCCCTGTTTTTGAAACTGTGCTGTTTTTCAGCAACACGGGTGTTTTTGTTGCAACTTCCAGAGCGAGGTCATTATGAGAAGGGTCGTTGATTATGGATGGTTTAATTCCGGTGTAGGGAACAGTTTCACGGGGATCAAATTCCCCAAGCCTCATTCTTATAGTGAAAAAGTTAACCAGCGCCTTATCTATTTCACCTTCGGTAAGTAATCCCTGTCGTACGGCTTCGATGGCATTCGCCTGGTAAACTCCGCCGCAGTCGGTATCAACGCCTGCTTTAATGCCCAGTGCTGCTGCCACAACATGGTTTTCTGCGTAATGGTGACCTCTTACCATATCGTCAATCGCACCACAGTCACCGGTTACATAACCGTCCAGTCCATAAGTCTTACGGGCTATAGTATCGACAAGGTATTTGCTTGCTGATACCGGTACTCCGTTGACAGCGCTGTAGGCTGTCATGATTGCCGGAAGTTGATCTTCCCTGATAAGGGTCCTGTATGGCAGAAGATAAAATTCGCGCATATCTCGGTCGTCCATGTCTGCGCTGCCGGAGTGGCGGTTAAATTCAGTGTTGTTGGCAAAATAATGCTTTCCGCAGGGGACTGCTTTGAGGTAGGTCGGGTCATCGCCCATTAAACCCTGAATAAATCCCTTCCCGATCTGAGAAACAAGAAACGGGTCTTCCCCGAAGGTCTCGGCAGTCCGTCCCCAGCGCGGGTCACGGGCCGGCTCGATGACAGGCGACCAGTAGGTAAGTGTAAATATAACGTCGTGATTGAATCCCCTGGCCTCGTCGGAGATCACTTCTGTTTCGCGTTTGATCAGTTCCGGGTCCCAGGTTGCCCCTACGGCCACGCTGTTCGGGAAAGAAGTTGCTGTCATGCCGCTGTTGTTGTTTCTTCCCATGATTCCATGAAGCGCCTCGCCCCAGACATCATAATGGTTTACGCCCAGACGCGGAATGGGCGGCATAGTATTTCCCAGTTGGCTCTGTTTCTCTTCGGGAGTCATTCTCGAAACAAGGTCGGCGGCCCTTTCCTTAAATGAATATGCCGGATTCAGATAAATTGGCTTTTTTGCTTTTTCCCCAACCGGGATAAAAGCCGTGATCATGATAGATAACAGGAGTAAAACTGACAATTTGTGTTGCCTGGTTTTCATAGCTGGAGCATTTTAGAAATTATAATAATTCATTGTGAGTGCATAAACCGGTTGCCTTCATCATATTCCACCGGAAACAATGATAAATTACTCTGTATCAACAGACAATCAAGATATCCCGCACTGAAAGCTTACAATTCTCGCCGGCGTGAGGTTGGCTTTGGAACCGGCTTTTGCATCAGGGAGAAGCTCGTTTTACGGGATTTCTCAAGACAAATTTAAAAAAAATACGGATAGAAATCGCCCGGCCTCTCTGTTATGCTGATAAATCCTGTCATATGTGGCTAACCTATATGGCTTTTGTAATAATTGGACAAATAATCATTCAGATTGCATATTTGTCCATTTTTTATTATTTTTACAGCATGATACCCAGAGAATCAGCAGGAATAATTGGTAAGTTGAGGAAGCAGTTCCCAGTAATTACCCTGACTGGTCCCCGACAAAGCGGAAAAACGACACTGCTTCGATCAATTTATCATGATATCCCATATGTCAGCCTCGAAGATATTGATGTCAGAAGTGCAGCCTTAAACGATCCCCGGGGATTTTTGACCAATTTCCCTGATGGAGCTGTGCTGGATGAAATTCAGCGAACACCTGAGTTATTCTCATATATACAAGGCCTTGTCGATAAAAATAAAAGGATACATTTTGTCTTGTCTGGTTCTCAAAACTTCCTGTTGCCTGAAAGTATATCACAGACCCTGGCAGGACGTGCAGCCATATTGAAGCTGTTGCCATTCAGCATTTCAGAACTGCAGAATAAGAAGCTGGTCCCGGACTCTTATGAGCAATTGATATTTACCGGTATGTATCCCGGCATCTATGACAGAGATATTCGTCCGGAATACTTTTACCCTTCATATATCAGCACTTATATAGAAAGGGATGTCAGGCAGGTAAAAAACATAGAGAACCTGAACAGTTTTTCAAATTTCCTTCAGCTTTGTGCCGGCCGGACCGGACAGGTTGTCAATATGAATTCGTTGGCAGCAGATGCGGGAATTTCACCAAATACTGCCAGGTCATGGTTATCAATCCTTGAAGCAAGCTTTATAATTTACTTTTTACAACCCTATTACGAAAACTTCAATAAGAGAATAACAAAATCTCCAAAACTGTATTTCTATGATACAGGATTGGTTTGCTCTTTGCTTGGGATACGTTCCGCGGAGCAGGTCAGGACCTTCCACTCAAAAGGAGCCCTGTTTGAGAATCTGATCATAACGGATCTGATTAAGCGCAGACTGCATAAAGGTGAAAATCCCAAATTTTATTATTGGCAAAACAAAACCAGGCAGGAAGTTGATTTAATCATAGACAAACCTGACGGGCCTGTACCTTTTGAAATAAAATCAGGCATGACTATGAATGATAATTATTTCACTAACCTGAGATACTGGCAAAAGCTATCTGGAGAAAAACCTGGTAATCTGAATGTGATTTATGGAGGAGATACCAGTTTGAGAACTTCCAGCGGTAATTTTATTTCCTGGAAAGAGCTGTACGACAAAGATATCTGAATCAGACAGCCAGATGGCGGATTACGATCCTCTATGGAGGCTTAACAAGGGAAAAGCGCTGCATTCGCCTTTGGCGTCTGCCGTGTCTTTCTGCTGTCATCCCTCCCATGAGCAAACTCCATTAAAACTTAGGAGTATTACGCTCACTTCGTTCGCGTGATCCTCAATTGATACAAATGAAATGTGAGGACTTCATCAATGTGTTGATATTCAATGGTGTCTTGTTAATATAAAATACGAAAGCTGTCGTTATAGTTCTTAATTTTGAAAGATGTATCTTTACCATACTCACAATTGCGGGAGATTTATTATTCTTTAACAACCATTACTTTCATTAAATGATTGGAGCCTGCAAAGTAATCAAAGACTTACCTAAGGGTGGTCAGAAAACGGTACAGCTAGCTGAACACCCTGAAGTAGGGTTAGTTGTTATAAAAAGAGGCGAAATTAGGAGCTTTACTTCTCTTGAACGAATAAAGCGAGAGGTGGAATTATTGTCTGAATTAAAATCAGAATACTACCCTCAGCAGTATCAATTTAATATAGATGTTAAGAAAAAGGAATTTGAAATCGTAGAAGATTACATTGAAGGTAAAGTGCTTCGAGAGGTTTTGGGTGATTATAGAAGCTCAAAGGAAATCTTTAAGCTCATAAGCACGATAGCCAAAGGACTGTCGATTATTTGGAATAGAAATATCGTTCATAGAGACTTAAAGCCAGAAAACATAATCATCAGACCGAATGGTGTACCTTGTATTATAGATTTAGGCATAGCACGCTTCATAGACCTAGAATCGCTTACTAAGACAATTTCTCCCATGGGGCCATGCACACCTATTTATGCAGCCCCTGAACAATTGACCAACAGTAAGGCCTTAATAGATCCTCGGACTGATTTTTTTGGGTTGGGCATCATTGCCCTTGAGTTATATTTGGGTGTTCACCCATTCGATTCAGCAGTAGTAGGGAATCATTTCTCAATTGTCGAAAATATCTTACAAAACAAATATGCAGTTGAGTCAATATCAGTTACCAGAGATTCTGCTATGGTTGAGTTCGCCGCAAAAACACTTCAAACACAACCATATAATCGGTTTAGGAATGACACAATGTTAAACGATTTTATTGCAAAATATATTTAACATGAGAGTTTATCATCAGACTGGCTTTAGAGATAAATGGAATATTGAAAGTTTCCAAAAAGGTATAGGTGATGGGATAATTTTTTCTCCAATCAATATAGATGCGGATAAATTATTGGCTTTAGAACCTAAACTGAAGCAAACAGGCTTCTTGGATCCTCAATTGTATCTGTTAAATGAAGCCAAAGGCACATTAGATACTTATCCCTATTTCCCTGGTAATATTAAACCTGATTTTTCAACACCTGATTTGGATTATAGCCATGTTCAATTGGCAGAATTATGTGTAGACTACCAAGTTAAAAATGATTTTCAGTATCTTTTGATACCCACACGGTATTACGCGGATAATCCAACATCATTTTTTACTCAGAGTACAGATTACTTCGTCACACCCTTTTGTGATACCGTGAAAGAAAAGGGTATTAATAAGAGCATCCTATTGTCTGTTATCGTCAAAGAAATAATGCTTTCTGACGAGGAAAAAAGAAACGAGGTTCTGAATTGGATTACAGGTCATCAGGATATTAATGGTGTTTATTTAATCTTTGAAAATAATTTTTCAACTAAGCAGGTTAAAGACTTCGAGTATCTCTTAAATGCACTAAGGTTCATAAAGGTTTTAAGAGATAACCAACTGGAAATCCATATAGGCTATACAAATACCGAAGCCCTTATTTTCAGTATCACCATGCCTACCTCAGTTACTATGGGTTCCTATGAGAATTTGAGGTCATTTGGTATTAAGCGTTTTCAAGATCTAGAGAATGGGCGGATGAGAGCGCCCCGTGCACGACTTTATAGTTCTAAGCTGCTTCAATGGGTCGATTATCAATACATCGAGGCGATGAGAGAATTAATGCCTCGGTATGAAGAATATTTTGATGATTCAGATTATCGACCTCTTATGTTCGAGCCTGAATATAACTGGCAGTTTCAAAAACCCGAACCGTACAAACATTATTTCCATGTTTTTAATAACCAGGTAAAAAGCCTACCGAGAAGACAAAGTGAACGCATAGACTTTATGAAGGATGCTATTCGTCATGCCATTGAATTGTTTAAAGAAATAGAAAAAAATGTACTTTTGGACGATGACAGTAATGGTTCTCATCTACCAACATGGTATAATGTTATCAATGCATTCCAAAAGGATTTAAAAGGTTAACTAATGTTTTCTACTGAACAAGAAATGTCAAAATTATTTGAGAGGTATCTGAAAGCTAATTTCGGGAAAACTTATCTCAAAGAATACCAAGGGCTTTTTGGTGTTCCCGATTTCATTTTTTATACCAAAGATGACCATGACATATCCATAATATCATTTGAGCTTAAATTAAAAAATTGGAAACGGGCAGCTAAACAGGCTTTTCGATACAAGAGTTTTTCTAATATTACTTATGTTGTTTTATCTGCCGCAAATGCAAGTGTTGCATTAAGCAATGTTGAGCTTTTTAAGAGATATAATATTGGCTTAGCGACGCTTGACAAAGAATGCTTTTTTGAAATCCTTCATAAACCTATTTCAGCAGCTCCATATTCACTACAGCTCAATTCAAAGTTGAAAAAGGATATTAGTTCTTTTAAAACAAATTAATAAGTGTCGATTCACTTGGAATCAGAACCGCGTAGATGTGGCTAAAACCCAAAACTTCGACTTGCTGATTTCTTTTAAATGCTTTTTGTGATTCATTGCTGATCCGCTATAACATAAGAAATACCATTTAGTCGATGTTATGGTAATACTTATGGCTTGGTTTGATCAGCAATTGTTCCATGGCCAAACATTTCTTCTACTCTTAATGGGGTTGATGTGTCTAAATGATGACCTGGAAAATTTTTGTAATAAGCTTCAGTAAAATAAACATTATTGACAGTGTCACGAGCAAAATAATGGCCATAATTCTTTAATGTTTCTCCATCTGCTGCTGTGCTGCACAGGATGTAAATCCACGGGAGTGGCTGACAGATGTGCTGACCCGGATCCCATACTACAACAACAATTACAGTCTTGACCTGGCAGATCTGCTGCCCCATAACTGGAAAGCCGGCCAGGTGCACCAAAATGCTCCATTGGATATCCAATAATTATTGGAGATTGTTGGAAAAAGTTGAACACTCCATCTACTTTTTACAAAATATCAAAGAACTCCGTAAAAGTTGTAATGAAACCTAAC
>AMWB02107218.1_pt2 | contig 16834 bp, 16 predicted proteins | sample 200311 | NCBI WGS metagenome assembly AMWB02 (sample SAMN02737377, study PRJNA173069) | bioreactor metagenome | biome: anode biofilm in microbial fuel cells | place: USA: California | collected 2010-12-16 | reverse complement strand
TGTCTGATCAGCGTCTTATTCCTTTGATTATCTTTTAACCTTCATGATACAAGATGCTGGGTTCGGTGCTTGACCCCACCAATTTAAAGATAAAACTCGTAGGGAGTGTTCGGAGCGAATTGCCTGCGCTGGAACGTTCGGTGTTCCAAGTATGCGCACTTACGAACTTTGTACCCCCCCCCCGCGAACTTCGCGAGTGTGGCTGTGGACCTACCAATTCAACTTCCCAAAAACACGTGACAACTATGTTCTAATAGAATATATATTCTGTTCTATCGGAGGTCGTTTGTTTCCTTCATTCCTTACTTTTCGCCATCCACCCTATTCCCTGACCCGATTCGTTCTTAATCGTTTTTATAAACGAATCACTACCTCTTTCCTTTTTTCGTCACCCGTTCCGGGGTATCTATTTGTTTTTATTTAATTCAGCAGTTATCGAAACCATGCAATTCGTAACTTCTCTTCTGAAGGTCAGGGGAAGACCTGCCCGCTGTCGCGGATGTACATCAGGATGGGGTCGAGGGTGGGCAGGGGGTAGCCCAGCTCCGTCATCACGATGGAGATCTCGCCGCGGTGATGGATGGAATGCAGCAGGGACTGCGCCATGAACTGCCAGCGCGGCAGCGTGAACTCGCCGCGGCCGAGATTTACCGCGATCTCCTCCTCCAGTTCGAAATCATTCACTTTTGCCAGGTAGTTCTCACGTGTGGCGTTTAACACGGAAAAGCACTCTTTTAGCTCAGCGATTGACCTGCCGCAAAGCCGTTCTTCGGATGAGTCGGCGACGCAATTCATGCACTCCATGGTGAAGTAATACTCGCATCCGAAGATGTGCTGCAACAGGCTCATCACCGAGCCGTGGCTGGGGCTGGATGGGCGGGTCAGTTCCTCCGCGGTCATTTTCGCGGCGGTTTCGAGCAGCAGGTTGTTGGTGTACACGTTGTAGGTGTGCAGGGTATATAAGGAAGAACGGTTCATGTGTTCCATGAGATCACCTCCGATCGAAAGGGTGGGAGGTCAATCCACCACGAGCCAGTAATCGCCGCCGCCGCCTTCACGCTCCATCAACTTGTACTCCACCAACCCGCGGCGCAACGAGGCGGTATCTTCATTGTAGCGCTTGAGGATCTCGTTGACCTCTTTTTCGGGATAGCGTCTGCCGGGTTCAAAAGCTGTGGTTACGTAGCGCAGCAGAACGAGGAACTTCTTTTCCTGTGCCGGAAAGGCGGTGATGCGCCCCCCGCTGTCGACGAAGGCTTTCATTACTTTGCTGTCGAAAGGGTCACCTTCGGGGCTTACAGCCCCCTGCGAGAGGGCAGGCAGATTCTCCTCCTGCAGTAGGTGCTGCGAGAGCCCGCGCAGTGCGTCGGTGTTGAGCGAGTATATGTAGTAGTGCCCATCGGCGCGCGCCGAGACGAGCCCGCTTTTGGCCAGACGAGCCAGGTGGTGCGAGGTGGTCGATGCGCTCAAACCGAGCGCGGCTGCCAGCGCTTCCACTGAAGCGGGCTTCTGCGCCAGCAGCCCCACTATTTTCAGCCGGTTTTCATCCGCCAGCGCCTTGAAAAAGTTTAATAACGCGTTGATCTGTTCCTGGTCAGTCATACGATCTCCTTAACGATTCGATAAGTATCGAAATGATTTTATCATCATCGTTGTGCTTGTCAAGTGAACTTGATAAAAAGAACCGGTTTTCCCCTGGCGGAAACCGGTTCTTTTGACAGGCTTCTAAAAGAGTTTTACGACATCTTTTCCAGTTTGTCCACCATTTCACTGAGCACATCAAAGCCACCCTGCCAGAACGCGGGCTGACGCACATCAACGCCGGCGCCGGCAAGGATCTTCATGGGTGACTCGGACCCGCCAGCGGAGAGCAGCTGGATGTAACGGGGCTTGAAGGATTCACCCTCGGCTTTGTACTGCTTATAAAGCGAGAGCACCAGCAGCTGCCCGAAGGTATAGGCGTATACATAGAAGGGCACCCCATAGATGTGGGGGATGGACACCCATTCGTAGCAGAACTCGTCTGCCACCTCAACCGCATCGCCAAACTGGGTCTTGAGGTTCTCCATGTAGGCTGCGGAAATCTCATTCACCGAAGCGCCATCGATGACCATCTGGTGCGCCTGTTTTTCGAACAGGGCGAAGAAAGCCTGGCGCTGGATGGTGGCATAGGCGTCGTCCATCTGTTTGAAGAGCAGATCGCGGCGCACCTTTTCATCCGGTTCTTCTGCCAACAACCGGTCGACCAGCATCATCTCACCGAAGGTGGAGGCGGTCTCGGCCAGCGGGAGGTTGGCGTGCTGGGTGAACAGGGAGTGGTGCTCGGCAAGCATGGAGTGGATGGCGTGGCCCAGCTCGTGGGCCATGGTCGCCACATCATCCGTCTTGCCCTGGTAGTTGAGCAGCACCCAGGGGGTGAGATCGGGGGTGGCGGTGGCGCAGAACGCGCCGCCTTGCTTGCCCTTGCGCACCTCGGCATCGAGGTGGTCTTCAGCGAACACGCGTTCCGCCAGCTGCGCAAAGCGCTCATCGAACTGGCTGAAGGATTCCAATACCTTGGCTGCGGCTTTGGTGTAGTCGTAGTCTTTATCGGCTTTGGCAACCGGCGCGTAAATGTCGTAACGGCGAAGTTTTTCCACACCCAGCAGGCGGGCTTTGAGCTTGAAGAAGCGCTCGAACACGGATGTGTTCCTGCGGCAGGTCTCCAGCAGCAGGTCGATCACCTCATCAGGCAGGTCGTTGGCCAGGTTGCGTGCGGAGATGGGGGTCTTGTGGTGGCGCAGGGTTACCTCTTCGTTGCGCCAGTCGCGCACGATGGTCTGGTACATCTGGCCGAGGATGGGTGCGTCATCGCCGTAGACCTTGTACAACTCCTGGTAGGCACGGGCGCGCAGGTCAGGGTCATCGCTGCGCACCAGGCTCATCAGTTCGCCGCGGGTAAGCTCCTTCACTTCGCCGGCCACTTCCACCTTGAATACATAGCGGTTGGTGAACGAATCGTATAAGGTGTTGAGCGCACTGACGCCGGTGACATTCTTGGTGTTGATGATCTTCTCTTCCGGTTCGGTGAGGGTGTGCGGCTTGAAGTGGCGCATCTCCTCCAGCCAGTAACGGTAATCGCCGGCGTTTGCCATCAAAGGGGCGGCGATCCCGTCGGCGAGATCCTTCCACCACAGGCTGAAGAAGAGCGTGCGGTTCTGGATCTCGGACAACAACTGCTCGGTGCGTGCTACCAGACCGAGCGCTGCCTGGTTCTGCGTGTCCATGGCGAACCACAGTTCAGCGTAGTTGGCGACGCGATGCCCAATGCGGTACAGTGTTTCCAGTTCATTGATGAGGGATAAAAACTCCTGCTGGCTGATCTTGTCAGTCAGCAGCGGGCGTTTTGTTTCCAGCGCGGCCGCCCGCGTCTCAAGTTCTTTGATGGCAGCTTTTAACTCCTGGCTGTCGGCTGCGGGGAAGAGGTCGGTGAGGCTCCAGGCTTTTTGGGTGTAGGCTTTAGTCATTGCACTCCTTTTTCTCTGGTACATAAATTGTTAATAATTGCAGGGACATTATACATTACCGCACCGGCAATTTTTACTAGCCAACAATTGACGCGTGGTTGTGAACCGATCAGGTTTGGTCAAGTTGCCTGAATAGCGCCACCAATTGACCGTGAATGCCCGGCGCGGCGGCCAGGATGGCATAAGGCGGCTTGAAGTAAACCGGGTCACCCTCGGGAGTGGTGACTACTCCGCCGGCTTCTTCAACGATGAGAGCAGCCGCAGCAATGTCCCAGGCGTTGATGCCCTGCTCCCAGTAGGCATCCACGCGTCCGCAAGCCACGTAACACAGCTCCAGTGCGGCGCAGCCCATACGGCGAACGCCCAATGAATAGCGTGACAGATGGGCAAAATTGCGCAGGTTGCGCTCGAACTTACCCGCATCCTGGCGTGCAAAGGCGGTGGTGTGCAGCGTCTTTTCAAGGTCGCTTGCCGGGGTCACCTGCAGCGGCGCGCCGTTTAGCCACGCGCCTTTTTCCCGCTCTGCCGCGAAGCACTCATCGTGAGTGGGGTCATACACAACGCCCAGCTGCAATTTGCCTTCTGTTTCCCAGGCGATGGACACGACATAGAACGGGATCCGGCGCGAGTAGTTGACTGTACCGTCAAGCGGGTCGATGTACCAGCGGTCAGTATTTTCTCCGTTAACGGCACCAGCTTCCTCGGTCAGGATCGAGTGAGAAGGGAAAGCCGTCCTGATCGAATCAACCAGGTACTGCTCGCACTGGAAATCCACCTCGGTGACCAGGTCGGTGCTGCCCTTGAATGCAATATCGTGGTCACCCAGGAATCCCTCACGGGCGATGGTGCCAGCGTGTTTTGCCCATTCGATGACCTGGTCAAGCGTGGGTTGATTGGTGTCAGTCATCAGCGTTCTCCGTTGATCTCAGCGATGAGTTGCGTAAAAAAGTCATCCAGGTACTGGCAACGCTCACGGGCGAGGGCTTTGGCGGTGGTGGTGTACATGCGCTTTTCCACGTTGCGCAGTTTGAAAATATGCTCGTGATAGGCGCTGTGCAGCTCACCGGGTTCCTCGTTGCCGGTATCTATGAATTGTCGGGAAGGCTCACTGTAAAAAGGGGTGCCGGCGAGAGCAGCGTAGACCGTGGCGCGCACCGCGCCGATCGCCCCCAGCACGTCCAGCTTGTCCGCGTCGAAGAGCACTTTTGCCTCAATGGTCTCAGGCGGTTCGCGGTCGTCGCGGTAGCGGTGGGCGCGGATGCAATGCTGCACCGCCTGGATGCGCTCGTCCGGCCAACCTTCAGCTTCTAAAATGGTTCCAGCGAATTCCGCTGACCGCAAGTGGTGTTCCTTGCGTACATCGCTGCCTGGGGTGGTGCCGTCGGCATCGTGCAGCAGGGCAGCGGCACGGACGATCTCGAGGTCAGCACCTTCAGCGCGGGCGAGTCGTTCCGCCATGCGGTATACGCGCTCAATGTGGGAGAAATCGTGTACCGGGTCGGTGTCTTTGTACCATTCCCGGGCTTGGTCGAAAGTCAGCATACATTATCCTTTGTTTCTAGAAATAATTACCCAAACTGAAACAGTTGGCCTTTCTTAATCACGCTTTGCACCAGGCTGCCGCCGAAGCGGTAAGCCAGCTGGCGGTAGTCACTCACTGAGAGGATGAGCAGATCGGCCTGTTTGCCGGGTTCCAGTGAGCCGACGAGGTGATCGCGCTGGATGGCATGCGCAGCGTTAATGGTGGCGGCGGCCACGGCCCCGGCGGGGGTGAGCCTGAGATAACGGCAGGCCAACGCGATGACGAACTGCATGTTCTCGCACCAGGCGGTGCCCGGATTGAGGTCGGTGGCGATGGCGAGGATGCCGCCGGCAGCCAGCAGATCGCGCGCAGGCGTGTAGTGGGGATCGGCCAGCCCGAAGGGCGTGCACGGCAGTGAAACCACCACTGTATCAGAAGTTCCCAACGCGGTGAGCTCAGCCGGTGAGGTCTTGACCGCGTGTTCGATGGAAACAGCGCCGAGCTCCAGCGCCAGGGCAGCTCCGCCGAGGTTTTCAAATTCATCCACGTGCGCCTTGAGGGGGAAGCCCAATTCCCTGGCGCGGGTGAGGATCTGCTGTGTCTGTGCCAGATTGAAGGCATTGTTCTCACAGAACACATCAATGAACGGCAGCGGACGGGAGTGATGATGGTGTGTCCACCAATCTTTCAAATCCGGCAACATTTTTCCGCTCACCAGCCGGGTGTAAGCCTCTGTGCGTCCTTTATATTCAGGGGGAACCGCGTGAGCAGGCATGAACGTGGGTGCGATCTCCAGCGGACCTTCGGCGTCCAGTTGCAGCAGTACTTCCAGTTGGGCAATCTCGGCGTTCCATTCCAACCCGTAGCCGGTCTTGGCTTCAGCGGTGGTGGTACCGTTGCGGAACATCGCCAGCGCACGCTGATGGGTTTGCGCGTACAACTCCTCCGGCAAAGCCTTGCGCGTGGCGCTCACCGTGGCGTTGATCCCGCCACCGGCTGCCATGATCTCCATGTAGGTACTGCCCTGAAGGCGCGCTTCAAATTCGGCGGCGCGGTCGCCCGCCCACACCAGGTGGGTGTGCGGGTCCACCAGGCCAGGCATCACGACCCTGCCTTGCGCATCCAGGCGTTCCTCATCCGGGTAGCGGGCGAGAAGGTCCCGGCTGGCACCGACCGCGATAATGCGGTCGCCGGAAATGAGCACAGCTCCGTCTTCGATGATCCCTATGTCGTCCGGATCGTTCCCGCGCCGCGGACCGCCAGCGAGGGTGAGTACCTGCGAGGCTGAGTGAATAAGCATGCCGGTTAATCCTCCCTTATTAGTATACCGTTATCAGATTAAGAAAGGCGTTTGGCTTTGGCGCGCGTGAGAGCCCAGAACGCGATGAGGATAAATATGACGGCTGAGAGTGCGTTTGCCCAGAAGCCGATGCGGAACACAAAAGGCGAGACCAGGTTGCCGATCATGCGTCCCAGCGCCAGGCAGGCAACGTTGGCGCCCAGCATCGTGCCGCGCGCTTCCGGTACCAGTTCGGTCATGAACGGCAGGGTGGATACGAAGGTAAACTCGTAAGACAGGTAAAAGAAGAACAGCCCGATCAGTGCGCCAGCCTGCGTGCCGCCGATAAAAGGGAGAACCATGGAAACGATCAGCATCATCCCCATGCCCAGCATGATGCTGCGCTCGCGCCCCAATTTGTCTGAGACGACCCCGCCGATGGATTCGCCGCTGATCTCGGAGATGCCAATGACCGCCGAGGCAGCGCCCAACGCAGCGAGTTTCAAACCGAAGGATTCCTCCAGCCAGACGCCGAAAACAAGATTGATCACCTCGTTGGAAGAGATCAGCATGAGGCTCATCACCAGTCCATAGCGGGCGGCGGGGATCTTGAGCACCTCGAGGATGCTCTTGAAGACATTTCCCGACAGGATTTTCTTCTGTGGTTTGTAATTGGGTATGAACACCAGGATGAGCACGAACGCCAGAACCCCCAACGCAGCGGTGAACGGGAAAGGCGCGCGCCAGCCGTAGCGGTCGATGATCCAACCGAGGATGGGCATGCCGATAATGTAACTCACGCCCCAGCCGGTCTCGATCAAACCCAGCGCAGTACCGCGCCGGCCAGGCCGTACCTGGTCGCCGATGTAAGCCTGTGTTGAGGAGAGATAGACGAACATACCCAGGAAGGTGAGGCTGATGGCGATGGTGAACGCGGTGAAGGAATGCCAGAAGATTACCAAACCAGCGCCAACGATGAAGATCGCCACGCCCAGTAACATGCCGGCTTTGCGCCCGTGCCGGTCGGCGACCGGGGTGATGAAAAGACTGAGTGCGCCGCTGATCGAGCGGATCGTCATGGCGAGGGAAATCGCGATCAGGTCAACACCAAGCCCGCTGGCGAAGGTGTTGAGGAACGGGTAAACCATGCGGGTATTGATGTTAATGATCATGCGCACGGTAGCAAAAAGCATCACCTGCGCGCGCATTGGCAGGGGGCTTTTCACCGGTAATGGATCAGATGGAAGGACTGGATCGACGGTCATGTGGTTTTTCCGGGTAATTTTATCCGAGAAAGTGCGATCAGTGCGAGAATATCCAACCCGGCGCAGACGGCAGCATTCACGAGGAAACCGCTGCGATAAAGCCATGGTGCAAGTATGTCACCCAGCGCGCGACCCAATGACAGGGCGGCGATGAACAGGGACATCATCGTGGCACGGGTGGCAGGGGTGATCTCGGAGATGAGCGGCAGGATGCTGACGATGGCGACCTCAAAGGTGAGGTAGAACACGAATAACCAGATGAAGCCGCCAAGTTCACTTTTTGCCAGCCAAGGCAGGGCAATCACCCACAGTGCATTCAGGATGAGACTCAATCCGATTGTTCGCTCCTTCCCCAGGCGGTCGGTGATCAGGGCGACCAGTCCTTCTCCGCCCAGTTCAGCAAAACCGATCACCATCGAGGCAGCTCCCAATGCGGCGACCTGCAATCCGAAGGAGGATTGTATCCAAACCCCGAATACCACGCTGACGACCTCGTTGCCGGTGATGAACAGCGTTCCGGTGAGGATGCCGAAAACAGCCGGCAGGTAGAGCAGCACTTTCTTAATATCGCGAAAAATGGTGATCGGCTCAGGTTCCAGCGGGTGATCAGCAGGGATGAGGATTATCAGAAGAATGGCCATCAGGATACCGGCAGCGCTAAGCGCGATAAACGGAGCGTACCAGGTGCTCCATTCCATGAGTAGACCGGCGAGTGGAACCAGCAGGATAAAGGAAAGCGCCCAGGACAGTTCAGTAACCGCCATGACGAAGCCGCGCTTTTCGTAAGGTGAGTGATCCCCGAGATAAGCCTGCATGGCGGGAAGGAAAATATTGTTGCCCAGGTTACCCAGCATGATGGCGAGAAAAAAGGTGAAATAGTTTGGGAAGATACTGACCGGAAGCGTGCCGGCGAGGAAAATCCCCATGCCGATCAGCATGCCGACCTTGCGGCCGCGCTGGTCAGCAATGGGGGCGATAAAGGGACCCACGGCGCTGGTCGCCATGGACACCGCAAGCGCCAGCGAGATCATACCTATCTCCCGGTCCAGGCTGGCGGCGAATAATGCCATGAACGGGTAGATCATGCGGATCGATGTATTAATCGTGAGTCGCAGGGTTGTAAAAAAAGCCAGACGCTGATGCAGTATCTTGGTTGAAAACATGGTCTAATTATCCCCCAATAAAGAAATTCCTCCCGGAATTAGCGGGAGGAATTTCACGATTACGAGATCTTAGTCGATTGTGCGCAGGGGTCTTTCAGGTAGATTGTGGACGTGCACGAGTTTGGCATCATAGGTGGCGACGCGGCCTATCTTGACGAGCCAATCCAGCTCCTGGTTGAGGATATGATGACTGTAATCCTCTTCGCGGATCGAGAGAAATTCTCCTGAACGGATATCCTGGTACAGATCATCCCCCCAGTCGATGACGATACGGCCGTCTTTAAGAACCAATACCCAGTGCCTGTTGATCGGTGTACCACCAGTGATCATTGTTCACCCTCCCATAAAGTGCGATGCGCTAGTTTTTCTTTACTGCGTATTTATCAAACCTGGTATCGCGAAGTTTTGCCACGAGTTGATCCTGTGTTTCCTGCCAGATGTCGTGCAGCGGGCAGTTTTCTGCGTTGTCGCATTTACCGGGATCGATGGTGCATTCATTAAGCTCGATCGGCCCGTCAATGGCTTCGATGACCTGCAGCAGGGAAATCTCGGCAGAGGGACGAGCGAGCTTGACACCACCGTGCGCCCCGCGCGAAGTATTGATCAGTTTAGCTATGGATAGCTGCGAGATTATCTTGGCCAGGAAGGACGGGGGAATCCTTTGAACTTCAGCGATCTTCTTGGTCGCGGCGCTTTCGTTGGGATCAAGACGGGCAAGGTAAACCATTGCCCTGAGTGCGTAATCAGCCTGTCGGGTTATTTGCATTAAAACCACCTCTTATGGTAATTATGGTCAAAATAGTCCTCTTACACAGTAATTGTACTACGCATTGTACTACGCATTAACACTTGAAAAAAGTGACAATAATAATTAATAATTCAAATCCTGTGACCTTTCCGGTTGTTGAGGTTGATATGGAGCTTCAAGGTATAATCTGGTTATGAGCCGATTTAATTACCACTACCCGATCGAAGTTCGTAATGGTGACCTGGATGCCTACTGGCACGTCAATAACACCAAGTTCCTGGTTTATATGGAACACGCCCGCAGCCGATATATGCTCGAAATGGGCTTGTTCGACGAAAAAAAACTATGGGATTTGCCGCTGATCGTGGGGGATGTACATTGCCGCTATCACAAACCCATCGAACTGGGTGATAAGGTGGTTGTTTCAATGGGAGCGACGCGGATCAGTTACAAAACAGTGACCTTTGAGTACGAGATCACCGGTGAGGGCGGCTCCCCGCTCTACGCCACCGCAGAAACGATTATGGTGGCGTATGACTACAACACCAAACAGTCTGTGCCGGTCTCAGAGGACCTGCGCAAAAAGTTCTCAGAGCGCGAAGGCAAAGATCTTTAAATCGAGGACATACGCATGAACCTGCCTGACATTGATGAAGCCCTATTGCAAGGTTTTCTGGTTGACCTGCTAAAAACCCCCAGTCCAACCGGTTTCGCCGAAGAAGCCATCGCGCTCACCGAGCGCGTTTTTCGCTCCATACCCGGCGTGAAGACCTGCCGCACGCGCAAAGGCGCCCTGCTGGCGACCGTGGAGGGTGAGCGGGAGGATGCTCATCGCGCACTGGCGGCGCACGTGGATACGCTCGGCGCCATGGTGAAATCCATCAAGCCTAACGGGCGGCTGGCGCTGACGCGTATCGGCGGGTATGCCTGGAACACCGTCGAAGGCGAAGGCTGCACCATATTCACCCGGGACGGGAAACGCGTGCGCGGCTCCATCCTGGTTACGGTCGCGTCCAGCCACGTACACGGCGAGAAGACTGCCGAGACGAAGCGCAGCGACGAGACAATGGAAGTGCGGCTGGATGAAAAAGTTGCCACGAAAGAGCAGGTGTGTGAGTTGGGAATCGAGGTGGGGGATTTCATCGCTTTTGACCCGCGCGTGGAACTGACCAACGGTTTCGTGCGTTCGCGGCACCTGGATGATAAGGCGGCGGTAGCCTGCCTGGTGGAAGCGGCGCGCGCGCTGCGCGCAGCCGGGTTGAAGCCGAAGCAAACCACGCATTTCTTCATCAGCAACTTTGAAGAGGTGGGGCACGGGGGTGCCAATGGACTCCCCGCAGATATTAGCGAACTGGTGGTGGTGGATATGGCAGCCATCGGGGACGGGCAGACTTCGGATGAATTCCATGCCACCCTGTGCGTGAAGGATTCGAGCGGACCTTACCACCACGGCTTAAGCAACCACCTGCGCAAACTGGCAGACGAGAATGGCATCCCCTACAAGGTGGATATTTATCCGTATTACGGTTCAGACGGCAGCGCGTTCTGGCGTGCGGGCGGTGAGGCGGCGGTCGCGCTCATTGGACCGGGTGTGGATGCCTCGCACAATTACGAACGCACACACATTGAGGCGCTGACAGCGACCACGAACTGGGTGCTGGCTTACCTCTTGAATTAAAAAAACCTTGTCAGGTGTTGCACTGACCAGGTTTTCGTTTACGGCATCAATATTTGTTTTCGTAATAGACCAGGTTGGCGATGTAAACCACCAGTGTTATGGACACTAAAGCCGCGAGGACCCACCACGCCAGGTCAGGATCGATCGGCTCGCGGGTCATCCCGACAATAAGCAGGGCAAGATATGAGGCTGCAGCGCTGAAAATGAACGCGTTGTTTCCTGCATGGTGCCTGATCCATACCTTGCGTTCATCCATGCTCTCGACCATGTCCTTTTTAAGGATTGCGGGGTTCTTTTTGTAACTTGAAGCCTGAAACAGCATGAAAATGCCCCAGAACACCAAAAACACCCCGATCCCCTGGATCAGTTTCAGGTAATTGCCCAGGGTAGCGTTGTCCTTTAATAAAATCGTAAGTACAAACAGGATCACACCGCCACCTAAAGCCAGGTAACCAATTGTGAGTCGTTTATTTTTGAATTGCTGATCGTTATTCATTATCCTGATCCTCCTCGTCTAAAAAGATCTCCTCAATTTTCAAACCGAACACCCGCGCGATGCGGAACGCCAGCAACAGCGAAGGGTTGTACCTGCCTTGTTCCAGCGAAATGACGGTCTGCCGGGAAACATCCAGGTGGTTTGCCAGTTCCTGCTGCGTCCACTTTTGACCTGCTCTCAGTTCTTCCAGTCGATTCTTCATAGCACCTCCGTTACCAATATGTAAAGGTTACTTTACATATTTTACATCGTTTGCACGCAAATGTCAAGTGTGCTTTACAAATCACTAATAAACCAAAAAAAACAACATGCACAGGTGTTTTCGTGAAGGCTTGAAAACCCGGCAGGTTAGACAAGACAAAATGTCTTCCTCTGGGTGTTATTAATCTATCCCCCTATGTATTAACCAAGAAAAATGTATTTGAAGTTTTTCTAATTCTCCAAGAAGGATCTGCGTGGCTAATACTTGTAAATGGAGAGCATTAGAGTATCGAGCCGCCCCAAATGAAATCCTTAAAGCCAGCGGTGGGGTATCTCCCTATTAGCCAGGAATTTGTTATGCGATTTTTCTCAGCAATTTTCTTTAACTTTAGATTATCCTTTAAGGTTGGGTGGATCTTTGCTTCCAGGGCCACTGGCAAAGCCTGGGATGCGGTTAGTATGAAATCCACCTCGTACTCGTTTCCACGGGACAAATGTGAAAGTTCACCTAGTACCCTTAATTGGTTGTACACAGCATTTTCAAATAATGCGCCCTCTCCGGGATTAGCAAAAACTGATGCAATACCATTATCAAGAAAATATAACTTTTTCCCAAGCGTAGCCGCTTTATCCGGAATGGAAAAAGCCGGAAGCCGGTTAATAATGTAGGTCATTTCAAGAAAATCAAGGTATTCATATAAGGTGGGTCGGGATATACCGGCTATCTGCGATAGTTTGGTGTAATCCAGTTTATTACCAACTCGCACTGCCAGGGCATTTAATAACCGCTGAAGCTCATTGATCTTGCGAAAATCAGCCATGACCTTGACATCTATATTGATATAGGACGAGATGATATCAAGAAGTATTTCCCGTTTCGTTTTCACCTTTGGTTCAAGTACCACATTAGGAAGCCCGCCGAAGGTGATGAATTCCTCATAATACGCGCTCAGACGGTCATACTCATGAATGTCATACAACATCTCTTCGGGAATAGTTTTACGACGATAAGGAACGCCGCGAAAATCCAGAAACTCGCCAAACCCGAGCGGGAACAATTCAAATACAACTTTACGGCCGGCCATGGATTCATTGAAAAGGTTCTTCAAGTAAAAAGAGCTGGAGCCGGACAACAGGAACTTTAGTCCATAATGATCATAAAGGTATTTGACCACACTCGGTAAATTTGGCGCGTTTTGAATTTCATCCAGCGCAACAGTCATAGGTTGATCAGTTTTTAAGCCCAGGTTGCGAAAATAATTCAGCACATTATCGTAATTGGTTTCCTGAAAAACAGACCGTTGATCGATGCGCTCGAGATCCATGTAGATTTTATTGTCTGAGGGTACCTGATCAAGTAACCATAGGAGCGAGGTTGTTTTGCCGACACGCCGCATACCTGTGATCACCAGGATACGCGGATCTGCTAAAGCTTGCTTTAATAACGGAAAAATGGATCGCTCAATTGTTTTCATGTTCTTATTTTACAAATAATATTATTTTTTGTAAAGTAACAATTTACAAAATACGACAATTTTGTAAAACAGTCCCTGAAAGATCAATACCAAAGTCAGAACGCTTTTGATGATTCTTATCAGATATTTATATTCACGCGCTACAATAGCATCAAGAAAAAGTTTCGTCCCAATTAACGGTACAATGAGGGCGAAAAAACAACCGGAACACAAACGGTTTAACAATTCGATTACAGGTAAAAGCAAAAGTTTTTAGGAGGTTTATCCTTTGGCTGGAATGGAAAGATTTACTCAACGCGCACGCCGGGTGCTTTCACTGGCTCACCAGGAAGCGGAACGAATGCGGCATACCGCGATCAATACCGAACACATACTGCTGGGACTCATCGAAGAGGAAGGCGGCATTGCCGGCCACGCCCTGCGCGAACTGGGGCTGGAAACCGCCCGTGTGCAGGAAATGGCGGAGCGCCTCGCCCCCATCGGGCGCGTAGAATCCCCTGCGTTGGAGCTTTCTGTAGGCGCGCAGCAGGTGCTGGAATACGCCATTGAAGAAGCGCGACTGCTGGGGCATCAATTTGTTGGTACCGAACACCTGCTATTGGGCTTGACCCGTTCCACGGAGGGTATGGCACTCGAGGTGCTGCGTAAACTGGGCGTCACCCCTGAACAGGTACGCCGCCAGACGCGCCGGGTGATGGAAGACAGCGCCAGCGGTCCGACCTCAGCAGGACAAGCGCCCCTGGCGCGGCGTGAAGAAAAGAAAGAAGCCAAAACGCCGCTGGTGGATCAGCTGGCGGTTGACCTGACCGTACTGGCTGAAGAAGGCAAGCTGGACCCGGTGATCGGGCGCCAGCAGGAAATCGAACGCGTGATCCAGATCCTGGCGCGGCGCAACAAGAACAACCCCGCGCTCATCGGCGAACCCGGTGTGGGCAAGACAGCCATTGTGGAAGGGCTCGCACAGCGTATCATCGAAGGCGATGTACCCGCGCCGCTCATCGGCAAGAAAGTGCTTCAACTTGACGTGGGTTCCCTGGTCGCCGGTACGATGTACCGCGGTCAGTTCGAGGAACGCCTCAAGCGAGTGATCGATGAATTGAAGGCGTCCAAGTCGATCCTCTTCATTGACGAGCTGCACATGCTGGTTGGCGCCGGATCGGCGGGTTCTTCGGTCGATGCCGCCAACATCCTCAAGCCCGCGCTTTCCCGCGGTGAGCTGCAGGTGGTGGGCGCCACTACGCTGGATGAATACCGCAAGCACATTGAATCAGATGCGGCGCTCGAACGCCGCTTCCAACCCATTCTTGTCGTTGAACCAACGGTGGACGAGACGATACAGATCCTCAAAGGCATCCGCAAAGCATACGAGGAGCACCACCGCTTGGTCATTTCTGATGCCGCTCTTGAAGCCGCGGCGCACCTTTCGGCACGCTACGTGACTGAACGCTTTTTGCCGGACAAGGCGATCGACCTGATCGACGAGGCATCATCCCGCGTACGCATGTACAAGAGTCCGGCGGCGCAGACCTTCAAGGAGCTGATGCTGGAACTGAAGGATGTTAAGGCGTTGCGTACGGAAGCTGTGCAGAAAGGTCAAAACGACGATGTCATGGAACTTTCCAACCGGGAAAGTGATCTGAAGACGCGCATTGAGAAACTGCGCACCGGCTGGGACCGCGCCACAAGCCCCGTGGTGAGCCCTGATGACATCGCCGAACTGGTCTCCATGTGGACCGGGGTGCCGGTGATGCAATTGGCGACCGAGGAATCGGAGCGGCTGCTGCACATGGAAGAAGAGATGAACAGGACCATCATCGGGCAGGAGGAAGCGATCAAAACGATCGCCAAGGCGGTACGCCGCGGACGCGCCGGGCTGAAAGACCCGCGCCGCCCCATCGGCTCCTTCATGTTCCTCGGACCCACCGGTGTGGGTAAGACCGCCCTCACCCGTGCGCTGGCTTCCTTCCTGTTCGGCAGCGAGGAAGCGCTCATCCAGATCGACATGTCGGAGTTCATGGAACGCCACAACGTCAGCCGCCTGGTCGGTGCGCCTCCGGGGTATGTTGGTTTCGATGATGCCGGGCAGCTTACCGAAGCCATCCGCCGCCATCCCTACTCGATCGTGGTGTTTGACGAGATGGAGAAGGCGCATCCCGAGACACATAACATGCTGCTGCAGATCATGGAAGAAGGGCAGCTTTCCGACGCGCGAGGACGCAAGGTCGATTTCCGCAACTGCATCATCGTGATGACCTCCAATATTGGCGCGGAGATGATCCGCCGCCAGGGCAGCCTGGGCTTCACCCTGAAACATGATGAGAAGGAAACCGAGGAAAAGAACTACGAGGAAATGCGTAAAAAACTGCTGGAATCGCTGCGCAAAGTGTTCCGACCGGAGTTCATCAACCGGCTTGATGGGGTGATCGTCTTTCATCCGCTCAACCGTGAAGATATTCGCCAGATCGTTAACCTGGAGCTGGCGAAGGTGGCCGAGCGCATGGCAGAACACAACATCACGCTCAGCGCTTCAGATGCCGCACTTGAATACCTCTCGGAAGAGGGTTACAACCCGGAAATGGGAGCACGCCCGCTGCGACGCGTCATCCAGGACAAGGTGGAGGACCGTCTTTCAGATGCAGTTCTCTCGCACGAGTTCAAAACCGGTGATTCGGTACTGGTGGATGTGAACAAGGATAAGGAGATCGTCCTGAAACGCAACCGTAAACGCCCGGTTCCCAAGATAACGCCAAAAGTGAGCGAAAGAGAAGAACCGGAACAGGTTGCGCTCTGACCGTTCACTTGAATCAATCTGAAAACCTGATTACCAGAACAGGGTGTGCAAACGCCCTGTTCTTTTGTTTATTCCATAATCGTACGATCCAACTTTGGTGGAATGTTAGGCAGAGCTCCGAGCGTGTTAACAAAGGTGCAAGTCAAATATTGCGCGCCTGAAAAAAAACATCTATACTTCAGGTAATCCGAGTATGAGAGAGGGTAATGCATGATTCCAATTGGAGATGATAATTCCCAGCGCAGGCTGGTGCCGGTGGTCACATGGTTACTGGTTCTCGCCAACGTGGGCGTGTTCTTCCTTGAACTGGCCGGCGGGGACGGGTTCATTACCATGTGGTCGTTCATTCCCGCACGTTTTTCCCAGGATCCGGCTGGAAATTTCATCACCATCTTTACTTCCATGTTCATGCATGCCGGCTGGCTGCACCTGGGCGGCAACATGTTATATCTGCTCATCTTTGGTGACAACGTGGAGGACCGCTTCGGGCATGTCAAGTTCCTGCTGTTTTATGTTCTTTGCGGGATCGTTGCGATGGCGGTGCAGTACATTGCCGCGCCGCTGGTCAATATTCCCAACCTGGGGGCTTCAGGTGCGATTGCGGGAGTACTGGGCGCATACCTGGTGCTCTTCCCGCGCCGCAAGGTACGCGTGCTGTTGTGGATGTGGATCGTACATCTGCCGGCGCTGATCGTTATCGGCGGCTGGAT
>AMWB02007560.1_pt2 | contig 16849 bp, 15 predicted proteins | sample 200311 | NCBI WGS metagenome assembly AMWB02 (sample SAMN02737377, study PRJNA173069) | bioreactor metagenome | biome: anode biofilm in microbial fuel cells | place: USA: California | collected 2010-12-16 | reverse complement strand
TTGCACTCTACCACTGAGTTATTCCCGCTCATTTTTGGCGAAAGGAAGTTTTTTTTATCAGAACGACAATCTGAAGTCAATCATTATTTTCTGTGCTGACTATTAAAGTTCAGCACAGAAGACCACCTCATATCCCCATTGATTTGAGGTGGAGTGATAATAAGATTTTTTTATGACCTGCAGTTTGTTCTTTCCTTGCAATGCAATGTGTTATTCCGGCAGGAGGTCGTAATAATAGGTGAGGATGTCGGTTCGGGTTACAATTCCTATTACTTTGCCGTTTTCAACTACCGGAAGGTAGCCGACATCTTTTTCAATCATTATGCCGGCAGCAACCGACGGGGCGGCACCAGGGGCGATGGTGACAATATTCCTGGCCATGAATGCCTTGACCGGGCTGTCCCAATGCTGTTCTTTTTTAACCCGCTTGAAATCCCACAAGACAATAATGCCATGAATTTCATCATCTTCCATGACCATTATGCCTCTGATCTTTTTGGCAGCCATCAAGGACTGAACATCCCGCATCGGCGTTGAAGGGGGCACGGAGATCACCGGAAAGGACATGATGTCGGAGATCCTGGCACTTTCTGTTTTGTCCGATGCCAGCCCGGCAATAATCGCTTTCTTGATCTGTCGCGGAGACATATCGCCGCTTTTGACCGTCGCTGACCCTGCTCCGGCGTGTCCGCCTCCTCCGAGAACCGCCAGCACCTTGCCGACATTAATATTTTCTGAACCACTGCGACCAATGATGGTATTTCTGTCGTCATTGGTGAAAATCACAAAAAGAGCATCGACATTGACAATCTTGCGGTACATATTTACTACCGCCGCCAGGTTGGTAACTTTTTTGTCGAGGCTTATAGTGTTAAAGCCGATAGTGTTGCTGTTGATGGTGAATTTTTCCGTTTCCTTCATCATTTCAAAAAGAATCTCTTTCTGATTCTCTTCGTATGGCGGATTGAGGAAAAAAGCAGCCACATTGAGATCCGCCCGGTGATCAAGCAGATAGGCCGCCGCCCGCGCGTCCTCTGCCGTAGTTGAGGGGTAGGAGAGATGTCCGGTGTCTTCATACAGGCCGATCAGCATGACCGTTGAATCGAGTGGCGTCAGCGCCAGCCGGCGTTTCTTCATCTCACGTACGAGCAGTGTCACCGTTGAGCCGATCTGTTCCTTGCAGGACCAGCTCGGTACGATATCGCCGCGTCCCATCATGTGGTGATCCCACAGGTCAATTTCCAGATCTTGCCTGGCTGCCAGCTTATCCAGGCGATCCAGGCGTTGCCACTGGTCCGTATCGAGGACGATCAACTTTTTTACGTCATCGTGCGGAACTTCATGGGGCAGGATGAGATTGAAAGCTGTCTTATGGGTTGACAGAAACTGTTCGACATTCTTGTTGGTCATTTTCGGGACCACGCCGACACAGCCGGGATAGAGGAGAGTCGCAGCAATAACAGAAGCGAGGCCATCGAAGTCGGTGTTCTTGTGGGTCGTTGCGATAAGCATTGTGCAGGCCAGTCAAAAATAAAGAAAATCCGCAAACTGTGTTGAAACCAATATTACGGCAAAACTACTGGAGTTGATAGACCGGTCGTGTCGATGTGTCGCGATAGTAGACCATCATCTGTTCCGCAAGAACGCCGAGTCTTTGCTGGCGATTGGCAGGAGAGGGATGGGTACTGAGGAATTGCGGTGGGCTGTTGCCACCCACCTTGGCCATTTTCTGCCAGAGTGTTACCGCCGCCCTGGGATCATATCCCGCCCGTGCGGCCAGTTCAATGCCCATTTGATCGGCTTCTGTTTCGGATGTTCTACTGTTTGGCAGGGTTACGGCAGTTGCGGCGGCCAGAGAACTGCCGCTCAGGATGGCGCCTTTGTAAACACTGTCCCCTGCAGCAATTGCTACCCCCGACAGGCCGAGCTGGGTGGCCAGGGCCATGGACATCCGTTCTGCGGTATGGTTGGCCAGCGCATGGGAAATCTCGTGGCCCATGACCTGGGCGATCTCATCGTCGGTGGCCTGCAGCTTGTTGATCAGCCCGGTATAGATTGCCATCTTGCCTCCCGCCATACACCAGGCATTGACCATCTCCGGATCATCGATGACCTTGACTGTCCATTCCCAGTTTCTGGTGTGTGGATAACGCTGTACAGCCTGGGCGATAATCCGGCCGGTAATGAGTTTAATCCGTTTGGAAGTTGTTGGACTGGAGTCGACTTTCCCCTCTTTTTGCAGGGGGAGAAGGGTCTGGACATACGCCTCGCGAGAGGAGCTGATGGCCTGTTCCGGCGACACGAGCATGAGCTGTGAACGTCCGGTGGGGCTGGTGGCGCAGGCCGAGAGGGCAAAAATAGCCAGGAGGATGAACAGTTTTTTCATGGTAGACCCTTTTACAGAAAATCAGGTATGGTATAGTTTAATTGATGACTGGTATTTTGGGCAGTCGATTATCAATATCGAATTATACCATCTAGAATATCCATGCGACAAGGGGAATGCAAGGCTCTGACAATTAAACCCCATTGCTGCTTTTTCGCATGATGGCATTGGCGTTCTGGCGGCGTCGGCTGGACAAAATGAAATCTACGTATCAACAGGGCCTCAATGACCGGAAATATTACTATGGACAGGCTGCAGCATCTCTGGCTGCAGCAGCTGCAGCTTGAATTTACCGAAATCTGCCTGACTTATAACCTGCCCCTGAGGCCACCGGTGTTTGAAATTTCCGAGGCCAGAAAAGAGCTCGGCGCCTGGCGTTCGGATACCAGAACCCTGCGGCTCAGCCGTCATTTGATCCTTAATTATTCCTGGTCGGTGACGATCCAGGTTCTAAAACATGAGATGGCGCATCAGCTCTGCGCCGAACTTTTGCACAGTATCGGTACGCCCCATGGGGACGATTTTCAGCGGGCATGTGAGCGCCTGGGAGTCCTGCCGGAATATCGTCGCGCCGGGTCGGCCATGATCGAGATGGTGGAGCAGGCAACTTCCGGATCAAAAATCTCCGGACGCGGTCAGGCCTGCATGGCCAGGGTGGCCAAACTTCTGGCGCTCTCCCAGTCTGCCAATGAGCATGAGGCGGCGCTGGCGATGCAGAAGGCGAACGATCTGATTGAAAAATACCATATCGAAGAGCTCGGCAATGCTGTCGAGTTTCGTTACGGTTGTGGCGTAATTGACCGGAAAAAAAAACGGATAGAAAGTTATCAAAGACGAATCTGCACTATCCTGCATGATTTTTTCTTTGTCAGGGTCGTCCTGGCCAGTCTCTATGATCCTTTACGCAACGATACCTATAAAACCATTGAACTTATGGGCACGAAAGAAAATGTGGCTATTGCCGAATATTGTTATTTTTTCCTGGAAAACAGGCTCGCCTCGCTGTGGTCTTTGCACAAATCCCGTTTTACCGGATCAGTCAGAACCGAAAAAAACAGTTACTATCTTGGATTGCTTCGCGGTTTTTCACAGAAACTGGAGGCGCAGAGAAAAACAAAAAAGGACGTGCACAGTCGACCGCACCTGGGTGAGCTGATTGTTGCCGAGGAACAGAGGCTGACGCATTTTGTCGACATGCGCTTCCCCCGACTCAGAAAGGCCGCCAGAAGTGGTGCCAGGGTGTATAAAAACACCTACAATGAGGGCGTGGAGACGGGTAGAACGATTTCCTTTGCAGAAGGTCTCGCCGATAAAAATAAAACCTTCGGCGGATTGCTGCCGTGACCAAGCCTCTTTATAGTAGTACCTTACAGTATATCTTCTGTCTCAAGGTACTTATCCCGGCTTATTTCCCGTTTACCGGGATGAGAAAAAAGAGTTCCAAGCCAGAGATCAACGAAACACCGCAAGGCATTGCAATGAGATATGGAAATGGAAGAAAAGACAACCCGTTCACCCCGGATTCTCTCTTCAGGCTGGGGCAACATTGAGGTTGAAATACTTGGCAGGGGCAAAGATTTCAAACTATGGCCCGGAGGCGGCAGGTCCTGGGACTGGACAGAGTATGGGACCGGTCACAACCAGGGTATTCAGCCCGGCGATGTCGAGGAGTTCATCGCCAAAGGCTGCCAGGTGGTGGTACTGACCACCGGTAGATTGAAAAGGCTCAAAGTGCCGCAGACCACGATCGATGCCTTGAGCGGCCACTCAATAGAGGTGGTTGTTGCCAGTACCAGAAAAGCAATACAGATCTATAACGAATATGTGGCAAAAGGGGTGCCGGTAGGCGGTCTCTTCCATTCAACCTGCTAAAACCGACACGTCAGCCAAAGGGTTGTGGCTGCATTAAAAACAGACCAATTGATATGAAACGGTGTGTTAATTATCAGCCAACAGCACCTTGCATTATAAATCCTCATCCCCTCGAATACGCAAAAAGGATGGGAATTTAGGCAGGCCGGACTGATATGTGCCATAGTGTTTATAGGTGATAACGGCTCCGATCGGTGGTGGTGATTGCCTTTCGGCATCACTGAAACCGCCGCCGATCCGGCATTGTCTGCCATCGTCAAGTTCAACCAGCAGGGCGCCTAGTCGCCCAGTGTTTCTGCCTTTGCCGGGCAGGTGGGCGACAACCACCGCTTCGGCATCCTGGTAATTTTTCACCTTGAGAATTTCGGTGCTGCGACCGGCGGCGTAGGGAGCATCGGGTTTACGGACAATCAGTCCTTCCCCGCCAAGTTTTTCGATCCCCGTCAACTGCCGAGGCAGGTCTGTTGGGTCGCCAACGATGGTTTGCGGGATGACGAAGGCATAGGCGGAGGGATGGGCGGCAAACCACTTTTCGGCTTTGGCAATTCGCTCGGTGAAACCACCAGGCGCGTTGGGCACATCGAAGATGGCCAGCCTGAGTTGCTGCCAGCCGTTATGGGCCCCCTCTTTCTTGACGATCGCCACGGTCTGCTCAAAACTGCCCCGTCCACCCCAGATCTCCCCTTCCACGGCAAAGGTCGGCAGGTCACGGACAAATGCTGCGGGGGGAGAAAAGGCCGTGCCATTTTTCGACAGCAGCCGTTTGCCGTCCCAATAGCCGCGCACCCCATCAAGTTTTTCACTCATCAGCCAGCCGGAAACATCGACCTGGCCGTTATAAACCTCCGGCAGCATCAGGTCGTTGGCGTATGACGGAGCCGGCAGAAATAATCCGATGCAAAGTAACTGGCAGACGATTTTTTGCAGCATCGCCAGTGGTATTTCCCATTGTTTACCATAGTCAGAAAACATCTCATCCCTCCATAAGATTGCTTGGTTTTGTCCAACTCCATGAGGTGATCTTTGCTGTCTGTTAGAGAATAACTTGAGAATCTGGTTAATTTCTTACAGATGGTTTTTCCAGAAAAGANNTGCATTGACAAAATCGACGGAGTCGAATAAGGAAATTTGTACGGTGAGAGGTGCAGTGCATGCAAAGAGAATGGTATACAACCCTAGGCGCCTGAGCCGGGACATGCCGGCGAATGGAAGCGGCTTGCCTGAAACCGAGGTTTTAGAACACGAATTACGAGCGGATGCCGCTTTCCCGTATACATGGAAAGGCGGCTTTTTTGTTTTCCGACAGGGAGATACCAGGCCATAGGGTGGCTGCAGATGCGGCAATGATGGGAATTGTGTTTTGAAAAGGAGTATGTTATGGCCGGAGATGAAGGAAAAAGCAGGGTGTTGTCGGGAGGATTGTATGGTATTACCGCGGAGAAATTTTCGTCCGGACGAACCAACATCCAGGTAGTGGAACAGATGATTCAGGGTGGTGTCAAAGTCATCCAGTACCGGGAGAAAAGGGGTGATAAAAGTTACCGGACAATCCTTGAAGAATGCACACTGATCCGGGAGTTGACCCGAGCGGCCGGCGTTACATTTATCGTGAATGACTACGTGGATGTGGCGTTATTGGTTGATGCGGATGGCGTTCATGTCGGTCAGGATGATCTGCCGGTGGGGGCGGTGAGAAAATTGCTCGGCAGCAATAAAATAGTCGGGCTCTCCACGCATTCCCCCTGGCAGGCTGAAGAGGCAGTGCGGGCAGGCGCCGACTATATCGGGGTTGGTCCCATCTTTGCCACAAAAACCAAAGACGATGTCGGCGATGCTGTTGGATTTACCTATCTCGACTGGGTGGTTGAAAATATTTCTCTGCCTTTTGTGGCTATCGGCGGTATCAAACTTGCTAATATCACCCAGGTCATACAGCGTGGCGTCAAAAATATCTGTCTGGTAACCGAAATTGTCGGTGCGGCTGATATTGCGGAGACGATCACTGAACTCAACACGGCATTTGCCGGTTGTTCCAGGTCCTGAAACTGGGTACGACCCATTAAACGGATGCAGGTCCTCGTCTTTCTTTACGATTTTATAAATTCCTCGGTGACCATTTTGTCGATATAATCGAGGACAAACTGTCGCTGTGCCGGCGTTGTGTGAGCGATGCAATGGCAGTGCAGATTGACCTTGCTGCGAACCAGCAGCTCGAATTTGACCGCGGTGTTGGTTAACTCGACCGCCAGATGAAAAGGACCATGTTGTTCCCTGTGTTCCAACTGGGTTTGTGAAAGCAGATCCTCGGGCAGCGGCAGCCAGTACAGCCCGATCATCGGGCCGCGTTGTATCGATCTTTTCAGATACGAGTCGATGTTGTCGTGCTCCATGGGGGAGAGTTCATCGATGACGAATTGTCGCATAGGTGTTCCTGTTTAAAAATATCAGCCATTGGCTGAAAGTTTGCGGTGGTGTTTTCTATAGGTCGAGCCAGGTGGTATCGCTGTTCAGATTCTCACTACTATCCTCGCGCACCACATACATATTTTCCAGCCTGATGCCGCCCCAGCCGGGAATATATATTCCCGGTTCGACGGTGACAACCATTCCGGCCTTAAGGATTTTATTGCTGCGCGTTGAAAGTCGCGGTTCCTCGTGGACGGCAAGGCCGACCCCGTGGCCCAGGGAATGGCCGAAGTACTCCCCGTAGCCCGCATCGGCAATGACATCGCGGGCAGCTTTATCAACGTCTGAGCATCTGGCTCCGGCCCGGATCGCTCCAGCTCCGGCCAGTTGGGCCCTGCGCACCAGTCTGTGCAGTTCAAGATAGTGTTGATCCGGCTCGCCGACCACCAGGTTGCGCGTCATGTCCGAACAATAGCCATCGAGGATGAGTCCCATGTCAATGGTCAGGGAACCATTTTGGGCTAAGGCGCTGTTACCGGGCACTGCGTGGGGCTGGGCCCCGTTGGCGCCGCTGGCAACGATGGTCGAAAAACTCGGTTTTTCGGCCCCCTTGCGGCGCATTGTTGTCTCTATGGCCAGGGCGATATCGATTTCCGTACTATATCTGCTGAGCGTATTGTGGATGTCGGTAAAGACAGCCTCGTTGAGACGTACCGCCTTGCGGATCAGGTTGATTTCCTGCTCGTCTTTGATCTCCCGCATGGTTTCCACCAGACCATTGGTCGGAACCATTTTTATGCCCTTTTTGCCAAGAGTTGTCGAAAGCTTATCGGCAAAGGAATAGAGGGTGTAGTCGCTCTCAAAGGCAAGGGAGGTAATTGCCAGCTCGGGCAGCAGCCGATTCAGCAGTCGCATCACTCCCTTGGGGTACAAGACTACCTCAGCCCAGGGGACATCCTGTTGCGCCTGCAATTTGAAACGAAAATCGGTGAGCAGGTACACCTTGCCCCTGGCCGTGACCAGCAGCAGGCCCGAGGATTCGCCTATACCATGGTCGCCACTGCGATACCCGCACAGGTATCGTCGATTTTCCGGCTGGCTGACCAGCAAAGCGTCAACTTTCTTTCGTCGCAGTTTTTCCTGAAGTTTTTTTATCCGCTGTTGGTGATCCATCTGCGTTCTGTATGCCGGGTCACTGGGAAACGGGAGAAAATCGTTCGAGAATCATTTCCTTGCGCTGCTTCATGGCGTCGTTGTATTGATTGTTCAGGCTGGTCAACATTTTTGCCAGTTCTTCCCGGTACTGCGGATGCATCGCCGGGTTGACGGGGGTTTTACTTTTTTGGCCATGGGCCATCTGCTGCTGCTCCAGCTGGGCCCTGATGGCATCTTCGAGCTGGCTGGTCATCTGTTCCTTATGTTGACCATATTGCTCAAGTATTTGTGATAATTCCTGGCAGATTGACTGAATCTCCCCGCTCTTGCCACCGAGGGACAGAACTCCCTTCAGGGCTATTTTCCCCGATGCCTGGAGTTGGGCATCCCGGGGCAGAACGATGTTGCGCAGCAGGGTCTGGGCCATTCCTTTTCGTATCGCTACCTGGTCCTTGGCTGGTTGCGCGGCGAGCAACTGGGCGAGATCGGTCTCCTGCTGGCTGAGATACTCGGCGGCAAGCCGCATGCCTGTCTTGAGGAGATCTTCATTGTCGGCATCCGGTTGTGCTGCGGCGGCCATTTTTGCGGCACGCTCCAGTACCATGTCCATTGTACTTTTAATTTCGGCCATTCTATCTGTCCTTGGTTGAGAAAACCTGCGTAGAATGCAGGTAAGGTTTGTTGGAGAAAAAGAGTACGCATGAGTTGTAAATAATCAATGGGGCAGAATGTACAACAGACCATACCCGTTGGCAAAGAAAATCCAGTCAGAAAGGCTAGGTACGCAGCATTCTTGCTACAAAAAAACCGTCAATTGTTGCGGAGGGACGGGGGGTGAAAAATTTATTTTCGATAAATTGGTGGGCAGATTCCGGGAGATATGGGGAGCAATCGGTAAGGGTGAACTCCGGGTGGATTCGCAAAAATTCATGGATGACCTGCTGGTTTTCTTCCGGCTCAAGAGAGCATGTGGCATATACCAGTACCCCCTTCTGCCTGACGAGCATGGCGGCGAGTGACAACAGGTTTATTTGTTCCTGCTGGTAACGCATCAGCTCTTCCGGTCGCCTGTTCCAGCGAATATCCGGGTGTCGCCCGGTGACACCGGTGCCTGAGCACGGAGCATCGATCAGGATGCCGTGAAAAAAATTGGCAGCACACAGGGTTGAGACCTGTTGCAGGGTGCCTTCATGGATGATTAATCTGCTGTCGGGAAAGAGGCGGGCAATGTTGTCCTGCAGTTTTTTCAATCGCTGCGGTTCAGGTTCCACTGCGGTGATCCGGAGATCGTGCAGCTTTGCCAGCTGCAGGAGATGGGAGGTTTTGCCGCCAAGACCGGCACAGCCGTCAAGATATTCGCCTGCCGGGAAAAAAGGGCCAAGCAGCGTGGTGGCGAGCTGGGCAGCCTCGTCCTGAACCTGAAAAAACCCTTCGTTATAGCCTGGCAGAGAGGCAATTGACCCGTGAAATTCGGGTAAAATCACCGCATCGGGGGAATATCTGCCCGGTTGGCTGGTGATGCCGACCGCATCGAGTATTCGGCAGAAATCGTCTCGTGTTATCCTGGCGCTATTGACGCGCAGCACCAGCGTTGGTTCACTGTTGTTCGCTCGGCAAATTCTGTCAGTTTCCGCGGAGCCGAAATTTTGCTGCCATCGCTGGATGAGCCAGTCGGGATGATTGAAGATCGGCCGGCCGCTGTTGTCGGTTTGCGCCTGGACCGCAAGCGTCTTTTTTTGGCGAATAGCCTGGCGCAGGATACCGTTGACGAAGCCATGCAGTCTTTGGGGAACTTTGGCAACCTTGCAGCTTTCAACAACTTCATTGACGGCCGCTGACTCCGGGATACGGTGCAGGAAAAAGAGCTGGTACAGGCCGACGGCGAGTGCCTGATGGACGAATGGGTCTACTTTGCGCAGCGGGGTTCGGGAGAGAAGCTCCAGGATTCTATCGAGAAACTGCCGATGGCGCAGGACCCCGTAGACCATTTGCATGGCGAGGCTCCGTTCATTGGTCGGCAGACTGTATTTCTGCACCACCCGATCAAAAAGCGGCTTGACCGGAGACTGGCTTCGGTACAGGTTGCAGAGTGTCTCAATGGCGGTATAACGGGCGGTTCTTGATTGTTGTTTGGGCAAAGTCTTTTAACCGTATTGAATTGGCGTCAGGCGTATATCCAGAGTGGTTGCTGTTGTCTGGGGCGTCATCCCCCCTTATGACGAGGATAGGGGCAATGTAGCAACTATCTTGTCTAAGGGAAATGGAAAAAGAAGGTACCGGGGCAGTCGTTTGACGAAGCATTTGCTTTCGGTGGACAATCCCGTAACCGGCTGGTATGTTTTTTTCAATGCGGCAGTTCTGGCCATAAAATATAAATAATTGACTCCCATAACATTATGACAAAAAATAGTTGTCTTGCTGCTTTGCTGGCAATAGTCTTTTTTGCGGGTATGGCACAAGCCTACACCAAAGAAGAGGTTATCAAGCGCGGTTTTGTCCTGTGCGGCGTTTCCACCGGATCGCCGGGTTTTTCGAGTGTCGATGCCCATGGTAAATGGACGGGTCTTGATGTGGACATCTGCCGGGCGGTTGCGGCAGCGACCTTGGGTGATGCGAAAAAAGTTGAATGTATACCGCTTGCGGAAAACGAGTCTTTTACCGCGTTATTAACCGGGAAAGTAGACATCCTTTCACGCCATTCAACCTGGACCTTTACCCGGGATTCGGCCCTTCCCATTCATTTTGCCGGTATCAGTTACTATGACGGCCAGGGCGTTTTGGTTTCTAAGAATCTTAAAGCCGAGCATTTAGCTGATCTGCGCCAGGTGAAGCTCTGCAGCCCTGTCGATACCGATTTTGAACCTCATATAATCGATTATCTTACCAGAAATAACATTGAATACAGTGTGGTTCCCTATGACACCGTCGACCTTGCCGTGAAAGGATTTGACCGGGAAGACTGTGATATGCTCACGATGCAGCAGTCGCAGCTGTACGGTATCCGGCTGGGGCTTGCCAACCCGGACGGGGCGCAGGTGCTCCCCGAAGTTATCGCTAAAGACCCTCTCGGACCGGTTGTCCGGCAGGGCGACGATACCTGGCTGAAAATTGTCAGGTGGTCACTGTATGCCATGGTGAACAGTGAAGAGCTGGGAATTACTTCCGAAAACCTCGACGAGATGAAGTTGAGTGATATTCTCGCAGTGAAAAGATTGTTGGGGAGAGAGGGGGCTGGCGGAAGGGGGATTGGTCTGAAAAATGACTGGGCTCTACAGATTATTCGCCAGGTCGGGAACTACGGCGAGGTCTTTGAGCGAAATGTCGGGTCGATGTCTGTCTTGAAGATAGAGCGGGGAATGAATAATCTCTGGACGCGAGGCGGGCTGCAATATGCCCCCCCGCTCCAGTAATACACATGCAGCGCTAAAAAAATAGATGGAGATCTTATGGAGAGTCGCACACATATTCGTTTTAAAGTAATCGTTGTCCTTGCCTGTCTGCTCCTTGTTTCTGTTAAGGTTTGGAGCGGGGAGGAACCTGGAAAATGGGATGCCGCCGGCAAGGAGATCAGCGAGGCGGCCAAGGCGGTGGGGAATGCCTCGGAAGAAAGTTGGCAAAAAACCAAGGAAAAAACCGCTGAGGCTGTAGGCGGTGCCAAAGAAAAAGGGACGGAAGTCTGGGACAAGACCAAGCAAAAAAGCACTGCAGTGGCTGAGAAAACTGTAGAGGTTTCCAAGGATGTGGCAACAGAGACCGCGGTAAAGAGCAAGGGCTTCTGGCAGAAAACCAAAGAGACCTCAAAAAGATGGTACGAAAACGCTAAGGCCAGGATTCATCAAATGACTGCACCGGATCGCAAATAATCTGCTCGGCAGGGAGACCGCCGCTTTTCGGCTGGCGGTCTCCTTTGCCTAGTTACCTGCCGGCCTTGACTGCCTTGGCTGCCTGCTCAAGGGCCACAGCTACGGATACAGAGGCCCCGACCATCGGATTGTTGCCCATGCCGATAAGTCCCATCATTTCTACATGGGCCGGAACGGAAGACGATCCGGCGAACTGGGCGTCCGAGTGCATCCGCCCCATGGTGTCGGTCATGCCGTAGGAGGCTGGACCTGCCGCCATATTGTCCGGGTGGAGGGTCCGGCCGGTGCCGCCGCCCGAGGCTACCGAGAAGTATTTCTTGCCTTGCTGAAGGCACTCTTTCTTGTAGGTGCCGGCCACCGGATGCTGGAATCGGGTGGGATTGGTGGAATTGCCGGTGATGGAGACATCAACGCCTTCCATATGATTGATGGCGACCCCTTCCCGGACATCATCGGCACCAAAGCATCGGACCTTGCTGCGTTCTCCCTCTGAATATTTTATCTCCGATACGACGCTCAGTGTGCCGGTTGCATAGTCAAAGCTGGTCTGTACATAGGTGAAGCCATTGATCCGGGAGATGATTTTCGCGGCATCTTTGCCGAGCCCGTTCAGGATGACGCGCAGCGGTGTCTGGCGCACCCGGTTGGCTGAGCGGGCGATGCCGATGGCGCCTTCTGCGGCGGCAAAGGACTCATGGCCGGCCAGAAAGGCAAAGCATTTCGTCTCTTCGGTGAGGAGCATGGCGGCCAGATTGCCGTGGCCGATGCCGACCTTGCGGTCGTCGGCGACAGAACCCGGGATACAGAAAGCCTGCAATCCTTCACCAAGTGTTGCCGCGATCTCCGCGGCTTTGGTCTGGCCTTTTTTGATCGCGATGGCCGCGCCTAAAGTATAGGCCCAGACTGCATTTTCAAAACAGATCGGCTGGATACCTTTGACGATCTTTGCCACGTCCACATCATATGCCCGGCAGACTTCCCCTGCTTCCTCGATGGTGTTCATGCCATATTTTTCGAGGACAGGAATAATCTGATTGATCCGCCTGTCATAACTCTCAAACAGTGCCATGTTCTTCTCCTTATTCCTTGCGTGGATCAATAGTTTTAACACCATCGGCAAATCTGCCGTAGGTCCCGGAGGCTTCCTGCAATGCCTGCTCGGCGTCCACACCTTTTTTGATGGCGTCCATCATTTTGCCGAGGCTGACAAAGGCATAACCGATGATTTCATCGTTTGCATCAAGCGCGATGCTCGTTACATAACCTTCCGCCATTTCCAAGTATCTCGGGCCTTTGGCGCTGGTGCCGTACATTGTGCCGCAAACCGAACGTAATCCTTTGCCGAGATCTTCCAGGCCGGCGCCGATGGGTAAACCACCTTCGGAAAAAGCGGACTGGCTGCGACCATAGACAATCTGTAAAAAGAGTTCCCGCATGGCGACGTTGATGGCGTCGCAAACCAGGTCGGTATTCAGGGCTTCCAGGATGGTCTTGCCCGGCAGGATCTCTGAGGCCATGGCGGCCGAATGGGTCATTCCGGTGCAGCCGATGGTTTCGATCAGGGCTTCCTCGATGATGCCGCTTTTTACATTGAGGGTCAGTTTACAGGCGCCTTGCTGCGGGGCGCACCAGCCAATGCCGTGGGTCAGTCCGCTGATATCGCGGACCTCCCGTGCCTGAGTCCAGGCACCTTCCTGCGGAATAGGGGCGGGACCGTGATTCGTCCCCTGGGCCACCCGGCACATCTCCTTTATTTCAGAAGAGTATTGCATTCTTTTCTCCTAAGCGAAGTAATAGTTCTGTTGATGATCTTCGAAAAATAGGGAGACCCAGGCCGGGTGCGTTGCATTTTTCAGGCAGCGCCCTGGCACCTCCCTCTCTACGGCGGGACTATTATAGTAGGATTGTAACAAATTACAAGAGTCGCAAGAGTCGGGAAAGCTCCTCCTTGCCCAGGTAGTTGACCAGGTAAGGAGGAGCGTGCGCAGAGTTAACAATTACAGTTCGGTGAGACTGTCAAAAAGCGATCGATCCGCTTCGATCCTGGCACGGTTGCCGATAATGGCCCGGTGGCTTCTGGGGATCATGTCCGCAAAAGCCGGAGCGAAACTGCGCAGGTCGGCAAGAGTTGTGGCGGTAATCTCTTGCAGGCGCTGCTGTTTATATTCCACATCGATACCGTTCAGGTAGTCGTTTCTGGCGGTTGCGCCTTTGGCAGCGGCACTGCGCAGGGGATCGAAGCTGCCATACGTGCCTATGATGAGCTGCTCCATTACTTTGTCCGGTAAATTCAGGCCGGCAACGATATCCGGCACACCATTGTAGGCATCATAGGTTTTTTTGACCTGCGGGTCACGATAACTGACAAAGGCCAGATTGCCGCTGATCTGACCAAACTGAATAAAACAGCCGTATGCCCCACCCAGCTGACGCACGGTGTTCCACAGGTAATCCCGGGAGAGATAGGTTTTCAGAACCTCGAAATGACCGTTATATCCCTGGCCCTTAGGCAGCAGGTTCCCTCCTTGAACGGCAAAAACCACTTCAGCGGCGGTGATGAAGGCTTCGTGGTTGGCTATATGCAGTTCAGGGAGCGGATATCTTGTAACCGGGGTGTCCGCCAGGGCATCGATCAGACAACTGCCAGCTTTTGCCAGGTGACTCAGCTCCTGACTATCCGCAGTCACGCCAAGCAACAGGTTCTTTCTGTTAAAGAGCAGAGTAGAAATGTTTTTTAAGGCAGCCAGGAAATGTTCCTCTTTCTGGGTATAATTGAGGGCGAGGTCCTTTGTCGCCAGATATGAGGTAATTCCGTTAAACATCTCATTATATCTACCCGCCATACTGAGATGGGCGAAAACACGGGTCGCCGGGAGGTTGTATCCTTCGCTCTGAACCGAGTGCTCAGCCCAGGCAAATTCGCGACCGACTATTTCTCGAATCCTGGCGCGGTCGGCGAATGAAACGGAGGAAAATATTTCCGCCAGCAGCTGCAGGGCTTGTTCGAGATACTCCGGCAGACATTTTATATGGAGCCAGAAAACCGGCAGGGTTGTCTCCTGGCTGTTTCTTTTGGTGTAGCTCGTCAGGGAATGGGAAAAAGAACCGGTGCACGTGGCAATTTCTTTGGCAAACTGCTGGTAATTGAGCCTCTTTGTGCCAATTTCGGTGACAATGGTACCAAACAGGTCGAGCCAGGGGAGAAGATCGGCAGGCAGGCTGGATATATCAAAACCAACATCGATATAAGAAATATGGTTGGTGGTCAGTTCACTGACGAGCACCTCGCTGCCAAACATTTTTGTCGGGACGACGGTGTGAAAGTCGATATTCGTCGACAGGTCGGTAAGGTTCAGCTGGGGCAGCAGGGCAAGTGTTTCAACGCTGTTTGGTTGCTGCTGTTCCTGCATGAGCTGTTTTGTTCGAGCTATCCTTTCTTCTTTCTGCTCCTCCGACACTGTCGCATCATATGCTGAGAGCCGCTGCTGTTCTTCAGCCTGGGTCCTTAGCTGTTTTTCCGGATCGGGTACCAGGGTCACGGTGACGGTGGAAGGATTGTCGAGCAGAAATTTTTTGATTAATTCTTCAAAGTAGCCTTCGTTCAGTGCTTTGTGACGCAGAGTCTGGACAAGTTTTTCATTCATTAAATGGGCAATGGGATCTGTGTCATATTTCAGTCCGGTCATCGCCTTGCCGATAAGATCAAGTCCCCGTTGGGGTTTGCTGGCTTCTTCGCGGAAATTGAACTCGAATTTGTTCAGTTCGGCCAGAACCAGGTCCCGGTCAAGACCCTCTGTCACCATCTTTAACAGAGAACTCCGGTACAGCTTAAGGAAGCTGTCGCGATGTTCCGCCTCACTGCCAACCAGATAGGTGACCATCAGGGTCCTGAAAGAGGATGTCGCGACATAAAAGCCGCCGAAATCCTTGCAGAGACCGCTGGAAACTATTGCATTTTTCAGCGGCGAGCCGTCTGAATTGAAAAGGATGTTGGCAATAATCTGGAAGGCGCTGTTTACCTCACGCTCAGTAACGGTGGAGATATTGGTGCCGACAGCCAGAAAGGTCTTGCCGGCGGTATCGGTGGAGTCGACTGCATACGTGTCGGTAATGAAGACCGGTTCGGTCGGGAGCTCTCCATTTTCTATAACTGCCTGGGCAACGGGACTGTCGAAGGTGGAAAAAAATCTCTGCTGCAAAAACTCGAGTTCGTCGTCAAGCGGGGCATCGCCATAAACGAAAAAGAATCCGTTTGACGGATGGTAATGTTTTTTGTGGAAATCGCAGAACTGCTCATAACTGAGGTCGGGAATGTTTTTCGGATCGCCGCCTGATTCATGGGCATAGGTCGAGCCGGGCATAAGCCCGCCAAAGATGTGATGAAAAAGAAAACGAATAGGATCGGAAAAAGCCCCCTTCATCTCATTGTAAACTACCCCCTGAAACTTCAGGGGCTCATCCGGGCCTTCCTGGTGATAATGCCATCCCTCCTGCTCGAAGGTCGAGCGGGCCAGCAGCGGGTTGAAAACCACGTCGCAGTAGACATCCATGATATTGAAATATTCTTTTAAATTGCGGGTGGCAAAAGGGTAATAGGTGATATCAGCCCCGGTCATGGCGTTGAGAAAGGTCGTCAGGCCGCCTTTGTTGATTTCGCCGAAGACATCTTTCACCGGATATTTTTTTGATCCCATCAGCACCGAATGTTCAAGAATGTGGGCGACTCCGGTAGAGTCGGTGGGCACGGTGTTAAAGGCGGCGGAGAAGGTTTTGTTGGGATCGTTGTTTTTGATCGCCAGAAGGGGGAATTTAAGCAATGCATGTTCAAAGACATACACATCGGATGCAATTTCCTGGATATATTTATGGGTTTTGAGGATAAAACCTGAATAGGTAGAGCCTGGCGTATATGTCATTGAAAAATCCTTGGGCTAAATGAGATCATTAAAGGTGATAGAAATATTACAGCAACGCAGCAGATGAAGATTGGTATACCCTATGGGTGATTTTTACGATGCTATCAAAATTGTTTTTCGGAGTCGAGCAGTAAGGTGACCGGACCGTCATTGATCAAGTCGACCTCCATGGCCGCCTGGAAGATACCGGTGGCAACCCTGATCCCCATTTTTTGTACCTCTTCGATAAATTGACGGTACAGCGGTTCGGC
>AMWB02150298.1_pt1 | contig 16855 bp, 7 predicted proteins | sample 200311 | NCBI WGS metagenome assembly AMWB02 (sample SAMN02737377, study PRJNA173069) | bioreactor metagenome | biome: anode biofilm in microbial fuel cells | place: USA: California | collected 2010-12-16 | reverse complement strand
CCCGGCACCACCAGGTTGGTGACGGCGCTTTGCAGGAGATTGGTCATCGTCCAGTCGTAGACGTCGATCCGCATCCCGGCGTTGGTCATGAGGAACCCCTCCTCGCGGTTCAAGAAACCGGCGAAGGTGTAGATTCCCGTGACGCCCGGCGTGACAACCTGGCTGACGGTGACGGTGTAGACCGGGTACTCCGCTAACCAACCCCGCAGACCCAGGCCGCGGGAACCCGCCCTTGCCGCCCAATCGGAAAACTCCCAAGGATTCTCCAGCGGATAGTAAGAATCGCCGGACGCCGTCCACTGCGAACAGCGGAAATCATTGGTTGTGTAAAACTCGAAACTCGGGTTCAGAAGACCGGGCGTTGCGCCGGTGTACATCCCCGAGTAGAGCTGCGCATCGTCGAAGAGAAGCGACCCTCCTCCTGCGCTGTTCCAGTTCCCGTAGAGGACAGGCCTCACCCAGTTCACCGTCGGCGTGTTCGTGTAGGTGCTGGTGACATAAACCGAGTGCCAGAGCCCGTCGCCGGGGACGCTGTTGTACGTTCCGAACGTCGTCTGCAGATAGTTGGTATCAGCATCGAGCCATTCGATCTTGAGGTCAATCTGGTTCAAGCTGAATGCCGGCTCGCGCCGCAGCCAGATCGTGAAGGTGTAGGTTCCGCCGGTGGCGGACACATTCTGATAGACTCCCGCTCCGTCCGTTCCCTCCCACCAGCCGCGGAAATACCCGCCCGCATGCCCGGAATGGGCCGCCCAGCGCTGACGAAAACAGTTGCCCCACCGGGTCCAATCCGTCCCCTCCCACTGGACAGCGGCATCATCTCCCTCGAAATTTGTATCCGGGGAGTTGAATGACGGATTCAGCAACAGGTTCGATGCCGTGGCGGGGAACATGACCGCGGAAAACACAACACACAACGCGAGGAATCGTTTCATGGCTCCTCCAGTGTTGAACAAGCACTTGCCGCAGAACACCAGTCGAAGCCTTACTCGCGGCAACAGGTGAAGACAAGTCAAAACGACGGGTGTAGCGTCGCGTGTCCTCACGCGAGATTGGGGGAACGTAGCTCGTCCTCGGGTGTAGTGTCGCGCGTCCCAGCGCGATCTCACCGTCCGTCCGCTGAGGACAGCGGACTCTACACCACACACTGCAGCGTCGCGTGGGGACGTGATTCGGAAATCGCGTCTGCTGAAACAAGAACGCCCGCGGAGATTTCTCCCCGCGGGCGTTCGGGATGATCGGATCTGTTTACGGCAATAGTGTCGCGCCGGTGCGGTGGTACCGCTTGCCGAGGTCGTTGGTGACCCCGATCTGGATCAGCCCGCCGTTGCCGGGCACAATCTGGCCGGTCCGCTGCCACACCGAGAGACCCGACAAGTTCAGCCTTGCCGGTAGCACTTCGGCCGCATCGCGTCATCGCGAAGCTGAGTGAGATAGAGCAGGAACGGCCGGAAGTACTGGCTGTCCGTCAGCACCGTGAACCCCATCAGGTTGTCCGCCTTATCGTACTCGTACGTCACCGTCGCCTGGTTCGAGTAGTTCGCCCCCGCCAGCCGGTGCTGCTCGTCGTACGAGTACACGATCGTCCCGGCGTGGGCCCACGCCGCCAGCAGCAACACACTCACCATCGTTATCGTTGATTGTTTCATTTCAGCTTCCCTAATCACGAATCAAGGCTTGGTGCCCTTCTCTGCTTCAGACTTCCTGTCTAGCGGCACCACGACTGCATCGCTCGTCTGCTTCAGACTGTTGCTCCTAGCGATAACCGAAAGGCGCACTCCTCGGTTGGTGATGCAGCCGGACTGCTCGTCGTCCCCGAAGGTAAACGAGGCGGTCTGCACAAGCCCACCCTCATACTTCTCGTCCCAGCTTCGGAGTGGCTTCTGCCATTGCGTAAAGAAGGCCTGAGCCTTCTCTTCCGCAGTACCTTTTTCCGACGAGCCCTCAAGGTCCACATTCACGAATATCCACTCTTCAAAGGGGACCTCGAACCGTCGAAGATCGATGTTGCGTCTGGGGATTGTCAGCACCCCGTTCACATCCGTTTCGTAGCGTCTAGTCTCGATTCCCCTGTATTGAACAGGATCGAATGGCATGCCGAGCGCGTTGCGATTGCGTGCTGCCCGCAGTTGATAGTAAACGAGCGCGTGCGATATCGGCTCCCCGCTTACCGCATCGACAATGCGAAGCTCGATGGGCCGAATCTCCACAGCTCTCACCCCTTGGCAGAGCAAGATGCAGCACGCAAGACACCCGCGCAGCTTCATTTGGCCGGCCCTGACTGGGTGGTCCCTGCGCCTGTATATCGGCCCAGGTAGTCGATTGTTGCGTCTCTCGTGTTGAGCAGGCGGAGATTGGGAGAGCCCGGAACACGACCCGGCCGGTCAGCCTCCGGGTTACCAAGATGTGTGCGATAGGTTACTCCCATCCTCGTTTCGGTCGCTACGAATTCGTCAGCATGGGCATATACATCTTGAAGAGAGTGCAGCCCCGTTCCGAGTTCCCGCAAGGCATTACGTTCGGCCCGCGGGGCCCGGATGTGCCTGTCAATGAAGCTGCCTTGCGCGAATGACTGCGCTTGCTGATGCAGTTCGATGGCGCGAGACAAAGACTGCTCAGCATGAATCATTCTTGAGTCCTGTGCGGTACCAGACAAGGCATTTGGCGTGGTGTTGAAGTGCCGGCTTTGATCTTGCCACGGCATCGGCCCGGTGGATCCTACCGTCCAAACAGCACTATCAACGCTCTGATCCGCTCTCGCCACGATGCGAGCCTGCTGTTCCGAAAATCCCACGCGCTGATCTTGTGCCCAGAGCATCGTTCCTCCCCACGCCTCACTGCCGAAGTGTATCTCCTCCCCCCAAAGCCCCAGTACATCGAGGAACGCGAGCGGATTGTCGCTTCCGTAGACGTAGAGGTTGAGTCCGCCAGCGAGTCCGATGGGATCAGCGGAGAGGAATCGCTTATACTCCGCCGAGTAATACCGGGCCTTCATATGGTAGAGATCGGCCGTCTCGTGATAGACGCCGTGGCCGCCGATGAAGGTGTAAGCAGTCTGGACAGTGCCGGTGTAGCCCCAGGATTCACCGTTCGGGCCGTAGGCGTACTGCGCGACGCGGTTGCCGTTGGTGTCGGTCAAAGCCAAGGTGGACCCGAGTTCGTCTGAATGGAAGTAGTAAGCCGTTCCGTTCGTCTCGACTTGCGCGAGCAACCCATTGGCGCCCCAGATGTAATAACGCGCGGGCGTAGCATTTGCATTCACTTCAACCAGTACGTTATGCAATGAGGCGGCGCGATCAAGAACGTGATAGTTGGTGACGCTGTTCGCCACCCGCCGAATTCGGTCTCCCAAGCCATCGTACGCGTACTGACACACAATGCAGGACGCCTGATACTGGGTCAGCCGGTTATCGAAGTCCCAGGAGCATTGAACACCGGATGGCGCGGAGACCAGGTTACCATTGGCGTCGTACGTGTACAGGTTGGTCGCGCTCGAACCCGCGTCGGGTGCAGTCCGGGAAATGACATTGGTCAGGCGATCCGCGTTGTCGTGCGCCCGGGTCTCAACGGCCTGTAGTGTCGGCATCGGCTGAAGCCCCGCCGCAACATTCTCCAACGTCTTGTGTCCCAAGGCGTTACGGGTGATCGTCCGGGCAATAAAAGATGTACCCTTAACATACTGGTAGGCCGCGAGTCGCCCATCGGCATCCGGCGTGTAGGCGGCGCTCACTCCGTTGGGGTACGCAATCGCCGTTAGCCGGTTGGCATTGTCGTATGTGTAGATCGTCTTTCGCGAGGCCCAGTCAGTCACGTTGGTCAAGCGATTGGCGGCATCATACGAGTACGCGACCAGTTTGTTCGTCCAACAAGTCATATTGGTCCGATTGCCAACCAAGTCATAACTGTACGACACTCGCAGGACTAGACCCGAGGCCACTGTGCCTTCAACATAATCGGTCAGGCGATTCACGACATCATAGCTATACCTGTTCGTACCCGTTGCATCGACTATGTTGGTCAGGTTCCCGTTTCGATCGTACCACATTGTAACCGGGACACCGCTGGGATACACAATACTCGTGAGGCGATTGGCTGCGTTGTACGCGTAGTTTACGGTTTGCGTCTTCCCGTCGGTACGCGTCCGCTGATTGCCGACGGGGTCGTAGGTGTAGCTTTCGACTTGATTCAGAGCATTCGTGCGGAACCGAGCCCTGTTCATCCCATCGTACGAGAACGACATCGATCGCCCCTCGCCGTTGACAAAAGCAAGCAGGTTGCCGACGGCGTCGTATGTAAAAGACTCGACGACGTTGCCCGGCCTGCGCGTCGCGATCTTGCGACCCACGGCGTCATACGTGTTCTCCGTTCGCGCCCCCAATGGGTCAACGACTGCCGTTACACGCCCCACAGCGTCGTACTCATAGAGCGTCTCGCTTCCCAGCGGCTCGATCGTACGGACCAGTCGATTCAACTCGTCATACTGATTGGAGATCGTGTTGCCCAAAGCGTCCTGGACGCTCACGACATTCCCATTGGCGTCGTAGCGGTTGGTTACGCCATGTCCCAGCGGGTCAACCACTTCGACAACCCTTCCTGCAGCATCGTACCTGTTGCTCGTGACGTGGATCAGGGGATCTCTTACTGATACCAAGTAATCACGTTCGTCGTATCGGTTGATAACCACTCCACCCAGCGCGTTTGTGACTGCGAGCACTTTGTAAGTCGGGCTGTAGCCGTACGATGCGTTGGTGTATCCCCTGCGATCGATTACCCGAAGCAGCAGCCCGGCATTGTTGTAAATATTGCTGACGGCATAAGTCAGAGGGTCGCGTTCGGAGGTTACAAGCCGTCGCTTGTCATACGTGAAGACCGTTGTATTGGAGTTGGCGTCGGTTCGACTGAGGACATCTCCGCGCACGTTGTTCGTCCTGATCTCCGTCCCACCGTCTGTCCGCTGAATGGTGGCCACATTCCCATGGGCGTCGTACGTGTACGAAATCACATTGCCGCGCGGATCTGTCACGGTTTGCGGCAAGCCGTTGGCGTAGCAGGTCGTCCTTGTGGAGTTGGTGAGAGCATCTACAACGTTGGTTACGTGATGTTCGGCGTCGTATCCGAACGTGGTGGTGTGCTGCAACGGGTCCGTTATCTTGATGAGGTGACACAGGCTGTCGTACTCGTAGCTGGTCCTGTTGCCGAGCGCATCAATCGTATTAGTACGGTTGTGATTCCCGTCGTACTGGAAAATTGTGGGGTATTCCCGGGCATCCACGGTATTCGTGATATGGCCCTGTCCATCATAGAACGCGTAGGTCCGATTGCTCAGCGCGTTCTCGACGCCTATTTCACGTCCTTCCTCATCGAAGTAGTGCGTCGTACGCCCGCCCTTTGGATCTTCTTCGATGCCACGGAATCCCGGCACAACGTAGAACTTCCAGCAGTACCCCGAGCCGTTGCGTTGCGTGACAACCATGCCCAGAGAATCGTATGTATTGCTTGCGGTGATCTGGTTCAGGCCGTTCGTGAGTTTGGTCATGCGGTGCGCACTGTCGTACGCATATCCCCATCTCTTCCCTTCCGGGTCTGTGTATCCGGTTAGATCGCTGCCGGCATAACTGTAAGAAGTTGTTCGACCACTTGAATCAGCAACCGAGGTCAATTGGGTATTGCCGCTGTACGTGAAGGTCAACTTGCGCCCGAAGGAGTTGCTCACCACCGAGAGGTTCGTTTGGCTGTTGTACGAGAAGGAAAGGGCATTGCCATCCGCGTCTTTCCACGCACTGATTCGATTGTTCGATCCAAAATCCCAGCGCGTTCCGAATCGCTCAGCCAGTTGGTACAAGCCGTTGCTCTTTGTGAGCGTTGTGGTTACGCCGGGCGGAGGATTGTACGAACCGTCGGGCAACCGAATGTACTCCAAGCTCTTGCTACCCAGTTGAATGCTTACGGCGTTCTCGAGGCTCTGATCCATGCTCCACATGGTGACCAAGTCAGCGACCACCCAGCCCTTAATGTTGGGCTCCTGTTCCAGGACATCGGCAGCAATAAGAGAAGACACCATGAACGAGGCAAAATCAACAGCCTGCCGCTCGCCGAAAACGGGGTCTCCGTGACTGAACATGCGAGCCCGCATATCGTAGTTGTGCGTCCACCCGAAGCGCAACGAGCCGTCCTGTTGGTTAAGGCCGCTATTGTAGGATCTCCTGAAGTGCATGCCCCAAGGTTCTGCGGTCCCAAGCGAAATATCCGTATTGTCGAAGAGATACCGACCGCTCCCAAGATCTACAGGCTCATCGGACACAACAGTAGGCAGATTGGCAGCGGGAGGCGGCGAATAGGCCACCGTTGTGGCATCCGCGGCTACCGCGATAACGATCGGAGTGGCAGATCCGCTGTAAGCGCCTTTATATCCACCATTGATCATCATCGCGAAGCTATTGCTCGCAAATAGAGCATATCCTGCACCGCTCCACTGCCCTACGGCCAAGTTACCATCTCTGGGCAGGACAGCCGACATACCGCTACTGATCGCAGCATCCAAGGTGGCCAACTCCTGGGCCTGGTAGTTCGTCAGGCAGTTGCGGATTCCCCCCGCACCATACCAGTTTCCATTGGTCGCCAAGTAAGTTTCGCGACTTGCTGCATTGCCAAGGCGCAGCAACTTCGCGGTGGATGAACTGGACTTGTTTGTCCCCTGCAACTGCTCCATCATTCCGTGTTCCAGAGCGCTGCCGAAAAGGGCTGTCGTTCTTTGCGCGGCCCGCCACTTCCCAACGTCGCCGTCCTTGTGGATAGAGCCAAACGCCGTCATGTTCACATTGAGGTAGTAGCCGCTTTCCTGCGCCATCAAACCGACCAGATATTGACCAACCGTCGGCACATCCAGAAGACTGCTCATAGCTTTCTGTTGAAGAGCCAATTCATGAAACCAAGTAAGAGACATGACATGAAGGGTTCCCCCCAGAACCGCTTCGGACGTTTCAGAGAGGCCCGAGTTGCGATCCTTTGCCAGTTGCGCGTTCGCCCGATCTATCAACTTCGCGGAGGCAGCGCCAAAGTCGAAGGCAATCACATAGGACTTACCGCTAATTAGAGTGTAGCTGTTGGTTACTGGGTCAGTTGTCGGAGTTGAGAGCACCATCGTCATACCGTAAGTTTGGCCGTTCGTGGTCGGCAGGCCGGTCTGAACAAGAGATCCATCCACTCTCAACTCCGGGGAGTTGTTGGCACCCGTGTAAAGTATTGATACGCGCTTTCCGGCAATCTCGTAGCCCTTGAACGTCCGGTCAATGTTGCGGTGCTGGACACGCAATGTCAGGCAATAACTCGTAGGGAGGGATGTGCCACTCGACTGCGACGACACACTAAAACAATATGGCAACTCCGTGGGCAGGGAATCGAAGTGCTCCGGAATAATCCTTCGGCCGCCAATTACATCGACAAATGAATCGTTGGCGTGGTTATGACGAATGTAGCTTATTAGATTCGTGCTGTAGCTCACCAAGTCGGATCGGATGTTGGTCTCATTCACACTCCTGGCAAAGTAGTTGGAAATCGTCGCACCACTCATGGCGCGCGCAAGGAATTGTGTCCGGTCGTAGCCCATTGCATTCAGGCCGTCCATCTTGGGGAAATATTCATATTCCTTGAATGCGGGGTCCAATACGCGCGTGGCGCCGTCGACGGTAACCTGCACCCAGAAATGGTAGCTGATCCCCACCGTGTATGGACCTACCGTGTAGGATTGAACTCGGCAACTCGTGAGGAAAGGTACAATTTGTGAGGAAGACACATTGAGAAGGTTCGCCATGAACGACGAGGGATACAACACGTCATCCCCCTGCACATAGCGGGCATCGGTAGCCGGGTTTGCCGCGCGCAGAAGAGCAATCAGGAGAGAGCATTGGTCAAGATCGTTGCCTCTCTTCGCAAGCAGTGTGGCTGTAGCACCGTTGCGCGAGCCCCAGAGGGGAACATAGTCTATATTGTTGCGCACATACTCGAATATCTGTTTCGGATCATTCTGAAGCGCCCGGGCCAGGGCCACAATCTCTGGTGTCCGTTCTGTCTCGTTCGTACTTACACCAGCGAGGAGAACGGGTGCGCCGGTCAAGACCGACCTCTTGGCAAAAGTCGTGGTAAAGGTGCCCGTGCTTGGATAGACATAGAATCCTCGTGGAATCTCAACTCCGTTCGCTATCTGCAGACAGAAGAGAAACCCACACGAGCCCACCAAAAACAGCATGTACTTCAAGAATCGAAGTCCAATTTTCAATTGTGCCACCTCCACAGCCACTCCGAGTTGCAGCTACTGGCCGGTCACAGCAACATCATCGCAGAACACTTCGCCAGCTGAACCGCCTCTAAGATACAGGCGGGTTAGCTGATTGATGCTATTGTCACTGAATCCCAAGCCACTAAGCTTGGGTGTGCCGTTTACAACAAGATTCCATTGTTTCGTAGTGTAGTCCTGCTCGACACGCAGGCATACCCACTGATTAGGGAGCAACGTTCCCGAGGCCAGCACCCAGGTTCCAGTTCCGTTGCCGGCTCCGTTGAAGGCCATAAGTCCCTGCGACGGGTCGTAACTGACAACGGCGCTTGCCGACGCCGGGATATTGGTCGCTGCCGGAGGAAACACGCTCGCGTCAGACAAGTAGATATACATTTCGCTTATGATCGTCGTATTTGCAGAAGAGAATGCGTGATTGGCATATGACCCGCACCCGGCAAGGCGCGTTGCTTGATCACCCGCACGAACCACGTTGCTCACGACATCAGCCCCGAAGACTGAAGACAGCCATCCGCCTTGGCCATTCAGATTACCCACCACAAATCCTTCGGAAACTTCGAAGCTATTCGTGTATGGAAGAGGGCTCGTCGGCTGGTTGGAAACTGTCGGATCTGTACCGGCCACGTATTCGTCCAGATTCTTTAGGCCGTCGTTGTCATAGTCACCCGTCTCCACCTCGTCAAGATCCCCGAAGTATCGCAACTCCCACCAATCAGGGAGGCTGTCACCGTCCGTGCTTCTTGTTACGTCGAAACTGAATACGTTCTTCAGCTGTCCCAGATTGGCCGGGGCAAAATCGGCATCATCGCCGACTGTATTAGTCGTCCAGGGAACAGCGTTCGTGTATCCCTTAAAGATCAACTGCTGGTAGAACGGCGCGGCCACGTATTTCAATTGACCCAGATTTACTTGAACGTAGTTGTTGGACATCGTGAAGGTCGAAACCCTGCTTGCGGCACTCGTCCCCGCGCCTCCAGGCAGATTCGTCTGTAATTCGTCATACGCCTTCATTGCCACCCACTTCAATTGTCCCGCATTCACTGGCGCGTAATCGTTCACAGCAGAATTTGTAATCACGCTCCGGTTGGTCCACCAAGAAGGGTAATTCGTGGCGGACTTGGCCGAAAGTGGAACAAGAAGCGCGACAAAAAGCGCTATCAGCCTGATGATCTTGTCCTTCGTCATGGTGTTTCTCTCATCCCGTCTGCGAAACTGCGGTTCGCTTACAGTCCGTTTGTGTAAACGCCCATGCCGATATCGCCCTGACGTTCGATGTAGGAGCCCGATGTCCCCACGACGCGAATGGATGTCACCTGCGCCGCGCCGACGACCTCCAGCCTGTTCGTCGTCGGCGTTGTCCCAATGCCAACATTGCCGGTTGTGGTCAGGGCTGTGGCTGCATTCAGCGTCAATGTCCCTGTCATCGTGTCGCCGGTCCGTCGCACAGAATTCGTGGTCGAATCCGCGGTTGCGTAGGCGGGGATGCTGGCAAGCGTGAGGTCGGTCAACCCCGAGCCGTTGCCCCAGAATGATATCGCCGAAATGCTTCCATCACCATGTGACACAGTCCCATTGCCCGCCGCAATAGACTCATTATTCGTCACGACGACTGCGCCGCATCCTATGGAGGCGTTCCCAGCGATCAACTGCGAATTGGCTGCGTTAACCAAATTGAACAACCCTATAGATGCATATCCAGAATTCGTCGCCCACTTGTTTGCACCAGTCGAGAGGGCGTATCCTCTTTGCATCCCGAGAACACCGTTCATAACCAGCCTTACGTAAGGAGCACCGCTCGCCACCTTCACATCTTGGTCGTTTCCCTCGCCACCCATGACAATCGCTGTAGCCGATCCCGCATTCACTACCCGCTGAAACCCGTGACTTCCGCTGTTGGAGATAACCGAAGTGATCGTTGGCACGATGTTTGCGGAATTACCTACAAGGCGCACGTAGTTCGTCGTGGAGTCGGCCACGGCGTGCGCTGGCATGTTGGCAAGCGTAAGATTAGTCACATCGGATCCATCGCCGACGAGATCAGTAAGGTAGCTATTGGTGAAAGTCACCGGGATGAGTTCTGACGTGTGAATTGAGACGTTGCTGAACGAGATCTGCCAACTCGGCGACATATGTGCATGCACGCCAAACCAGAAGCCGTCGGCAGGAGCGGACTGGACCCACTCGTACGTCACGTGCGCACCGCCCGCATTGAAATCCGTCAGTTGCACATAGCCGCCGTTCAGCACGCCGAAGGTCAGAGATCCGCGTTCGGTCATCGTCAGATTGTCCATCGAAAGCCGGTAGGTCTGACCTGACACCAGAGCCGTATACTGTACGAGCTTCGCGCTGGAGTTATAGCCGTTATACCAGAACCGACTATTGGCGGGCTGCACCGCCCAAGGATAGTAATTACCAGCCCCGGGCGGCGGGACGTTGGTGTCCCAACCCGACAAATCGGTAGGCCTGCCGTTCACCACAATATCGATATCGTTGGTCGACACAACATAGCCGAAAGTGATCCTCTTCAGTTCGCCAGTCGTGGACCAACCCCGGTCCGTTATCGACTGAAGTGTGTCCGATTCAACGTACAGAGGTGTGCCCGTGGCGTATCGCTCGTCGCCCGTGGCCCAGACATCCGCCGCCAGTTTATTCGCAGCGACGGCGCCGGCAGTGATGTGCCAGCTTTGAATCGCGTTGCTCGCGATCATCGACGCCGTGATGGCATTGTTCGCGACCGCTGCCGCTTTCAGCGCGTACGCTTCCGGCAGGATTTGCTCGCGAGGTGGCACGTTGACTCCGTCGATGGTGATATCCAGATACGCGCTGCCCGTCGCCAGCGCATTGCTCAGTGAGCCGGACGTGGTGTTGTCGCCAATGCGCGTCGAGAACGCTCCGTTGATGACCGTCACCGTATTGGAATCCTCGTACAGGTAACCGCCGCCTGACGCATTTGTATAAACCCGAATGACGAGGGATATATTTCCGTCTGGTTCGTAGAGATTCTCGTAGTACAGTTCACTTGGAATTTGCCCGAAGGCTTGTCCAACCAGAAACGCCATTAACAGAACAACGAACAATCTCAACTTCTTCATGGGGTAATCTCCTTCAGCGACCGCGATATTTGCGGAGAGAGAGTCTCAAGAAGGGAACGCAGACCCGTCGTCCGACAAGAAAATATGCCGCATGAAGAATCATGCAACACAGGCGAGCCAACACGTCCGAACGACAACCCGACCCTTACCATTCTCACGCTTTGCCCTCCTTGAAGCGCGCGTGAACTGAGTTGTTACGGATTTCGCGCTGGAGAATTACCGTCCGACGAAAACATCGCAAGTGTTTTCTTTGGACCGCGCACTTCTCGCAGCTCAAAGAAGGGCAGAATCCGTCCGTGTATCAGCGAATATCATGCGATTGCGAGTAGGCTGTAGGAATATCCCTACACATAAATGTCTGCTTGGAACATCGAATCGAATCCGATGCGCTCCGGAACCTCCTGTCACACAACGCGTTTCGTCCGCGCGCGATCACTATCTGCCGCACCAAGGAGCTTGGTATTTGGGACTGTAACCACGCAAACACCCAGGAACGAGCCAAGAGACATAGCTGCGATCCCCTCTGCTTCGTGCCGTCATCTCGCACTGCTTCAATAACAAGAACGCCCGCGGAGATTTCGCTCCGCGGGCGTTCGGGATGATCGGATTTGTTTACGGTAATAGTGTCGCGCCGGTGCGGAAGAATTTCTTCCCGCCCACGTCGTTATTCGTCACGGTCAACGTGATCGAACCGCCATGGCCCGTCACGCTCAATCCGTAGCTCTGCCACGGCGTGGCGTAGTCCATCAGGTTCGTCTTCCAGTAGGCGTCGTACACGCGTTCCGCGGACGTCGGGTTCACGACCAGCGCAATCACCGACTTCGGCGCGCTCATCTCCGTCGTCACTTCCGGGAAGAACGAGTAGCTGTCCTGCGGATCCGTCTGACCCGCGTACTCCTCGATGTTCAGGTACCCGTCCAGGTCGAAATCGGCCGTCGCGATCCACTGATCCACCGGAATATCGGTGTACAGCGACCACCACGAGTTCGGTATCCCGTCGGTGTAGTCTCCCGCCATGTAAGTGAACGAGACATCGTCGAGCTTGAGCGATTGATCGGCGTTGGTGGTCCACTGCGCAAACACCATCGGCACGGCAACGCGCAGGCTCGCGCTGGCACATTCACCCGTCACCGCATATAGAGTCCACCCGCTTCCAGCCGGAATTGTCAGAGGCATGACGGTATCCGCCTGTAACTTGTTAGTATAGCCGCTGCCGTACCATTCGATGCGCATTTCCGCATTCGTCAAATCGAACAGCGTATCCCGCGCAATCCAGACGGAGAACACGTATTTGCCCGGCGCGACCGCAACCGGCTGCTCGGCGGATGTTTCATAGCGACCGGAGAACCAGTTGTTCGTGTTCCTGATCCAGCCTCTGAACGCCATGAGATTGGCGCCGGTGTGCCCACCCCAGGCCTCAATACGCGCAAACTCCTTGGACCACGAGTACCACTCGGGTGTGGACTCGCCAGACCCTGTTTCGAAACTGGGATTCTGGAGGTTTGTGCTTAGAGCGACCAGGGTCATATCGTCGAACAGCATGGACTGCATGCTGGAATACGAGGTTGTACCCCATACGCCGTCCACGCTGACCCGCGCGTACTGAACGCCGGGTTGATTGCACGCCGCGGCGATATACACCTCTTCCCATTGCATGGTATGAGGAATGCTCTCGAGGAGGTTCAGGATGTTCGTTTGCACCGAGGTGCCATCCCCCTTGAACCACTCCATGCGCATGTTGAGGCTGGACACGTTCGTCGCGCCCGGCTCGATCTTTGCGTACGTGGTGAATTTCAGGACACCCCCCGTGGTCGCCACATTCTGGTACACCCGAGCTTGACCCGGATTCCACCCATGGAAGCCAAGAAGGTAACCGCCCGATACCCCTCCCCAGCCTTCGCGGTTGCAGTTCCCCTCGTTGAACCAGCCCGAATTGTCCAGAGGACTCTCGAAGCTGGGGTTCTGCAGTGTCGTGGTCAACGGCAGGAACTGCGCATCATCAAACATCATGGCGGCCAGTGAGCCCGAGGTGATGCCGTATTCCCCTTGGATCGAAAGCTGCACGTACGCGACGTTCGTCGCGCGGCAATCGCCGATAACGGACGCCGCAAACCAGCGGTCATTCGTCCTGGGAATATCGAGGAGGGAACGCTCGTTCACCTGCAGGAGTGTGTCGTCCGCTGTGTACCACGACATCCGGAGGCTGAGAGACAGCAGGTTGGTCATGCCCTGCTCCACCCTCACATAGCTCGAGAAGCTGTACATTCCGCCCGTCGTGGCGACGTTCTGGAAGATGCGCGCGCTGCCCGGGCTCCAGGATTGGAACACAATTCCGTTGCTCGGCGACCGATACACCCACTCGGGGCGCTCCAATCCGCCGACGCCAATCCACCCCGTGTTGTCCAGCGTGTTCGTACTCGGAGGATTGTTGAACCCGCCGTTTGTGAAGACCGCCTGAATCGGGGCGTCGAAGTTGTCGTAGTAGTAATCGTGATTCGCGAATTCGGGGGCGAAGGACTGGCCCATATGATTCGTCATCTGCCCATTCGCGCGCACGAGATACTTCACGTCCGTCGCGATGATACCGTTCGAGGACTGGAAGATCGGCGAGTAATAAACACGCACGATATTGGTCGAATAGAATGCGCCGGTCATATTGGTGGGCTGCAGCACCGAGGCCTTGTAGAGATCCACCACCTGCGATCCCACGGCAGGCATTCCGTGGAACGGCGAAGCCGACGACAGGGTCACGCTGCCAACCCGGGTCATGGCGACCAACTTGTCCACCCAGTTGTTGTCCTCCGGCTTCATGTAAGCCGTGCGGAGCAGGACGACCGGAACGTCACCGGCGGCCGTGTACTTGGCCAGGTTCGTGGCCGCCAGCACGTAGAACGTGTTCGTGTGCGTGTTGTAGTTGACCTGGAGGAATGTCCCCACGTTGGTTCCGGGGACGGCTTCCGTGTCCGCCTGGCCGCCCACGGCGCAATGATATCCCCAGTTGGTCTGTATGCTGTACCCATCGAACGGGCCGCGCATCCACCGTGCGTCATCGATGCGCGCCGCCTGGCCGCCGGCGTTCGAGGGGGCGTTCCACAGGGGTTGGATCACCGGCCTGATTTCATACAGGTTGTTGTTGGTGCAGGTCCCGTTGACAAAGTACTGGCGCCAGTAATTATCGTCCTTCACAAGGAAATTGGTCACTGAATCCGCCTGAACCTTGTTGCTGCACGTCACGTCATACCATTCGATCCGGAGCTGCATGTTGCTCATGTTGAACGCGCCTTCGCGGGACATCCACACCGAGAAGCTGTACGTTCCTGTTCCGGAGTAGATCGGCTGGCTGATCTGGACGGTTGCGTTGCTCAGAGCACCACTCCAGCCAAACAAGGCGACGCCGTTGGTTCCCGAACGGTTGCCCCACGACCGCTGACTCTCATAGTTCTCTTCCACTTCCGCCCATTGCGACCCGCGCCACAACGCATTGGTGTAGCCGGTCCCCGCCTCCCAAAAGCCCAATTCGAAGCTCGGATTGCTGATGTCCACCACGCTTCCCGTATGCGCGCCCGCATACAGCGCGGCGTCATCGAACATCACGCCTTCCTTGCCGATGCTGGATCCGTTCCAGGCCATGGAGATCACCGGCCTGATGGTGTCCGTCGCCGGATTGGTGACGGTCGCCGTGACGAATATCTCGTGCCAGAAGCCGTCTTTCGGCAGGCCGATATGGTTGGCGACCGTGGGTGTCTCAGACTGCAGCCCGCCATCGAAGCCTTCCAGCTTCAGTTCCAAGAGTGACGGATTGAAGTTCCGCTCGATGAAGATAAAAACCGAAAAGGTATACACGCCCGGACCCGGACAGGCCACGTCCTGCCAGCATCCGCCAACCGCCGACGGATCCCAGCCCCAGACCGCGCCGCCCCAGAACCCGCTGCGCACGGACCAATCCGTACGACCGGCATTGTTGTAGAAAGTCCAACCAAGGCTTTCGTACCCACCATTGGTCAGCATGTTGGCCCAGCCGGAAGCCGTGACAACGAACAACAGCGCAATAATCACACAACTCTTCTTCATGGTGATGATCTCCCGTCGGCTACTTCGTGGTTTGACCTGGATTCCTTTTTGAAATCGGTAACATGGGCACTTTCAAAATATAAGCATGCTGAACACTTGAGCAAGAACTAATCTGTGTTTATCAAAGACTTTTTTCACCCGCGCGAGCAGGAGCGGAAACCGTTAATGATGAGCTTTTGCAGGCACGCCACGCGGGTTTAGCGCTTAACAGGCGGGAACGGTCTCGGGGTTGTAGAGTCCGCTGTCCTCAGCGGACTTGGACTCCGCCGGGACGGCGGACACTGCACCCCCAGGAAGTACCTCATCGCCTCCACCGTCCCTTCCGGCCCGTCTGCTTTGGCGACGTACCCGCCGGCGGCTTTTACGCATTCAACCACTTCCGGCACCGCGTTCGCCGGACACGCGACATGCCGCGCAGCGGCTCCGTTCAACATGTTAATATCGTTCAGGTGGTCGCCGATTGCAAGGGCGTGGTCCTCTTTCAGCCCCGCCAACTTCAGGTATCCGAGCAGCGTGTTTCCCTTCCCCAGTTCGGCGGGAAGAACCGATATCCATCCGCCGTTCCGCGACACGAGAGCTCCCGGAATTCCGCGGATCGCGGCCCCAATCTCCGCGTGAAATCGCGCGGGCTGATCATCGGAGTCCGAAACATTGAATGTCGTGTATTCCTCCGCGATGTACACTTCGGGCTTGAAGCACGAAATCCAGTCGTCCAATTCCGGTCTGACGGCTTCCTGAACCTTCCGATGCAGACTCCTCAGCGTTTCTCTGGCCGTCGTATTCCAAGGCTCGGAAGGCGCGTACGTTCCGTCGCGCCGCTCATAAATGAAACTCTCGCTGCATAGCAGGACGGCGGGCATGTGACGGAGCCCGCGCACCCGCGACAGTTCCAGGATTTTCAATTGTCCATCGGCATCGCGCCCGCTGTTTGTGCACCACGCGATGCCGCGCTCTTCCAGTCGGTTGAGCATATCGATCGCGGCCGGATGAAAGAGACCCGGCTTCTCGTCATAGACCAGGACAGTCCCGTCAAAATCGAGGCAGACCAGGCGGATATCGGACATGATTTCGTAAGATATGCGGACGATCGGGAAAAGTACAGGGAGGAGGAGGCTGGTTTCAGGTTTCAGGTTTCAGGTTCCCAGTTTCGAGTTTCCAGTTTCCAGTTTCCAGTTATCCGTCTATGATTCGCCCGTGAAACAGATTCTTTTCCTTCTATCCGCCGTTTTCCTCTCCGGCTGCGCCGTGAAGATCGACAAGCCGACAACTGCCCAGGTCTCGACTCAGGAAGTCTTCATCTCCACCCAGTCCATGCCCAGGGAGGAACGGATCGAGGTGCTGCCCGCGTACGACGGAGATCTCAAGCCGTTTGTCGTCCGGGCCGCGGCATCCACCTACG
>AMWB02034537.1_pt1 | contig 16888 bp, 21 predicted proteins | sample 200311 | NCBI WGS metagenome assembly AMWB02 (sample SAMN02737377, study PRJNA173069) | bioreactor metagenome | biome: anode biofilm in microbial fuel cells | place: USA: California | collected 2010-12-16 | reverse complement strand
CCCCGAGCTTCGTGGCAGTCACAGCCCCCGCGCCAATGTTCGCTTCTACAACGGCCAACGCGCCGATCTTCTCATTTACAACGCAACCGTTCGCTAAGTGCGCTGCATCAATGCTGCCATCGACATAGTGCTCGCTGTCGATCGAATCATCGGCTATCTTCGCGCCGGTAACCGCGTCGGCAGATAAGTGTGCCGTATCAATACTGCCGTCGGCTATGTGTTCGCTGTCGACTGCATCATCCGCAATCTTTGTTCCGTCAACAGCATCAGCGGCGAGTTTGTCAGTAGTAATGCTTCCGTCGGAAACGGAGCCGGCGATGATTGCGTCAATCTGTGCCTTTAAATCAGCGATCTGTGTACGCACCGTTGCACCACTAACCCCGGATATAATTGCAGACCCGACATTCTCCGCGCCGCTTGTGCCAAGATTGGCGCTTTCAAGCGCGGTTTGCAAGGCGTTAAGCGCAGTCATCACCTGTCCAATAACAGTTTGAAACTGTTGCCGAGCCGCCGTTTCGCTCGCGGGAGATGATACATAGGTTGCTGTATCAAGCAACCCTGTTGCTGGATTGAACACTCTTGTTGTAAATGCCATTATCTTTTCACCTCGCTGAGTATCATGTAGCTGATAACTATGTCCGTTATACCGCAATCGCGGTTTATTTCGTTACCCTCAATAACGATCTGACAATATACGATTTTCTTAACGCGCGTCTTGAGCCTGTATGGTTTTGAGAACCGCGCCACTTCCCATGAGAATGTGTTCCACGCGAATGTCGCCCACGAAAACGAGTTGATCTCGAATACTTTTTCAAAGAACGTTATCTTGTTTTCATCAATTACCGTTACTGTCACCGACGAGTTTGTTTTAACATTGATTGATGGGAACACACGCAAGATGCGCTTTAAATAATTGGGTGCGTTGAAATCAATCGCTTTTGATTTCCAGTACGCCGGTATCGCTAAATCAAAATCGTTCAGCGCTTCTTTGAATTTCACAATACTTGTCCCTGTACCATAGTATAGAACATTTTGGTCGCCATGCCAATAATCCGCGCTAATGTTGTTAAACTTAAACCACGCCAAACGCCTTGCGCTTTGCGTAGAGCCAGTGAACGGCATCAGGTCATAATCCCATAAATATACGTTATCGTTGACCTGCAACCAGTATTTCCTGTCATAATCAACTGACGTTGCAGCAATCAGCGTCGCCTCATCGAGAAGTCCGCTCCTGCCCCTTGTGCCGTTTATGTTTGCGGAAATCGGCTTAACGTTTTCCTCGGCACTGTTTGCTGTATTGATTATCATAAACACGCCACCCGTTGTATTAGCGAACACAAGATTGTTGTCGATAAGCTGTACGGATTTTGGTATATCACATCCAATGTTTGAGTTGAATTCGACAACAGGATAATACACTGTTTCACCGTCGAACACATACCCCACCTTGAACAGTGAGTGCTCTTTTAGGATAATTAGGTTTCCAGCTTGCTTCGCTGCCGCCTTGATCGCGTCATCGTTGCTCGATAATTCTTCGAACTGTGTTTCGGGGAAATATGCCGCGCCATATGATTGCGATGAGCCAAGATCAGAATACCAGTACGTCCGAGGATATGTTGCGTTGCCCATCAGGAACACACGCGAACCGCCGGATACGGAACTCGACTCGCCGCCAAACGGTATGCCAATCGTACAGGCTGTGATTTTTGCTTTGTTCGCCGCAACAGTCTTATGTGCTGTTATTTTAACGTTATTTGTGCCTGTTCCGGGTGCTGTACCAAACGTCACAATACCGGTTGCCGCAACCCATGTATAATCTGATGTGAGTGTTTTTAGTACGCCTCCGACATATACAACGATCTCTGTCGCATCGAGTCCTGTGAGCGGAAGTTGATATACCGTTTTGTCATTATCCCCGTTGTACCATACGGTGAATCCTGCACCGAGCAAATTCAGATCCTCATTCGCCGTACTATCGGACAAGTCGGACGCACAGTTAATGTATGTTACAGGGACATATGGAGTCACAGCGGCAATGGCCCACGCTGCTGTGATGGCGCGAATCTCGCTGCCATCAATATGATACAGGTTGCCGTTAAACTCAAAGAACGTGCATGCCGTCGCCGCAACCATTGCCAATTCAGTACACACGTTCGTTGTGGTGTTCCATTTATACAGTTTTGTGTTGGCGTGGATGCAGACATACCCCTCAAACTCGCTCGATATGCCTTTGATCGCGCCGAGCGTTAGTGGATTGCCACCAAGAGTCAGCGCAACATAAGCCTGCCCCCAACGCTTCGACAAAACGTTATCTTTGCACCACATATTGAGCATGTCGGGCGACTGGTTATCCATGATCTTATGTTCTAAGTCTTGGATATTCAACCCGCCGTTGAGCAACGGCAATCTTATCTCGGGCATGTTTTGTCCTTTCTTTACCTAAATATCCTCGCTATTGATACAGCCAACAAAATTAACCATCCGGCTGCAATTAAGCTAAACATCAACGTAAAAAGATTGATTATCATGGTGCCTCCTTACGATGGGAACGCAGGCGAATCGATTTGATACGCCGCCGTCCATGTTTTACCATTGGCAACCGATGCGGGGGAAGAAAGTACGTCGCGCTGAAGGAGAACTTGTTCTGCAAAACCGTTGGATGTTGAATTAGCCCTGAAAAGACCAGAGCAAGCCAGTCCCTTTTCGGCAACGCTTACAGAATCACCACTGTTGTTTGTGAATGAACGGACAATTTGAGTCCGAAATATCCTGCTTCCGCTTATCCAAGATGTGTTGATGGTTCCGGTTCCGTGGGTAAGCTGTCCAGCGCCTGCACCATTAGCTATTAAAGTCGCCAAGGCATAGCTATCAAAACTCTCTGCCGTGTTTCCAGACCCGAGCAATATATATATGATCGCATTATTATTGTAAACTGGATAATATGAATATGCCCCACCCATGCTTGGCATATTACCGGCGGTACCTTTGAATGTGGTATATCCGTCCCCGAAAGTGGATCCATATAACGTAGAAAACCCAACAGTTTGAGCAAGTAGATTGTACGCATTCCTTGTCCAGCTTTTCGCAAGCCCGATCTCCGACGCCCACAGCACTTTGCCGTTTTCATCACTCAACACATCCCATTGCGTCACAACTGGCATGGGCATTTGGTGGTATTTTTCTTGCAGTTTTCGCTGTTCCTCTCGGAACTCTTTCAGTTCTTCGGATTCTGCTAAAATTAAACTCATGTTGTTTCTCCTATTCGTCAAGCGTAAAGGACGTGGTAATCGTCGGCATGGATGGTGCGGTCAATATGGTATGAACGTCGCCCATGTAATAGGCCGATACATCCCCGCCCGTTGAAATGTCGGCAACCTTACCAGCAAGCGCCGCCAGCGTTTCGCTGCTTGCTGCTTCTACACCCTTGTCAGTCAGATTATCCGCAAGAGTGCCTTTGTCGGTGGTAATGTATCCCGCCAATGTGGAGAAGGTGTCTGTGCTGCTTGCTTCGGTGCTGCCAATGGCGGACGCAACAGCCGTCTTTCCGTCATTGGCAAACGTAAAAAGCGCATCAAGCACATCCTGTACTTTAGATTCGGCGTCCTCATTGGTGGGATCAGTACACCATATATTAGCCGAATTAAAATCAAGCGTGCTATATCCCGCCGTGTACCTATAAATCCCCATACTACTAAGCCCAACGCCGTATACAACAGGACACGACACCGTGTCGGTTGTCTGCCCGCCAATGTACGCGACTCGAACGTAAATATCGTCCGTATCGAGATCAAGTTCGTTGTTGACTGAAACGAAGAACATGTCTCCATTTTGCGGCGGATGTTGTAAGTATGTGGCTGTTATGACAAACTGCCTTGTCCCCGGAGTGTCTGGATCTTCTTCCGTCATTTCGTAAAACGTCGGGCGTATTGGTTCTACCGCAAGCGGGATATACATTGACGGATACACAACAACCCCGACGCCGGACTCGTATTTAGGCAGTACAGAAGTGACTTCCGCGTACTCTGTATACACCCCGTCGTCGTACTCGATTCTGACGTGGAAATCACCACTTGAAAAATCAAACGCTGTCAGCGGTGTCACAAGCACGTTGAATCGATCGAACGTTTCCGGTGCTCTCCTAAGTGCAGTAGCGACAATCGTAAAATATCTGATACCTTCACCTGCTGCGCTTTCATTCATCGGATATAGTACGCTTTTGCCGCCATATCCGATAAATACCGAATCACCGAACGTCGAACCGCCATCAGTGCTGAAATGAACGTATGCGTCGCCCTCTGTGTATGTTTCGCTCCACGTTGTTCCATCAAGCGAGTACTCAACGATAACCTCCGGCGCATCTTCGCCATCCTCGCCATCTGTGCCGTCCGCTCCCGCTGTACCGGACGAATACGATAACGCTGTCCATGCTGTAGCGCCATCACCGATCTTGTATTTGTGCGTATCCAACTCAACGGCCATTTCACCCTCGGCAAGAATTGGATTCGCGGCAGTCCATGCTGCGGCGGTCCCGCGTCTAATTTGTATTTGTAACGCCATTACACACTCCCCCCGTCAATCGCCACGGTCCCACCATAAACCGATGTTGGTGTGCCGCCGTCCAAATTCCCAAATTCCACATTTCCCCATTCTGTATCGAAGTCGTCGCCGCTTGCTTTTTTGAGGACTTGCCCTGTGCTGCCGCCTTCGGGTACGCCAACTCCAGCCTCGCCCTGGGGACCGGCAACCGCTCCCGAAACAATACTGGCTTCTATTGATGCTATGCTGTTGCGGTTGTCGTCCAGTCGCTTTGACAACCGCAACAGGTCTGTTTTTGTTACATCAGGCATTGTTCCTCGCTTTATGCGTCGGTCGTGAGTCGGATCACGTTGGTTCCATCGGACATGACAAACGCAGCTTTGGTGTTGGCAATCGTGATGCCTGTGCCAGCAGCTGTTTTGACCGTCAGCGCCTGTCCCGTCGCGTTAATGAAACAGTACGGCCTGATTGTCGCGGCGACAATGGCGTTCACAGCCTGGTCAGCGTTGGTCGGTTTGTGGTAGGGCTTTAACAGCTCGCCTGCGGAAAGCGTCCAGTCAGCATGTCCAGCCTCATAATCATGCGCCGAAAGCGTAACCGTCTGCGCAGGATCAGTAAGAACCGGAGTGTTTACAGTTGGGGATGTCAGAGTTTTAAGCGTGAGCGTCTGCGCAGTATCTTTCATTACAAACTCGTCAGCGGCATCGCCGATGTTGGGAATCGTCGCCGTTGCTGCAGCATTTGTCTGATCTGCCGACGTAATCGTCAGTCCCAAATCACCATCGGCAATCTTCGGTGTCGTGATCGCGGGGCTTGTCAATGTTTTGTTGGTGAGCGTTTGCGTTCCGGCCAACGTAACCATGTTGGCATTCGCGGTGTCAAGCTCGTTCACGGCGTCCGTGACATTCTGCGCCGTTGTGGTGAGCGGGGTCGATCCAAGAATAGCCTCTACTGCGTCAACCGCAGCCTGCGCGGTGTCGGCGTGCGAATCGACCTCGTTGATAGCGCCGACAAGGTTCGTTTTGGATGTCGTAGTAAGGTCTGTTACGGCGCCGACCTTAACAGCCGTTGCAAGTTTTGCGTCGGTGATCGCGCCATCGGATACTGCTCCGGCGGCAACCGATTCCATTTCGACGCCCATTTCATTGATCTTGGTGATCTCGGCGGTGGACAAAATCTTGGCTACCTTGCCTGTGTGCCGGTACGCGCCAGCAATTGTGGTATGTGTATATGACATGTTAAACGTCCTTTCTACTGCTCAAGGCAGGCTAAAATCCAGACATGACGTGCATGTCGTCGTTGATGTCCTCGAACTTTGTTTTGATGCGAAGTTTCCCTGATAAATACTCCGACTGGTACACGCTGTACAGATTGGTCATGCTGTCTACCAGCGCGAAGTTTGCGGCAATGCCGTAGGGAAGCACTGTGGCAGCGGTCATATCTGATATGCGCAGGGTGTCCGTCAGAGCGGTAATCGTATTCGGCTCGACACCTTCACAACGCGCTAGGTCGCGCTGCAACATATCAATGACATGTATTGCGCGATGCTCATACGCATCGTTTGTGTCGTCCGATACCGTACCGTCAGTCTCTAGTTCGTCCAGAAGTCCCAGCGCTTTTTCATAAGCCTGTTGTGCCGTCATTGTGCTTCCCTCCGACTATTGTTGTTTAACCCTGGATTACCGCGCACTTGATGTTCGCAAGCGGTCCCGCAGTCAGCGCGGTATCGGCGGTGTCGTGCAGGTTCACGGTCACACTGTCGGTCGTTGCGACTTTGAATCGCATCGAATCGGTCAGCGGAATGAACGCGAAGGACGAGATAGCAATGTCTACATCCAAAGCGCCAAGCACAGAGCGCTCGCCATCACCGGCGGCGATGTTCGCACGGACAATGACGTCCGTGTTGGTATTGTCCACCATAAGGACCATGCGATGATCGGAACCCACGCCGCTGCACGGAATCGTGAACGTCGCGGCGCCCGCGGACGCCGTGAGCACGGTGGAAGTAGCATTTCTAACGGTTGCAACTACGATGTTGGCCATGTTATTTTACTCTCCCTCTATTAAGCTTCGGCAACTGTCGTGAAGTTCAGGGACACAAGCTCTTTCGGCTTGATTACCTTTGCTCCATACAGGTGCAGGCCGCGGACTAAATCCGCCATCTTGGTTTCGGAACGCATCTTCTCGACGCTTCCGGCAGGAATCTGTTCAGCAAGGCCGATTGCCCGTTTGGTGAACAGCATACAGTAATCGACGGTGGACGGGGAATACACGTTATTGCTCATAAACACCGTAGCGTTGATGAACTTTTTCATGCGGCCCAGCCAGCCGTTCGAGATCGTCTCGCTGTTGTTCGTGTTGAACACGATGTCGGCGATCATGATCTTTTCAGCCACTTCGGGAGACACGACGAGGAACAGCGGTTCGGACGTCGGCACGTTGTTTTTATACAACTGCACAATGCCGTTGCTAATTTTCTCGATGACGTTCGTCGAGGACAGTTGCGTTTCAGTCACGGACGTACCGGCCTGCGAGTACAACGTACCAATATACGCGTCCATCGACTCAGCCAGCGCGCGACGCGCTTCTTGGATGATCGTGGCAGTCGGGTCGGCAAGCGCCTGCTTCTTGTCCACGTCGTCGAGCCACACGTCGAAGTACTTCGCCTGGTCAATGACCATCTCGACAGTGTAGTCGTTCATATACTCCGCGGTCAGTGTTTGTTCTTTGGTATACGTCTGGATGGTCGGGCGGCCCAAACCGGTGATATGAACCCTGTCACCCAGCGCCTCGATCTTACCGTTGTATTCCGTTGTGCAAAGCTTTGCAAAGACGGTTTCCTCGGGACGTTGGACCATAAGCATGTCTGCATACAGTTCGGGAATGAAGTTGTCCATGATATATTTTTCTCCTTGTTATTTTTTGGGTGGTCGGTTGAGGAATTTCCATAGCGGGCTGTTTTTGTCAGAAAGTTGCGCCTTGCGCTGCTCGGACGTCATTGCCTTGATGGACTCCTCGGTAATCTCGCCGGGTGCCGCGCTGCCTACTGTCGTCGCGCCGCCCATGCTCGATGTGGTGTTTTCTTGGTTTGTCTGTTTCACGCCAAGCTGTGTTTCGAGGTCTTTGACCTTCGCGCGTAGAACACCGGATTCCCATGCGTTAAATTCCTTCAATAGGTTTCCGGATTTCTTTGCCGCCGCAATCACTTCGTCAGGAATCTTTGACAAATCAACATCGGGGCGTTCCGACACAAACGTTTTGATCTGGTTATCAATGGCCGCTTGTGCTTTTAGCTGGGTTAGCTCTTGCTCCGTCATGCTGGCTTTCGTCTCCGCTTCTACAAGTTGTTTTGCGATTGCTTCATCAAGACCTCCGCCTACAAGTTGGCGTACCCTGTCGTCTGCGCCACGCTGAACTTCACGCTTTTGATAGTCACCTATCTGTGACGTGTAGCCTTGCAACTGCGCTTCGACGCTTTGCAGCTTCTCAAATACCTTGTCATAGTTCATGCCTTTTTGAGCAAGGACCGCTGCTTCGCTGGCCGGGATTTCCCGTTCCTCATGGTTGAATTTGACCTTTATCGTCGCTTCTGGTGCGGCAGACGTTGTTGCTCCTGCCTGTGGTGTAGCAGTTGTTTTCTCCATTAGTTTTTGTTATTCTCCTTTTCTTGTTGTTCAAAAAGCACTCTGGCTTTCTGAAAGTATGTTTCGTCGATGTAGCGCACCGTTTGGTGCAATGCTTGCATGCTTGTATCGACGTATATTTTGAAACCGGCGCGTCGCGCACGGTAGCAAAACGCAAAATCTTCACCATTGATGACGGGGTTCTCGTCCGATGCGGGTAATACATCGAAACAGTTCGCGCCGAGTTTCTCGAACACTTTGCGCTTGATGAGGCATGTTCCCATGCCCACCCCATCAACCTCGATCAACTTGTCTTTCGGATAATCCATTATCACATCGAACGTGCCTTTTTTGTTTTGGCTGTATATCACCGGCGCAAACGGCGGTTTCTTGTGGAAGTACATTCCCGACACGATGTCCTTGTCGTACTCGACGAGTTTTTTTAGCGTGTCATTCGGTATCACCATGTCCGAATCAATAAAGAACAGATAATCGCAGTCTTTTTCCAGCACGTTCTTTGCCATCGCGTTACGGGCATTGTGGATCAGCGTGTTGTGTACAAGATTGCATTCAACGGTGTGATGTTCATTGGTGATGTACGGGAATTGATTGATTATCGTCCTCACAACCTGAATGTCATACTTGCCGTCGATTGACGGCAGACCGAACATAAAGTTCATGCTTCCTCCTATTAACCGCATGGTGGCGGTTTATTGTGCAGCCATCGGCGCTCCACCCATTTGTTGCGCGGCCATCTGCGCTTCGGCGATCTGTTCCTGTTTCGCCTGCTGTTCGGTCGCGTACTTGACCAGTTCGTCTTTTTTGGGTATGTAGCCCTCCGGCATACGCTCAAAGTATTGCGCGGGTGTAAGCACGCCCTGCTGAAGCAGGTTGTCCAGCGTTTGCACGACGTTCAGTTCGCTCCACATGTGCGATTCGCCAACCTCGACACGCGAGTCGATCACCATATCTTTGTACGCCGTCATATCAAACGGAATGTTTACCGTTTGCTTTCCTGCGGGCTGACCGTCGATACCGATGCTTTCAACCTCGACCGGTATCGTCCGTCCTTCAGGATAATGGTTGATCCAGAAGTCCATAAAGATCAGACCAACGTCGCGCATCATTTCATAGAACCGCTGTTGTTGTTGTTCTAATGGCACGATTGCCGCGTCACGTACCGCAATGAACGCCGATTTATTGTTCGGATTTGCAATGTTGCCCATTGCCGCATCGTTCACACCTATCAGGTCCATCGTAGTCTGCAATGTCTTATCGAAACCGACCCACACGTCACTCGGCAGCGTCGGCGGATTCATGTACTTCGCTACATTTTCGATGTTGTCGCCGTTTACACCTACCGCAGCGGCAACCTTGTTGCTCCACCCGTCGGGGAACTTCTGTTTTGAGTACAGCACTTTCGGGTACGCCGATTGCAATATGTGCAGTTGCGTGAACGCCATCTGCTTATTCAGATACACTTGGCTTGATTTTAAGTATGTCGTTTCGGCAATGCCATGACAGCAGTTCTTTCTTGTTTGCCAAGACATTTTTGCGATGGGGTACAGCCGCAGTTTCGCACGCTGCGGCTTTACTACCTCAACATATTGCGTCGATTTGCTAAACCATACCTCGTTATCCTTTTTCCACATACGCAGAAGCAGATTGCATTTCTCGCCACCGTCAAGTTCGTACTGACCCATTTCGCCTGCGACGTATTGCGTGTCGTTGTCCGACACGATAAGCTTTATCTTGTCGTTTGCCAGACCGTTGCGCTTCGCTTCGTCGCGCACTTCCGATACCATTCGGCGCATTGCTAAAATGATATACGGCTGGCTTTGCACGTCAGCGTTGTTCGGATTGCCGGGGTAATAGTTCACGTTGTCGATGACCATTGAGTTGATGTCACCGGCAAACGGCTGACCTGTTTCGATCGTGTCGTCCCACCAGTGATACAAGATATAATCGCCGGTGTTGAACGCGTCGGTCAAGCCGTCGAGGTTCTTTTTCTCCATGCGCAGTCGGTCCCATGTCCGACGCGCATAGTCGCTCATTTGGTCGAGGATCGTTGCCACGTCGGGCCGCTCGCCTTCGGTCATGTATTTAAGCGCAAGTTTCCGGTCTTTAATCTGTATCGTCATAAACCGGCACGCAGGCTTGATGAAATTGAACACAGGTTTTGGCATGTCCGGCGCTTGGATGCCGTGCCACTGGTCGCCATCGTAAAACCGAAAATTCTCGTTGACGGTTTGATACAGACCGATCATGGTTTTATAATCAACGCCCGCCATGTATTCGCGCCATGTTTGCGTGATGTCGGACGCTTTATTAGCTTTCTGCATTCCGTCCCTCCGTGTACTTCGGTTGATAGTTCATAAACGCCGCGTACTGTTCCTCAATGCTGTCCGATTCCGGTTCTTCCGGTTTCTTTGTGAATATCTGCGGCGGCTCACTGATAGCCGGTGCATCGCCATGAATCATACCCATGCCGTCACGCACACCTTTGCGGTACATGTGAATTACCATGCACGCAACGACAAGTCCTATGATTGCGCCGATAATGCTTTCCATTAAACTACCTCCGCTTGCTGCCATGCCTTGTAAATCTTCGGGCCTTGTCTTGCGAACCAGTCCACCATTTCCTCATTCATGGCCCATGCACCTGGGTCGCCGGAGTTTTGCGCCAGACCACTCTCAAACAAAAACGCATGTACAATTTCGTGCCGAAGTTGAACATTTTTATATGGAATCAACGTTTCTTCGCCGTCTTGCTCATAGTCTGGATGGGTAGACACATCGCAAACAACGATCTGCTTTGCATACCCATCACAATAAGCGTCAATACCCCTGCGCTTGAAAGACTCGTCCTCGTCATGTTTTTTTACAAGAATCTCATATTGCGTTCCAAGAATGTCTATGAACATCAATATCCTCCAAACAGATAGTCGTTCGGTACGTCGTACCCGTTGCCGCTTTGTTCAGGTTTCTTGAATATCCAGTTATAGTTCACCGGTTCGGGTTTTGCGTTCGGCGTTGTGCGCCACGCACCTGCCCAATAGCGCAGGGAATCGATGCTGTGGGTCCAGTCATGGTTCAGATTTGCATCCACGTCGTTCGGTTTCTTTACGTCAAACTGCGCCAGTTGAATGTATTTTATCACGTGTTTGCAGCTTTCCAAGAACCTAAGTCGCGGTGTGCTTTTCGGGTTCAGGTGGTCGTATGCCAGGTATTCCTTGACGCTAAGCCATCCCTGCTCCCGGTTGTTCCCTGCCATAGTAAAATGAACGCCGTAGTCAGCGAAGATGTCTGCCGCGCTCCTGCCGGTGTCGTTCCGTCTGTTCCACAAGTCGGGCGGTGCGGACACATATTCCAGCCGGTCGTACTTGCTCATTTCCAAGAACACAGCCGCCGCACGTTCTACGATCAAGTTGCTTTGCTCGTAGTTCCGGTAACATATCACGTCGCCCGTCGGTGATTCCGCGAACCATAGCACCGCAAAACAGTCCAGACCATAGTCGATTGCCGCCGTGCGCCGCCAATATGAGGGTATCTGATCTTCCGTCATGTCGCTGATGACATGAACCCTAGGGTCGAACTCGCCAAAGAATTTTCCAGAGAATACGTTCCAGTCGCCCTCGAGCCACGCTTTTACCATTTCAGGCGCGCCTTGTTTCAGCGCTTGTACATATGTCGAGCTATCGATGCACGCCAGTATGGCTTCCTCGTTCAGCACCCGCTTTCCGGTTCTCTGCCTGTACCGCGTCCACTCGTCCGTGAACCCCTTGTCCGCCATCAACAGCGGTATGTTATCGTACACACGGGCTTGGATGAATGTATAGTCGCTCGGACGTTCACCCTTGCGAAAGTCCCTATCGATAAACAGCCGTTTTACCCACTCGTGGCCCTGCCCACCAGGGTTACAGGTGCAATACGTGCGCTTCGGCCATTTGTTCACGCCGCGGACGCATGAGTTCAGACCATAGAACTGATCCTCGCTTAACTGCGTCGCCTCGTCTAAGAACAGTACATCCCACTCGTTGCCTACATATCCCGCTATGTCAGCGTCAGTAGCGCAATACCCGAGTTCTATCGTCGAGCTATTCGGGAAGATGAATGCTTTGTCAGTGTCGCTCCATCGCGGCGCGTCCTCGTCGGGCAATACCGCGTATGCCGCTCGCATCGGGTTGATATAGTTCCTTCGCAACATCGGGAATGATTCGCGGATTATAAGTATCTTGATGCCGGGATACCGGTAGCATAGCATCGTGCCCTTGGTTCTGACGGCGTGTGAGTTGTGCGTCGGAATGAAGTTCTTTCCCGCCAAGTACAGGTGCGACGGTGAATCCACACCGATGCACTGAACCGGCACGCTCTCAATCTCTTTTGCCGCTACGATGTATCTGCGCTCATGCGTTCCACGGAAGTCGTCGCGTTTTTGCCTTTCCAGTTTTCGCGGAAGCCTGAACACTGGTATCTCTGCTTGAAACTTAATTCTGTATTTCTCGCCGCAATCCTTGCCGTACAGCGTTGCGCGCCCGGTACGGATTGTTGCTTTTATCCCAAGACTGCATATTAACTCGTGCACACCTTCGACCAGTCGCTTGTTTGTGTTGTAGAACTCGCATTGCCCGCGGCTGTCGCAAGACCCATCTGTGTCCATAAGCCCTTGCAAAAGCGCGATGCGCTGTTCGATTGATGCGCGAAGATATTCTTGCGGAATGTGCTTGTTGTTAAAGACACCGATTTCCTTTAGCTGCGCCGCAAGTCCGAGGACGCCCTTTGTCTTTATGTTTGCATAGTCGGTTACTGTATAGCCCGCCCTTGATACTTCGTTGAATATCTCATGGTCTATACCTGTAATCGCACCACCGGACGATGTACCATCTCCAAGCCACGCACCCAACACATACGGGTCTGCCGCCAACTCTTTGTTCGGCAGGTTTATCGCTCCGCACACCTTAATCGCGTGGTTCTTTTCCCTGCCGTTTTGCACCGTCAATGTATCTACGATTTCCTGTGTCGTCTTGATTGTTGGTGCTGTCGGAGTAAGATAGTCATGAACGCGCTCGGCGTTTGCTTTGGCTAAATAGGGTTTTGCGCCTGTTCCGCGCGAAGGTCTTTTTGCGCGCCTTTTGGCTCGGAATTCATCAGATAGACGAACCGCCGATTTCCTGTCCTTACTCGTTTCTGTGACCCACTCATGCTCCGCGTCCGCTACAATAACCGACCCATCGGAAAACGTAAGCTCGTACACTTTATGATCGTACATTATCCCGGAAACCCACTCTACTGTGCAGAGATTTCCGTTTTCATCAAACACAACGTCCCCCGCAACAATGTCACCCATGTTCTTCCAGCCACTTATTGTTGGGATTGGTGTAGTTATGCTTACCGCTTTGCCGCCGCCGCGGGCGCCGCCGTATCCGACATACCTTGTCGTCGCCTCCAAGAACTCCCATTGCTTCGGCGTCGGTGAGCCGAACGCTTGGTTCAAACCTCGCTCTAATAATGTCTTCCCGCGCTCTTTCGCCTTGCGCGGCTCGACTTCTTTCTCTGGTTTCTTGTGCCGCAGCTCCGCGGGCGTCTTAGCGTTTGATTTCAAGGTTTATTATTCTCGTACACAGAATTTGTGTGCCTAGTGTAAACTGGATACGCGCCTCGATCAGCTCAGGTATCGCATGTGTGCTCGTAATATCGTAATCAAAGTTCACGGCGGCGCTGTCAACAGTCGTCCAAACGCCTGCTATGTTGAACTGTAATATCTTGGTGTAACTGTCAAAGTCGGTGCTGAACTCAAGTTTCAGCCGCGTCGCTTCGTTTTCACCGGAATATCCCGCAAAAAGGCGCCTGCCGTCGTACACGCCAGTAAAAGAGTCACTATAAACGCGAATTTCGTTGATTTCGGTTATCTGAAACAGCAGTTCTCTGTTCATTGCGACCTCGTTTCTGGGGAAATTGGATTTTTCGCAGACACGTCAGCGGTAGAAAGGCACCCCGCCACCGGAAATGGGTGGTATACACCCCATACACTATGCATTGTAACACGCAACCAAATCAGTTGGCAATCATTGGGAGAGGATGCACTGAAAAAGGTGCATTGAGTTGGTGAAGCGAGGGTGAATGTACGCGATATACCGCCCCGCCCCGCAGTCCTCCGCCCCCGGCCACAAAAAGCCCATGCCCTACACCCGGGGCCGCATGGCGCATTGATCAAAGCAGCCTGGCCGGCATGATCCGGGCATCCGGCGCAACGCTGCATCGATCAAAGCAGCCATGCATCCATCTGCAATGAGCAAGGCTGCTTGTGAAAAAGTAAACAATAAAATGTGTTGACTATCTACTACTACTATGCTAGTATGTAATTGAAATATTGAATGGAGGCGGATATTATGCGTAAATACGTTGTTGGACTAGGAAGCGAAGGCGTTGTGCTGCGGTACTATCACGGCATCGAAGCAAAAAATGCAGAGCAAGCAAGATCGCAAGGAATAAGCATTGCAACTGATGTATCTTGTAAAGAACACGTTTACTTCGACCATATCGAAGTAAGACCTGAAAAAAGGAAATAACATCACATCGCTGGCCTACCGGCGTAACGGGGAGAAAGGGAATAGAAATGATAATTTTGGATTATTGGCCAACGACGCAGGTTAGATATTGGATAAATACAGATGTATTATAATAAAAGTGTAAAATCCCAAAATAGAAAGGATCGAATATCATGGCAGTAAGAGAAAGCGAAAACGGAACATACTACATAATCGACCTGTGCAGCGGACGAAGATTATCAGAAAATCTAACCTATGATCAGATGGATGCTCTTGTTATGTCGCTGCGCGATGGATCACACAACGGCCTTATCCATATTGTGTGGGATTGGTAAGCAAAGCGCAACGATCAAAGCACCCGGCGCATTGACGCCAATAGAAAGGATGAATGTAATGAGAACATTATTAGATGCATCGTGCAGCCTGCATGTACTAAAAGGCAAAGATACAGGGATCTATAAATGCAAAAATTGCAAGTATTGCAAAAATGCAAGACAAGCCATGACGGGAACATATGTTGGGGAATGTGTAAATCCCAAAAAAGCATAGCGCAAAGCAGCCCGGCCACAATGAGCCGGGGGAAAGGAACATATGATGATAGAGCTTGATTATTGGCCGACTGGACAATTAAAACACTGGATAAACCTTGATGATCCAGTGTTTGGAAAATCCTTGTGGAAAAGAGACAAAAGCGGTGATAGCCACTTGATTAAAAAAATCCCCGCAAAATTTCAAAAGTATTTCAAATAAAGAGAGGCCCCGCAAAGGGCCTTTTTTTATTTGCTCGCTTTTTCCCACGTGCCAAGGCCGCCGAGATTTATATCAATAACCTTTTTTTGTGGCGTCAATTCTCCAATGCCCTCCAGCGTCCGGATAACAAGTTGCGACTGATACTTTGAATCTTTATTGAAAAGTGCATTGCTCAAGGCCGTTTTGCCTGCGCGGATGGCATCTTTAAGTTGTTCGTTGGGCGCTATGTCCTCATCGGCTATGTCCTCATGCTGCACATATCCATATAACCACAGGTTTAAAACGTCCGGATCGATATTTCTCAACGCAAGTCTGAGCCCAGCCGGATTATGAAAAGTATCTTGCTTAAAGTAGTTATCTATATCTATCTTTATCTGCTCATAGTCCGGATGAAAACATCCATCCGATTGTGCAGGGTATAGCATTCTTGCAAATGCGCGTTTTCCGTTTGCGCTCTCAATAGGATATACGCCGCTGATCCTCTTCGCGTTCTCTTTGCTCATCGTTCGATCACCTCTTAATTATTATATCGTTTTGTGCACAAACTGGCAATCCATCCAAACAACTACCATAACATATCATGTGATATCAATGTGTTCAGATTGATGCACACATTGCACACATTGCTATCGCAGCTACCGCAAGCCCTTTATAGACGGTACACAATAAGGAATTATACCAAACTCGAATTTTTCATGTATAGCCAATATGTGATACTGATATATCAATAATTGCACATTGATATCACAGTTGATACACACCGTTTTTGCCTATACATAGGCATTTCTAGCACATGTGATACTGATATATCAATAATTTTTCATTTTCCCCAAAAAAAAACAAAAAATATTTTTCTATATAGGTATATCAGTATCGCATCATTGATATATCAATATCACAAGCCCTGAGCATGTGCAACGTGTGCATCGATATCACAAGTTGCTATATCACTATCGCAAAAATCCTTGTGCAAAAGTAATCAATCTTTTTCCAAAAAACCTGTTGACAAGCAACCACTAATACTATACTATGGGATTGTAAACAAGGACAAGCATTGAATACAAAAACGAAAGGAAGTATTAAATTATGACAATCGAAGAATTAAGACAAGCTATCGAGGCAGAACCGGCCCGCAGCGCGTGGGGCCGTGGCGTGAAGGGATACGCCGAAGGACTGGCCGAGGAACTGGAAGAGGCCATACAGGGCGGATATTTTGCCGAGGACAAACTGACCGACCGCGCAGCGCTGAAAGAACAAATGTTAAACGGCGCGGACAGCTGGAGCCAATACAGCTGGGGCGGCAGCGCGTGGATATATGATAGCGATATCGCGGAGCGCCTTTGCAGCCCGTCCGAGTACAGGCGCAGCCGCGAAGGAGAGCGCAGACCGAACCGTAACGAGGAATGGCTTGACGTACAGGCCAGAGCACTA
>AMWB02158164.1_pt1 | contig 16917 bp, 10 predicted proteins | sample 200311 | NCBI WGS metagenome assembly AMWB02 (sample SAMN02737377, study PRJNA173069) | bioreactor metagenome | biome: anode biofilm in microbial fuel cells | place: USA: California | collected 2010-12-16 | reverse complement strand
CTCGTTTTGCCCGTACCCGCCGTACCGGAGACAAGAATGGTGCTTCCCCGGTAAAACCCCTTCCCCTCGAGCATTGCATCCAGCCTGGGAACGCCCGTGGCGATGCGCTCCGTGGAAACCGGATAGTCGAGCCCCAGGGAGGTGATCGGCAGAATGGAGAGGCCGCTCTCGTCAATCAGGAAGGGGTATTCATCGGAACCGTGAGGCGAACCGCGGTATTTGACGATACGCAGGCGGCGGGTGGAAATTTGCGCCTCGGTGCGGAAATCGAGGAAAATCACGCAATCGGCCACGTATTCTTCGAGCCCGTGGCGTGTCAGGAGGTTACTGCCGCTTTCCCCCGTAACGATGGCCGTCACGCCGCGGTCTTTCAACCAGCGAAAAAGCCGGTGAAGCTCTGCCCGAAGGATTGCGGTATTTGGCAGTCCGGAGAAAAGCGCTTCCAGGGTATCCAGGACGACCCGTTTGGCGCCAACGGAATCAATGGCACTTCCCAGACGGATGAACAATCCTTCCAGGTCGTACTCACCCGTCTCCTCGAGCTCGCTTCGCTCGATATAGACATGGTCCGTTGTGATAAGGCCACGCGATATCATATCCTGAAGATCGAAACCAAGGGAGACGAAGTTTTTGGCAAGATCCTCCGGTGTTTCCTCGAAGGTCATGAAGACCCCGGGTTCACCGTAATCCATGGCACCCCGCATGAGAAACTCCATGGCGAAAAGTGTTTTGCCGGAACCCGCACTGCCGCAGATCAGGGTTGGCCTGCCTCTCGGAAGCCCTCCCTTTGTGATCTCATCCAGACCATTGATCCCCGTCCGACATTTTTCAAAAACATCCGCATCGCGTTTTGCCTTAACCATTCTCATCTCCCAGCAGGTTTCCCAAACAGAAGCAGCGCTCTGAGACTGCAACAAAGGGGCATACCCCTTGTATATCGTCGCCGGACTTCATATATTCGTGTTCCTTTATTTCAGAATCCCAGAGATACCCCCAAGCCGACATATTCAACCTTATTGTTGTAAAACTGGCCGTGCGGATCATACCCGTTGTACCACTCGGCCATGAGGCGCAGGCGGCGCTGGCCCGGATTGGGATTACCGAACTCGAGGCCGGCCTTGATGCTGGTATCGACGGACCAGTCATTCTCCTCCGTGCATTTCATGTCCACACCGGCAACGGGTCTGCCGTTCCAGACAAGCGGGTTTCCGCCGCGATACTCGAGCCCCCAGTGGGCGATCGTCGGCTTCAAATCACTCGGTTCCTTGTGAACCAGATATTCCCCGCCCCCGTACACCCGCCACTCACGCCATTCACGGGAATAGATGAGCTCAGTGGATTCATAGCTGAGGTTGACACGATCCGGATGATTGGCGCTCAGGAGCAGTTCATCCCCCAGGTGCGCGCTCTGGTGATAAAAGCGGAAACGGAGCGAATTGTCGCCATACCGGTAGGTGACGGGAATGCCGATGGTGTAGTCCGCATTGATGAGGTCGGAGGAAGCGGAATCCAGATTGAATTGGGCGAACAGGGCGCCTTCCAGACTCAGTTGCAGGCCGTTCCCCTCATGACTGCCGAAGAACCTGTACATGCCGAATGTCTCTCCGAAACCGACCGACGCCAAGGTGTATCGCAAATTCAAAGAGCTGAAGCTCTGGAGACTGACAAAGAACTGCGGTTGCTTCGGGTCGGCAATGAGCGGCCGGAACAGATCGCCGACCGGAAAAACTTCCCCCTGGCCGGTGATCCCCATGAAACTGCCTACCGCTTCCGGCTTGGCCGCGTCCGCGGGCTTCACCACGATCGTTATCCCATGGAGTCCGTCGATAGACCGTACCTGCTTGTCGACCGCCTCCTGTCTCATGGGGTCTTCTTTGAACAAGGTAATCGTGGCAACCCCGTTGACAATCTTCAACATATAGCTGTCTCTCTCCCAGTTCAGATCCCGCTCAAGGATGGAGGCGACATAACCGGTCAGAAATTCATCGCCGGCCCTGTCCGCAGCCATCGCGGGAGGAGATGGGAAAAGGAACATCAGACAGAGAAGGGGGGCGAACAGACGACCGGTAACATTGAGAAAGGTGGTGATACGCAGCAGCAGGGTCACTTCATCCTCCTTTTATTGGCACAAGCAAAAGACGCCAGCCGCCCGACCGGTGGGCGGCCCAACGGCCTTGTTCATTTGAACTTTGAGGCCGCGCTGTGGTAGGCTGCCTTGACCTCATCCCACGCTTTTTCCGCACCTGTTTTGACGTCTTCCCATGCCTCATCTCCGGCGGTCTTCAGCTCGTGCAGTCTTGTCCCGGCAACTTCCTGCTTGTGTTCCAACGCTTCGATGTTTTTGTAGTATTCGATCTTCGCATCGGCCTTGGCCTTGTCCGCCTTGGCCTTGAGCAGCGCGATCTGCGCATTCCATTCTTCAAACTGCGCCTCGAGCTTGTCTTCGTATGCTTTTCGTTTGTCCTTCATTTCAAACTCCTTTCGGTTTATTGAGCGTATTTTCAGAAGATTCATTTCCCGATACGAATCCTTGAGATGTCTCCGATGAGTCCGAAAACACTCAAAAGCCAGAGAATAACCGCAATCACCACAACGGCATTGAGGATTTTCTTGATACTGCTCTGCATCGGTATGTAATTGTTAATCACCCATAGAATCACCCCAACGACAACCAACACAACCACTAATTGAATCAACGGCATGGTATATCTCCTTTCTTGCTGCACATTGAAGGACAAGGGGTTGATTCTCCCTCCATGGTGCTGATGTACAAGGTCATAATACTCGCAGTTAAAGGGGCACCCCGTAACTTCCGGATACATGGGGGGTCATTGAACGGAATGCCCCTGCGCCATTTATTATTTCTTTTCAATCTTCATGAGATTCTTCACGGTTTTGACTCCCTTGATCTGCCTGATCTTTGTTACAAGCCGATTCTCGGTCGCTGCGCTGTTCACAAAACCCGTAAGAACAACCTCTCCTTTTGTAACCGTAACTTCGACCTTCAAATAGTGAGCATCCGGATCTTGAACGACGATTGCTGAAGCTTGTGTATAAATCGATGAGTCGTCGATATTTTCTCCTGCCGTTTCGCCCGTCATCATCGCACAGCCCGAAAACAGGGCCAGCCCGAAAACCATTAACACTGTCATAAGAATCGCTTTTTTCATTTTTATTTCTCCTTTTTTTTAGATGCGCAATCACCCGATCGCACGGTTAATTTATAGCAATGCCAAATTCAAACTTGATTACGGAATTGCATGCTTTGTGCCAGTTTTCCAACACTCAGCACCGCATCAATCAACACACTGATTATCAAGAGCAATCTGTTAAGAACAAAGCGATATGGCAGTCATTGGCGGGCATAATAAAAAGGTCATATTTAACCTGTGGTGATATATGACCTTTCGTCAGCCATAAAATGGGACGCCGACGGAAACGGAGACAGGACCATCGGAGATGTTTGATCTTCTATCGGCAGGATCATCATAAATACGGACGCCGAATAGGATGCCGCTATGGCATTGACAGTGTCATAATAAATGCGATAATTTCATGAGTCGGCTCATCTGCCGCTTTTGCCGGATAGACGTGAATCAAGGCCCCTTTCCATTTTGTTCACTTTATTGTAAGGATGCGAATGAGAAAAAAGATCTTCTTCATCTGCGGGTCGATGAATCAGACAACCCAGATGCATCAGATTTCCAGGCATCTTTCCGACTATGCGCATTCCTTTTCGCCTTTTTACTGCCACGGCTTTGATGAGATGCTTCGAAGACTCGGGTTGACCGAGTTTACGATCGCAGGCAACAAAAATGCGGGACGCTGCCGGACATATCTGGAGAAGCATGGCCTCTCCATCGACTATCAGGGAAAGAATCGGCCCTACGACCTGGTGGTTACCTGCTCGGACGTATACCTCCAGAAGAACATCCGGGACAACAGGATCGTACTGGTTCAGGAGGGGATTATCGACCCTGAATCCGTGATGTATCATCTCGTCAAGCGTCTCCGGTTCCTTCCCCGATGGATGGCGGATACGGCGATGACCGGCCTCAGCGATGCATACGCGGCTTTCTGTGTGGCAAGCGAGGGATATCGCGATTTATTCATCCGAAAAGGCGTGCGTCCCGAGAAAATCGTCGTTACGGGAATACCCAATTTCGATCACTGTCGGCAATATCTGGCGAACGACTTTCCCTACAGGCACTACGTGCTGGTCTGCACATCCGCACTGAGGGAGACATTCCGGCGCGAGGACCGCATGGCTTTCATACGAAGGGCTGTGGAAATCGCCGGGGGCCGGCATCTGATCTTCAAGCTTCACCCGTCTGAAAATATCGGGCGTGCAACCCGCGAAATCAGAGCGCACGCTCCGGGAGCCCTGGTGTTCGCAACGGGGAGTGCGGAAGAAATGATCGCCAACTGCGATGTCCTGATCACCCGCTTTTCATCGACAGCCTTTGTCGGTGTTGCGCTCGGCAAGGAGACGTACTCGGACTTTGACAGTGACGAATTGCGGCGACTGATGCCGCTTCAGAACGACTCGGCGGCCTTGAACATCGCAGATGTCTGCCGCAGGATTCTCGAGAAATAACAGGGTAACCGCGTTTGGGAAATATAGCTTTTCAGATCCATCCCTGAGTCGCTTGGATTTGACTATCGTCATGAAATATCATACAGTCTTACTTGTTGAATAAACCGGTTTCAGTAAAATAGCCGCATCACCTTGATCGAAAAGGCAACATGATTCTCAATGCGCGGGACAAGATTACCAAATGTTTGTTGTCATTGGCCAAGACCCCCCTGGTCTATTATCCTTACTACCGATACCATCTTCCATTGCCCGCCGTGATCCTGATCGAGAATACAGACTGCTGCAACGCGCAGTGTGTCATGTGCCCCCGCGAGATGCTGACCCGAAAACGCGGCTTTATGGAGTTTGGATTATTCGAGAAGATCATCCGAGAAGTGTCCAGCGTCAAACGGAAACCCGTCGTGCATTTGCACGGGTTCGGAGAACCGCTGCTGGATGAGTCATTGCCCGAAAGGATCATGCTTGCAAAAGCCTGCGGGATAAAGCATACCTATCTTGTTACCAATGCATCGCTGCTGTTCCCCGAAAAAGCCAGAAAGATCATCAGTGCGGGGCTGGACGTGATGAAGATCAGTTTTTACGGCACCGACGAAGCATCGTATCGCGCCACCATGAAACGGCTTGATTTCAATGTGGCACTCGACAACATCAGGGAGTTTGTAAGGATAAGGAAGGCGCTGAAGAAAAGGACTCCGAAATTGATTCTTCAATATCTGCCTCAGGAAGCCAATGGGGCCAGGACAAAGGAATTTGAATCCATGTGGCGCTCCGTCCTGGATAAGCGGGCGGGCGACCGCCTGAATTTCAGCGCTTTGGACAACTTTGGAGGCGGGAGATCCTACAACCGTTTGGGACAAAAAATCGTGTCCGTCTGTTTTTACCCCTGGTCAGCCCTGTCGGTGCTCTGCGACGGCAGGGCCGTTACCTGTTGTGTGGATTACAACGGCGTTCAGAACGTCGGAGATCTGAACTTCCAGACAGTCAGGGAAATCTGGAACGGACCTGAGTTGTCCCGGATCAGAAGCAGCTTTGGAAAGCTGGATTACAGCGCGTTTCCGACCTGCCTCTGCTGCGACTGGGTACGCAGGCGGTAGGCCACTGTTTACATATTTGCCGATTCCAAATGCGGTTATCCTGTGAAGAAAAACAACGATTTTTGACAGTCAACCGGAGGTGTGTAATTAAAAAGTTTACTACCTTTACAGGGAATGATAATTGAAGGTTTTGGTAACAGGCGCGACAGGATTTATTGGTAGCCACCTGGTGGAAGCCCTCGTTCAACGCGGAGCCCAAGTCCGATGCCTTGTTCGGGACAAGCGGCAGTTGGGGTGGGTAAGGGACTTTCCCGTTGAGGTCGTCGTCGGAAATTGCCAGCAGAAGCATTCTCTAAAACAAGCCGTGAAAGGCATCGACCAGGTGTTTCACCTTGCAGGTGCGACAATGGCCGTCAGAGAAAGAACGTATTTCGAAGTGAATGCTCTGGGTACGGAGAACCTTGTCAAAACCTGCATCGAAAACAATACCCGTCTCAATAAATTTATTCATCTTTCAAGCCAGGCGGCGGCAGGTCCTTGTCTGAACGGCGGGAAGAAAAAGGAAACCGACGCTTGCGAACCGGTTTCGCCCTACGGGAAAAGCAAATTGCTGGCAGAGGAATCGGTGTTGTCCCACTCCCGGGAACTTCCGCTGCTTATTCTGCGGCCTTGCGCCGTTTACGGGCCCAGGGATAAAGGCTTTTATGCGCTTTTCAAGTGCCTCTCCAGGAATATCAATCCCTGTCTTTCCGGTATCGATCCGCGCATCAGCATGTGTCATGTTCAGGATCTTGTCCGGGCAATCCTGCTAGCCGCCGACGCCCGGTCAGAGAACGGGGATATTTTTTTTATCTCTGACGGCCAGGATTACCGGATGGCGGAAATCGGCGATATCTTCGCGCAAGCCATGAAGATCCGCGCGCTGCGGCTTTGCATTCCCAAACAGATACTCTTCGGCATGGCTTTTTTTGCGGATTGTTTCTCCAGGGTCTCCGGAAAGCCTTTCATCATGAGCAGAGGCAAGGCAGCAGAAATGATCCAGCAGAACTGGGTTTGCGACATTACAAAGGCCAGGACGTTACTGGGTTTTGAGCCCCGGATTTCTCTTGCCCGGGGAGCTGAATCAACCGTGGCCTGGTACAAAAATAAAAATTGGCTGTAACGACATTGTCGGAATGTTTCGGGGTTAACCTTTCAAAAAGAGCAATCATGGCCGCCATTGAGATTATTACCGTGGAAAGCGGATCGGATCTAAAGGACTTTATCGACCTGCCCTGGAAAATCTATGCGGAATACCCCAAATGGGTCCCTCCCCTCAAGAAAGAGGTTCGCCGGATGCTGGATCCCTGCAAGCATCCTTTCTGGGAGTTTTCCGAGCGCATCCTCTTTCTGGCCCGACGGGGTTCGGAACCGGTGGGCCGGATCGCGGGCATCATCGACGGCCATTATAACGCGTTTCATGGCGAACAGATGGCCATCTGGGGGTTCTTTGAATGCGCCGATGATCCGGAAGTCGCGGCGGCCCTCTTCTCTTCCGTGGAGACATGGGTGCGCCGGAAGGGAATGACCTTCATACGAGGCCCACTCAACCCCTCCACCAATTACGAGTTGGGGCTTCTCATCGAGGGTTTCAATTATCCGCCTGCCATCATGATGCCTTACACCCCGCCGTACTACCCGGCACTGGTCGAATCGTGCGGTTTCGTCAAAGAAAAGGACCTGCTGGCCTTTCTGATCGACGGCAGTTACCGGCTTCCCGAATGGATGGATCATCTTGCCGAATGGATCGCCAAAAAAGGAGGTGTCCATATCAGACGGTCCCGTCCAAAGGATGCGGATGCCGAGTTTGCCCTGATCAGGGAAATATACAATGCCTCCTGGTCCGGTAACTGGGGGTTTGTCCCCTTAAGCGATCATGAGATGCAGGACATTCAAAAGAACGTGATGGCATTCGTGGATCCGGACATGGTTTTCTTCATTTATTATGAAAATGAACCCGCGGCATTCTGTGTCATCTTTCCCGACATCAACCCGTTGCTCAAACGTCTCAACGGGCGGATCGGTCTGCCGGGTCTGCTGAAGTTCCTATTATATCGGCGGGAGATCAACGGATTGCGCCTGCTGATGTTTGGTGTCAAGGAAAAGTACCAGCAATTGGGGCTCCCCATGCTGGCCTTCCATCACATATATGAGGTTGTGAGAAAAAAAGAAAAATATCGCTATCTGGAGCTGGGCTGGACCCTGGAGGACAACGCGTCGATCAACGCTTTGATAGAGGAAGCCGGTGCAAAAATATACAAGAAATATCGCATATTCAGAAAGTCTTTATAATCCAGCACCGGATTTTTGTAGCGCTTCCGGGAGTTGAACGTCGATTGTGCTGTCGATGACGGCCGAATGAGAAATACCCAATGAACAGGAAAATAGCCGAACGCGCATATCGAGCACGACTCTTCGTGATGGTGATATTACTGACGGGGGCTGCGACCGGTTGCGCCCATCGGATCCAAGCCCCGATGCAATCCGACGGCTGGAGCGCCCAACCCATGGTGACCGAATGCCGCTTTGCCCCCGATGCCGACCTGGATCCAGCAACCGGAACACCCGTGGGGGACGATGGGTATTTTTTCTATATCCTGACCGAACCCGCCGATTGGGATTTCAGCGATACATTCTCGATTATTTTCTCAATTTGGCGGCGTCCGTCGGCGCATAGCTGGATACTCCTGGAAAGCCCCGGGAATCGTCTTGAATTCGGCCACACCGGCAACTTCGGACGGGAGAAACCGCGTTACCACGAAGGCTTCATGCAGAGGGTTCGGGAGGGAGATCCCAATCCAATCGCTTATTTATGGCAGACGATGTCCGATGGTCAATTCCAGATCGGCAAGCCTGATCGCCCTCCCACGTTCGTCTGGAGAATGCCGATTACGCAACGGCGTTATCAGATGATCGATGAATACATAACGCGGCGGAAGTACGACCGGTTCGACCTGAGGACCGGCAACTGCACCGATTTTGTGATGGAGACAGCGGCGCTGGCCGGCATCAACCTGACCCACCGCATTCGTCTCACCCTGCCGCCTGAAGCCAGGTTCTTGGGCCGGACGCTGCATGTTTGGACGGACCCGCAATACCGCATCCTGGAGTTCGGCACGCCCGAAGTTCTGGATGTGGATCTGCGCCAGCTTGCCCGGATGGGAATCGGCAGTGATGCCACTGCATGGTACCTGTCTTTGAAACACTGATAATTGGCCCAGTCGGCGAATTGCCGTCAATAGGAGAATGTATGACGTTGCAGCAGAGGTATGTAAATGCCGGATGAATATCGCACTTCCATTACCGCTTTCGTCTGGCGGCCTCAGGAGATAACCCCGCATGTGATCCAAATGGCACTCCGAACAGGGAGCAGGGCCATCTTCGATTTTTCCATGATGGGGGCGGAAGGGCTGCATGCTTTCTTGCGAAACGCCGACCCTGCCGGCCAGGTCAGAGATATTAAAATTTCCGTCTCTGCCTTGATGGATCCTTATTTGGAACCGTTACTGAAGAAAACAGGCGTTCAGGGCATCTGGGTCGAATGCCATCCCCGGTTTTTCCGGGGAGAGCCTTCCGCTTTTCTTCAGAGGTTGAGGGAGTTGCCGGAAGACTACCGTTGCTTCCCAATCATCGGGGACTTGGATTTCCTGTCGGCGATTTTGAATGAGCACCCGTGCATTGCGCGCATTGCCCTGAAAGGATGCGAGGCATCCGGATTCGTGAGCGGTGAGACGACTCTGGCGCTATATTCAGCAGTCAAGGGGATGCTGCGTTCCCCCTTGAAATCCGTGGACATTCTCATCTGGGGAAGTGTCGCCACACCCGAGGCGGCGGCGGCATTTTTGTCCACCGGGGCTGCGGGGATCGTCTTCGAAAGTCTCCATTGGCTGACAGACCTGGTTGCCGCTGATGATCTCCAGCGCCGTCGGCTCTCCAACCTCCGCCCGGATTCAACCGATCTGGTCGGCCTGGACCTGCAGGTTCCCTGCCGCCTTTTCAACAAGGGGAACTCGATCGCATTCAAGGAAATCAAACGCTTTGAAAACACGCTGTGCGGAGCAATGATCACTGAGGAAAGCCGCCTTTCCTTCGCGGGCCGAGTGAGTGCCGGGGCGCTTCACCCTCTGGAGAGTTGTTTCAGCCAGGATGAGATCATCCCTTTGGGCGTGGAGGCCGCCTTTGCGGCAGGCTTTGCCGAGCGTTTCGGAACGGGAAGCGAGGCGGCCGTAAATTCCTTCATGGACGCGATTCGCAGCTTATGCCGCCAGGCGGATATGAAAATGAATTGTTTTCTGGACAGCCCTGTCGCCGCAGAGTTGGGAACCAGATATCCCTTTATCCAGGGGGCCATGACCTGGATCACGGATGTCCCCGAGTTTGCCTCAAGGGTTGCCGAGGCCGGCGGTTTGCCCACCATCGCCCTCGGCATGATGGATGCGCAAACCCTTGATCGGAAGCTGGGGCACCTGCCGGAGATCATGGGCGGACGCCCTTATGCCGTGAATATCGTCTCTCTGGCGGAAAACCCTTTCCGACAGATCCAACTGGCCTGGATAAAGAAACATTTGCCCCGTTTTGTGGTGATCGCGGGAGGGGATCTCTCCCCTTTGAGGGAATTGATGGCATGCGGGCTGGAAGTCATTTATATCGCCCCGGATGAGGCGCTGTTGCGGCTTGCCCTTGAAGCCGGCGTCCGGTACGTGATCTGCGAGGGATATGAGGCCGGCGGGCACGTGGGCCGCCACAGCACGCTCACCCTTGCTCAAATGGTGCTGGATCTGAAACGGCTCAAACCGGCCCTCTTCCAAAATTGCCGCATTATTCTTGCCGGGGGGATCTGCGATCGGGAAACCGCGTTCATGGCAGCCATGCTCGGAGCGGATGCCATCCAGATGGGCACCGCGTATCTGGCCACCCGGGAAATCATTGAAACGGGTGCCCTGACGGCGCTCTATCAGCGGATGATCCTGGAATCGCCTCCGGGCGGAACAGTCATTTCAGGCAGGGACACCGGACTTCGGGTGCGCTCCTTGAGGACCCCGAGAGCGGCTGCGGTTTCATCCCTGGAGCGGGAATCTGCAGCGGGTCACCCGGACGAGAGTTCCCTCCGGGCAAGAATTGAAGAGATGACAGCGGGAAGCCTCTTCACCGCGGCCCGTGGCATGGACAGACCCGGCGGGAGGCCTCTGGACGAGCGGACCTGCCTGGAACGGGGGCAATTCATGAGCGGAGCCTGTGCCGGCCTTATCAGCAATGTCCTGAATCTGCCGTCCTTCCATCGGGAGTTGGCTGAAGGCCTTCTTTTGCTGCATCCGCCCGGGAGTTCCATCGAGAGAATGGCGGAGCCTTCACCCGGCGCGTTGCGCCCCATGAGCCCCCCATCTTGCGGGATCTGCCAGGGAATGAAACCACCTGTGCCGCATAATAACGCTCATGAAAGGGTTGCCGTCACCGGGATGAGTATTCTCAATACCCTGGGGGAAAGTCCGGAAGCGGTCTGGGCGGCAAGCCTGGCCATGAAAAGCGGGATTACCCTGGTTCCGCCTTCCCGGTGGGATCACAATCTTTTTTATGATCCCCGACCGTTTGTTCCGGACAAGACTTATTGCAAGGTGGGCGCCTTCCTGGACGTTGATATCTCCCGAAATGAACTCGGGATTCCCCCACATGACTTCCGAACCATGACAGATGCCACAAAACTCACCCTGTGGCTGGCGGACAGAGCCATCCGGGAGTCCGGCATCCTGGAGTCGAACATTCCACGGGAACGAATCGCGGTCCTTGTCTCCCAGAACTCCGGAGAAACGGCGGCAACTCTTACCGATTTAATCATCAGAGCGCACGTTCACGACATCCTGGACGATATCAATCGGGCGCTTCACCTCAGTCCGGATCAGATGCGCGCCGTTGAACGCGAGGTGAAATCCGGGCGCCCGGCACCGGACGATACCACCCTTCTGGGCAGACTCAACTGCGCGGCGGCCGGTTTTATCTGCAACCGGTATGGGTTCATGGGACCCAGCCATTCCGTCTCCGCAGCCTGCGCGACCTCACTGGTCGCACTTCACAGCGCCATCCAGATGATCCGGACAGGCATCATCGATGCAGCCATCGTCGGAGGGGCCGAGGAATACCTCAGTCGCATGCATTTTCTGGAATTCTCCGCCCTGGGCGCCCTTTTCGGGCTGTCCGGGCGGGAAAGGCCCGCGCATGAAACCTCCCGCCCCTTCGACGCCGAAAGAGACGGGATGGTACTGGGCGAAGGCGGGGGAATGATCATTATCGAGCGGGAAAGCCTGGCTCGCACAAGAGGGGCGCACATCCATGCCGTTATCACGGGCATGGGCGCGAGCAACAACCATCTGGGCATGGTGGAATCCTCCCGTGTCACACAGGAGATCGCCATCCGCGCCTCTTTCCGGGGGACACCCTATGGGCCCGATGCGGTGGACCTGGTGGAATGCCATGCCACGAGCACGCGGCAAGGGGACGTGGAGGAGGTCCATGCCCTGAAGGCGCTCTTTCATCCCTCCAATCGCACAGTCATTACCTCATTCAAATCCCAGATCGGGCACACACTGGGCGCATCGGGCATCAACAGCCTCATTCGCGGCGTCATGGCCATGAAGGCGGGGGTTTTCCCTCCCACCCTCAATTATGAGCATCCAGACCCGGAAATCGGCCTGGAAGGATCGGGACTCTTCATCCCCCCCCAGCCGCTGGACTGGGGATGCGGGACCGGCCGGTTAAGAAGACTTCAGGTCAATGCTTTCGGGTTTGGAGGGTCCAACTATGTGGTGCAGTTGGAGCAGTCCATGGATGAAGCGGCCACGATCCTTGTCTCCCCGGAAGGGAAGACGCCTGAGATCCAGGGGATCTCTTTCTTCCGGACCCGGATGGACGGCCGCTACTACCGGATGGCCGTCGTGGCGGAATCCGAAGAAGCGGCGCTCACTGCCGTTGAGAAATCGCGCCGCCTCATTACAGAAGACGGAATCATGACGCCCGGGGCATTGAGATCCATGGCCCGGCAGGGGATATTCATGGGAGCTGATAATCCGCCGGCATTACCGCTCTCGTTGGTATTTCCCGGACAGGGCACCCACTATGCAGGAATGGGGCAAGAACTCTACGAATCCTTTCCCGTTATGAAGACGTGGATGGATCGGGCCGCGGCGGCCGCGGACTTTGATCTCCTTCACCTCCTGTTCCACGATCGGGAGGAGAACCTTCAAAAGACCCGGTGGCAGCAACCGGCACTGTTCGTTCTGGAATACGCCATGGCGCGGTACCTGCTCTCACTTGGCATCCGCCCGGCGGCGTTGGCCGGCCACAGCCTGGGCGAGCTGACCGCCCTGTGCCTGGCCGGAGTCTATTCCCTTGAGGACGGGTTTCAAATTGTGAATAAACGGGCCCTCTGCATGGACAAAGCGGCTGCCATGCACGTGGATCCGGGGGTCATGGCGGCCACGGACGCCCCCATGGAGCTGCTGGAAGAGATGACCCGTGGAAGGGACGATGTCCATATCAGCAATATCAATTCACCGAAACAGGTCGTTCTGGGCGGCAACACCGAGGCGGTCAAAAATGTGGGCATCAGACTGAAAGAGAAGGGATACCGCTCCACCCTGTTGCGGGTCAGCATGGCCTTCCATTCCCCTATCATGAGCGTCATCCATGACGAGCTCGAATCGTACGTTGCCGCCATTCCGTTTCATTCCCCGCAGATTCCCGTCATCTCCAACACGACCATGGCGCCGTATCCATCCGATCCCGCAAAGATCCGGCGAATTCTGATGGCCCATCTGGAATCTCCCGTCCACTGGATGCATAATGTTCAGACGCTCTGGAACGACTACGGCGTCCGGCTTTTCGTGGAGGTCGGCCCGGGCGATATCTTGAGCGATCTCATCGCGGACACACTCTCTGATGCCGCATGCATCCGGACTTGTCTTGCCCGGGCGGAAAGCTTGACCTGCAAGACTGCCATCGCTCAACTTTTCGTGCAGGGACATCTTGACGCTCAAAAAGATATCAGACCGGCATCCCCGAATGACGGGTTGACATCGGCAATCCACACCATGACAGGCGGCCCCCTGCCCTCCGAAAACCGGATGGGGCACCCCGAAGCTTTGCAGGCGCCTGCTCCCGGTGATGCGCCCGAAAGACAGGATCACATGGAGCGCCTCATTCAAATCATCATGGATGCTACGGGTTTCGAAAGAGCCGAAATCCAGCCCGATATGGATCTCAAAAGAGATCTTTCCATCCGCTCCAGCCGCCTTCCGATCATCATGGACGCAGCGGAACACCAATTCGGAATCACGATCGAATTGCAGGATTTTATCCATGTTCGCACTGTGAAGGACATCGCGCAGAAGATCTCCGAGATCATCGCCAGACAGGAAGGCGCCGGGCCGCTGCCTGCCACCCGGGCGGTTGACCCCGGTTCGGCACGGGATCAAATCCCGAACCTCTCGGCGGATGCGGCGAGCCTGAAGCGGCTCGTATTCAGTTGCGTCCCCGTCGATCGCCCGGCTCCCGTTCACACGGAATTGAAGCCGGGCCAGACCGTCCTGCTTCTTTCACCGGACCCGGAGGACCGCATTGCAGCAAGCACCCGAGACATCTTCCGCCTGGATCACGGGGTTGATATATTTCCCCTGCCGTTCATGCCAGGAAACTTGGGTCCTGACGGAACCGGCCACGACATTCGAACCGCCGAAGGGGCCCATGGGGCTGCCGTTCGGATTGCGGACCTGACGTCTGCAGCGGGGATGGTTATCACCTTGCATCATATGACTGAAAGTTTAAGAAGTATGGAGGATGTTGCAAGGCTTCTCCGGGGATTCTTTATCCTTCTGAAAACTTTTCTCCAGGCACCGGACAGGAAATTCGCCGTGCTGATCCACTCCCGGGAGGATACCGAAACACCGGTTCGGCTCCTGGCCGAGGGGATGACGGGACTGTTTCTGAGCGCAGCGCTGGAACACCCTGCGGTCCAGTTTCGGACATTGGAAATCGGCCGCCGCACCGACCTTCGTGCTGCCTTACGCGATGCTCTGGACAGGGGATACACCATGGTGGAGATGGCGCATCGCGATGGAAGGGTTTTCACCTCCGAGGGACATGTCGCTCCGTCGCGCTTCAGGGAGGTATCACGTCTTGATCTGAACCCTGGAGACGTTGTTGTCATGTCCGGAGGCGCAACGGGGATCAGCGCCCATCTGGCCCGCAGCCTTGCGCCCTTTAAGCCCCGCCTGGTTTTTCTGGGCAGGACGGCTCTCGATCCCGGCACGAATGGTAGTTCCCTCCCCGCACAGCCGCCTTCGGCGTATTCCGCTTTCAAAGACAGGGCCTTTGAGATTACCCGGACCCTGGCGGATTTGCACGACTCGGGGATCGAGGCCTCCTACCATACCTGCGATGTGACCGACGCCGAAGCGGTTCGTGCCGTCATGGGCGAGGTGGCAGATCGTTATGGCCAGATCCGAGGGATCATTCATGGCGCGGGAGTCCTCAGGGACGGGTTCCTTACCCAAATGACTCCGGGCGATTTCTCCAGGGTCACGGATATCAAATTCCTCGGTGCGTGGAATCTATTCCAGGCTGCGGAGAAGTCCGGCCTGAGGTTTTTCGTCGGCCTTTCTTCCGTAGCCGCGATCCAGGGGAATCCCGGCCAAACCAACTACGCGGCGGCCAACCGGATGATGTCTGCGTTGATCACAGCCCTGCGGCGGCGGAATGCCGCCATCCGGTTCAGGGCATTGATGCTTCCCCCTATCGCGGGGGCGGGCATGGCCGAGGACCCGGATGTCCGGGAGCTGATGCGGCTGAAGGGCGCATCGTACATCCATGTCAATGAGCTTGCAGCGCTTTTCTGCCGGGAGCTCTTCGCATCCCCTGCCGACGATGATTGGGTTATGTTCATGAGAACGCTGCCCTCCGTGAAGACGGCAAGGCTCAATGTCATGAACCGTCCATTGCCCGAAGGGGAGACCGGTGAAGACTTCGCGGCCTTCAACCCCGAGGACTTTCCCATGATAGAGGGGATCTCCGGCCTGGACATCCGCCGGGAACAACTCGAAGCCTTCAGATCCTTCTCCCGTAAGAAGGATATTTGGATCGAGGACCATAGACCCCTGACATTCGTCAAGCATCCCCTGGTATCAGCCGCCATGTTTATAGAAACATTCATGGAAACCGCCCGGATCCTGTATCCTTACCTGCAGGTGTGGGGAGCCCGTAAGGTGCGGTTCCTGGACATGATTCAATGTCCTCCCGGGGTTCCCCGGCCCTCCAGGATTTCCTGCCGCGGGGTGGGTGACCGCCTCCCGGAAGTATGGTGCGAAATCTCTCTGACAACACAGGAGATCTCCCCCACAGGAAGATTGACGGATCGTTCCATACCCCACTGTATGGGTCAGGTCATTCTGGGCGGCGGAGAAGGCTGTCTGAGGGAAGAATTCCTGGATTTTCCCGTCCGGACCGACGAACTGACTACGGGTCCCATGAATCCAAAACATATGCTGAAATGGTACAAGAAACATTCCGGCCTCAAAGGCAGGTATCGCGTATTGGAAAGCCTTGACGGCGCGGGTCCGAAAGTGATGCGGGGACAAAGCATCTACCGGCAGGCAGGTGATTTTAAAAATCTGCCGAACGCGCATTATCAATATTCTCCCTATCTATTAGAGGCGCTTTTGCAACTGGCCGGTCTCCACAGCATTGCCATGAAGATGCCGGAGAAGCGATCCATGATTCCCCTGGAGATCGGGGAGATGCGCTTTTCCCGAAAATGCCGGGTGGGGGAACAGATCACCCTGGAAGCCCGCATGCGGGCGCAGGACGCGCAAAGTCAGTCCTGGGACGCCAGAGGGCTTGATGATCAAGGGCGCACCCTCATGCAGGTTTCCAATATGCGGATGCACTGGATTTCAGGCTGAGTCTTCAGGGCCGGGGGGGGTGGATATGACCCAGGATTGCCAAGGCATAACCGTCCATGCCGTGGGTTTTGAGCACGGCGGGGGGCCGGCATTCTATGCGTCCTTGACGGGTGACGGCAACCCCCTCAAAAAATGCCGGGCAAACGGGGATCGAGACAAGAATCGCCTGGTCTCCATCCTGTTGGATCATGTTACGGCGATGGAAAACCCTTTCTGGAAATGCCGTTGTCTGCTCGATAGAGCCGCTTTCCCCATACACGTGGGCCGCGACCCGCTCGGCAGGCCCCATCTCCTGTTGGGA
>AMWB02160143.1_pt1 | contig 16948 bp, 11 predicted proteins | sample 200311 | NCBI WGS metagenome assembly AMWB02 (sample SAMN02737377, study PRJNA173069) | bioreactor metagenome | biome: anode biofilm in microbial fuel cells | place: USA: California | collected 2010-12-16 | reverse complement strand
TACGTCATATTAAATGTGACGTGACACTAGTGGCAATCCGTTGATATAGATTATACCATCCGGAATCCTTTTTTCTGAACCAACTATTTCAAGTTGTGTGACAAACTTGTAAATATTGTAGTCAGGCGGATATTTTAAATCCGGCTCTGCTGAAATCTGATCCAGATTGGGACTAGCCAGTTGTTTCTCAAGACCATTATAGTCTATTAACTCAATATGAATATCCTTCTGGCTGCGGTCCTCACGTTTTAGAATAAAGCCATCTGAGAGCCACCTATTAATTGTTTTATTAGACACGTAAAGGTCAGAAGCAGGTAAGGCTTTTAGTTGAAGGACGATTGATTTTGCTTCATTATGAGTGAGATGCTGGTTTTCATACTTGGTTAGTAAGAAATGCAATAAATCTTCCTCAATTAATACTTCATCAACCGGGCGCACAATATTAATACCCAGATGATGTGAGAACCTTTCATTTTCCAGCAGTTCAATAAAAGCAGATTCCAACTTTTCTTCGGTGAATTTCATTGCAAAATTATTCTGACTCACTATTAATACCCATCATCATATTGTAATGTCCAATATTCTCTGTATGCTTGAAAATATCCTGAAAGACTTTTAAATATTTCACAATGGTGCCATCTGGTGCCTCAATGTACAAATCATCAGGTAAAGTATGAGAACCTTCGTTTACCCAACTTAATAGCGACCTACAAATTTCTCTTTCTTCCTGAATTTCAAATTTACCAATTAGAAAGTCATCCCGTTTATTGCCTAAAATGCTAAAGAAATTTTCAAGAATCCTTCTCATTGTGTTTTGTAAAGTAGTTCCTGAATTCTTTTCCCATTCTTTTATGTCACGCCAAAGTAAATCATAAGAAGATTGAATCGGGTTTTGCTCAAAATAGGGTTGTATAACAGACGTTTTATTATTTCTGCGCAATATCCAAAACAATGGCTTTTCACCTTTACGGTGCAAGCCTTCATACGAAACTTCTTTATGAAAATAAATGTTATGGGTTAATAATATAACTTGTTTGATATTGCCTTTATCGAGTTTAACTTCTTTGAGAATTTCTTTAATCAAGGTGCTTACAACAAATAAAACATTGCTATCCAAACTCGAAATCGGGTCATCAATAACCAGAATTCTTTCTTCAGTAACATTTTCTTCCGATGTACCTCCCTTTGCATGCTGTAAATAATAAAGAAACGTAATAAATGTTATTTCACCTTCACTAAGTGTTGATTCGGCTATTGTGCCATCTTCTCTTTGAATTTTATAATATCCTTCTTCAGTTGCTGGGACAATTTCAAAATTGGTAAAACCATAGTATTTTAAAAGCTTGTTTATCTCATCAATGGTTGGTTTTATGCCTGTAACATTTTTGCTTAGTTTTTTAATCTCGAGGTTTAAATCCTGATATTCTTTTAGTTTATTTTTCAATTGTAATTCAATTGCTGCAACACCCTTTTCAAGACCACTTTTAGTCGAATTGAATTTTTCAATGTCAGTTCGGAATTCCTCAATAATGAATTTCCAGATTGCATTAACCAGCTTATTTCGCTGATTGGTAAAGTCCGTTACAATATCGTTGTGCTCCTTGATTTCAGCATTTGCAGTTTTTATCAAATCGGAAATCAGGTTAAGTTGCTCTTTTTGTGATACCAATTCGATACTTCTGCTTGGTTCTTTTAACTTGTTATTTAAGTATTCGGAATTTGTTGTATTATGGCTTATTAAAGTTTTGAGATAAGAAGAAAATTTATCATTGTTAAGTTTTGAGTATTTAAAATCCTTCTGATTTGTTTCAGTAGTGTTTAATTCGTTGATAATATTTTGAATTAACGTGTTGTACTCCTGTTTTAACGCTTTTAATGAACTGATGTCATTTAGGTATGTTTCATCAAAGAAACTTTCAATTTGTTTTTTGAAATCTTCAGTAATGGTAGGCTGTTGACAGAAAGGACAAGTCTTATCATTTGCCTGAATATATTCCCGTCCCTGACTAACCCAATCATTGATGTTTAATTTTTGAATAAGTTTGGCAATGTCAACATCGGCTTTACCAACAATTATTTTTTTCCAGATTGGGTTATTTTCAATTTCAATTATTCGCTCAAAATCAAACGTATTTATCGAACTAATATTTTGAGGTGCTTCTCCAAATATGGTTGCTGCTTTTTCCTTTAATTCATCAATGGGTTGGAGTGCTTCTTTATTGTTGACAAACTCTTGTAACAACCTGTTTTTAAATAAGTCGCCGGATTTCATCGAACCAACAAAAGCTTCTTTAAAAAGATTTTGATATTTCTTGTAAATCTTTGCCCAGGCAAATTCTTTAAATTCGGTTTCTAACGTTTCTTTTTTTTCGGTTTGGGCATTTAAAGAACCTCTGATTTTCTCACCATCCGCTTTAATTATTTTGAGTTGCTCGGTTTTATCCTCAATAACCTTTTTTTCTTCTTTTGTGGCTTCGCCAAGTGTAAAAACCCCGTCAATTTTACCTTTCCCAAAGTTCTTTTCACGAAACACCTTATTGTAAACCAAAGTTTTAATTACCTGACTGTTTTTCCAATTCACCAAACAATCTTTAAACTTTGAATCAGAAGGATTTTGCAAAAAATTGGATATGGTTGTTTTACCGCTGCCATTCGCACCATAAAAAAAGTTGACCTTCTTTAAGTCTTCAATATTAACCCCATCATTGGGGTCGAATGTGGCTACATTTTTTATAGTGATGGATTCAATCATAGTTTAATTTTCTACTGTTGCTAATTTGGAAAGGAGCAAGTCTTTCAGTTCTGTTAGCTTTTGGTTTTCAATATTTAAAAGTTTGCCTTGCTTAAAAAAGCTTTGTTGTATTTTTTCAAACTTTACAATAATATCATTTTCAGGAACAATCAATTGATGTCGGTGAATGTCATTGCGATTTAATGTGGGCACTGCTGAACCACCGTTGTAGTCAATAATATTTATTCCTTTCAAGACATAGTAAGTATAGATTGGGGTTGCTTTTTTAAAGTGTTTTACCCAAAGTGTTGTATTCAAAGGCCAAAAATCTTCATCAACATAAAACACTCCACCAAGAGAACCGCTTCGACCTGTTACAATTCCTGGGGCTTTTACTTTGAATTCGCTATGTTTCTCATTTGTTCCTGTTGATGCATATATTGGAAACGTTCCTTCTTTTCTATTCTGGCTAGGTAAATCAAATCCTCTTTGCAGTTCAATTAAATCAAACAATGTTCCTGTTTTCCAATTCAAAGGTATTTCTCCTAATTCGCTTTCAATCATTTCCCCACCATTGCTTTTGTATGGCTGTTCGTTTTCATCAGGAAAATCAAACTCCACAAACCACTGCTTATAAATTGCCTGTGCGGTTTCTTCGAGTTTTTGTATGAGTTGTTGGTTATGGGTTATACGATTTTGGATGGTGTTGTATTCTTTTACGATTTCCCGTTGTTTGGTTATAGACGGGACTGGTAATTGCATATCGCAAAGTGATTTCCAAGGCAATCCACCTCTCACATCTGCATCTGTATAAAACCAAGCATTCCTATCATATTCTTTACGCGAGAACCACATCATTAAAAATTCAGGATCAAGAATTTCGGTATTCTTTACTGTAAAAACATCATAAGCTGGTGATACCATAAATTCTTGATCTGATTTAGACAATGCTACAGGGATTCGGTAGTCTCTGCCTACATGCATCCTGTTGCAAGCAAACTGATTTTTCTTAACGATTTTGTATACCGACAGATCAGTTCCAACAACATTTGCAACAGAGGGCATAAAAAATTTATCAATGTTAATCCCTAATAGTTGTTCTGCTTTTTGTTCAGTGTTACGAACCTTTATTTCCTTTATGTAATCGCCTAAGCGTCTATAATTTGATCTCATAACCTAATTCTTTAAAAACGGTTAGTAGCTCATTTTTTGAAGCTGCTTCGGCACTTAGCAAGTCTGCAAACTCGATTTGCAGCGCTTTCATTTTTTCGTCAAAATCAATATTCTCGTCACGATTTACAAACTCAATGTATTTGCTTGGCACTAATGAGAAATCTTTCTTAGAAACTTCGTCGAATGAAGCAGAGTAACAGAACTCTGGCACATTTTCGATTTCCTTTATTTGCCATTGGTGGTAAGTTCCAGTTATCTTTTTTATATCCTCCTCAGAAAACTGCATGTATTTTTTTTCAAACGGAATACCCATCTGGCGTAAATCCATAAAAAGTATTTCGTTTTCTCTGTTACGATAATTGCGAGTTTCTTCACCAATCTTTCTTGATTGGGATTTTTTGTTCTTATTAAGAATCCAAAGCGTAACACTAATATTGGTTGTGTAAAACATATCCTGAGGTAGAACTAAAATGGCTTCAACAAGTTTGTTTTCAATAAGTTTCCTGCGAATCTTGTATTCTTCGCCACCTCCACTAAGAGCACCATTTGCAAGAATAAAACCAGCAATGCCATAGTCGCTGAGTTTGGAAACCATGTTTAAAATCCAACCGTAGTTGGCGTTGCTTTTGGGCGGCACATCGTAACCCCGCCAGCGAGGGTCATCAATCAATTCGTTTTCAGCTCGCCAGTCCTTTTGGTTAAAAGGAGGGTTAGCCATTATATAATCTGCTTTCAGGTCTTTGTGTTGGTCGTCGGAAAAAGTATTGGCTGCTTTTTCTCCAAGATTTCCCGAAATTCCACGGATGGCAAGGTTCATCTTTGCCAGTTTGTAGGTAGTGTTGGTGTATTCTTGGCCGTAAATTGAGACCTCTTTCTTATTACCGTGGTGTGCTTCAATAAACTTTACAGATTGGACAAACATACCACCGGAACCACAAGCCGGGTCATATATAATGCCTTTGTATGGTTCAATCATTTCGGCAATAAGGTTTACAATGCTTTTTGGTGTATAGAATTCTCCCTTTCCTTTACCTTCGGCAAGGGCAAATTTGGAAAGGAAGTATTCATAAACCTTACCCACAACATCCTGTTTAGGATCCTTGGTAGTGTCAATATCGTTAATAGTATCGAGTAATGAGGCTAATTTAGTTACATCCAAACCCAGCCGTGAGAAGTAATTATCGGGCAGAGCTCCTTTAAGAGCTTTATTGTTTTTCTCAATGGTATGTAAAGCCGTGTCAATAAGCAGGGCAATGTCGTTTTGCTTTGATTTCTTTATCAGGTAACTCCATCTGCTGGTTTCTTCCAAAAAGAACACATTGCTCATATTGTAGAAATCTGCCATCTCGATATACTTTTCTTTGCCTTCAGCAATAAGCCTTGCTCGATGTTGTTCAAACTTGTCGCTTGCAAACTTTAAGAAAATAAGTCCTAAAACAACATGTTTGTATTCAGCAGGCTCGACGCTGCCTCTCAGTTTATTAGCTGCATCCCAAAGGGCTACTTCGATTGGTTTATCGTTTCCGTTCTTCTTGGCCATATTAAACTATTTCAATTCGCTTAACTCTTATTTTTATATCTCCTGTCCGATTGTCTTTGTAATCTTCAACTTCCGCCAGTATAATTTGATTTTCTTTCAATAAATGGGTACTTACCAACTTTGGCGGGATGATGGCATTATCCCCTTCTCTATCTGGTTTAAAGAAAGCAAATCCCTTATGAGGATTAATATTGATTACTCTGCCAGGAATCAGCTTCTCAAATCCTGTTGAACCGGGATCAATATTTTGTTCAATCCGTGCCCAGTTCTCCTTCTTTGGATATGAATCAATGTAAATCTTAAACCAAACCAACACATCCAAAAGTTGGAATAACACACTTTTAAAGAGATAGATAGTTTTAACAGTTCTCACATAATGATCTATATTCGACCGATGAGAACCAGCCTGGGTAATGGTTAGAATGGTTTTCAAATAATTAGTAATTTGGGATGGAAGGTGGGTTCCATCCAAATGTTGATAGCCCTTTTCTGTAAATAGAGAACCATCCGACCCTTTTCCAGCTAAGAACTTGCTGCTTTCATTTAATGCCACAGTTGGAGTCGTAAACTCAGCAGGAAGAAGTCTAAATTTACTGAAGGCTGTAAAAAGGTCTTCAACAATTTTCCTAATAGTGTTGAAATGACTGTCAATATTTGTTTCATCATTAACCTTTAAAAGATTCAATATATCCTGGCCTGCATATTCACCAATATATTTTTCTGTGCAAACATCAAAAACCGGTTTATATGTTTGTCTTATCTGAGTGTCGGGCTGTTTCTTGGCAGCTTCTTTAATGTCAGTAAACAGCTTGTCTATTTCTTCATCACTTCCTTTTCTATATACTTTGGTAAATGATTGATTAAAATCTCTGCTTTCATAAACTCCCTTTTGCCCTGTTAAAACGAAAATTTCAAACTTTTTCTTGAGTTGAAGAAGCCTTTCCTTGGCTCTGTGCACGTTGTATGTATCTTCAGACCCTTTCACATCATCTTCGTTTTCAAAAATCATAGCGTCCAGCAAAACGCCATCATAAAAGGGATAATTGCGCTCCAGTTCCCTCAGCCCTGCATTTAATGATTTGAATGGTATAAGGTTAATGCCATTTCTTTTAGCACGTCCCTTTGTTCCTGAAAGTGTTTCATGCTCATCATCAATCCATAAAATATTATAAGATATTTCTTCCATTATTAACTGATTATTTTGATTGGGAATTGAAATTTGAACTTAACTGCATAAAATGGGTCTTCATTTAAAGATAATTCCCATTCAGGATTTTTGAAATCGATAGCAATCCGGTTTATGTCATATCCCCCTAATCCGCTCCCAGAGCTTATGTCAGCTGTGGAATATTTGGTTATAAATTTCTCTTTGTCGTAATTTTTAGGGAATGGTTTGCCATTATTTTTTACCTCAAGTGAAAGTATATCTTCTACTTCGGTCAATTCAATGACTACTTCGTTTCCGATTTCTTTTTTGTCAAAACCATATTTGTTGGCATTTGTTAACAGATTATCAAGAAGTGTTTTAAAAAGGACTCTATTCCCATAGATACCACGTTCTTTCAATTTTTCACCTTTAATCAATAGCTTCTTAATCTTAAAGTTAAAACTATTGTTCGAAAGCTCATGGATAGTATTATTGATATCTGCTAAGGGGATAATTTCCTTCTCAAATTCTTCTACTACAAATCCGTTCTCACCTTTTTCAAGTACATCGGTAATGAAATTTATATCTCTCTTAATTTCTTTAAGTGCAGATATAATATCAATTTCATAGAACTCTTCAAAACCTTTACTCAACGAATCAACCTCTTTGCGTTTATTATCAAGATAGTGAATTAAATTGTCCGACCAATCTAAGATATTTTGTCTGGGTCTGCCCAAAGTATGTTTGAGAGAAGCAAATTCATTCGACTGTTTAATGGACTTGCCATGTTCTAATGCATTCTGCTCCCCAACAAGGCTCCTAATCTTATCGTAAATTTCAGAAATCCCCTGTATTTTTGCCCGTTGTTCTTCTAACGAAGGCAGTTTGATAACGATTTCAAGCAAATCATCTTTTTTTATGAAAGGTATAGTAGTGCCTGAACGAAATGACTCTAATTGCTCTTGAACATAATCTGTATGCAGTTCATTGATTAGATATGCAATTTCAACCTTGGATTCGTTCACCTTGAATGAAAGAATATCCTGACTTCGAGCAATGGATTCGCCTTTGAATTCAAAAAAAGTAGGCTTCAATGTTCTCCAACGTATTGAAAGGAGGAGACAGGATTCTGATACCAGATGAATGTCAGGTCTTCTTAATTCGGTAACTTCAATATTGGGGAGGTCCAGTTGGAAATCCAATTTATCATCCTTTAAATCTCTAATACGAATTAGTTTGCCAGATTCAGGAAGGTTCCTTCTTTGACCACTTACAAATTCAAGTATATCACCGAGTTTAACGCCGTCAATTTTCTTTTGATAATATCGAGGAACATTCAGGTTGTAATTATTAGCACGGATTTGTTCATTTTTCACAATACTTACTGCACTGTTTTCCTGATTGTCGCTATGAACAATACCACTTAATACATAATCATTTAGAACTTTCTCCCTTGGGCTTTTTACAGTCACATAATTTTTAGCGTCAACAAATCGGACTTTCCCTGGCATCTTTTTAGCTTTGCTCAGGACAATAATTACCAAAGGAATACCTGTGTTTAAGAGCAATCCACCTGGCAAGGAGATAATGGTGTCAATTAAATCTCTATCAACAAGATACTCTCTTAACCGTTGTTCCTGCATTCCTCTGAATAATATCCCTTGCGGTAATAATGCTATAAGTTTCCCGTCCGGCCTAAGCGATAGAACACCTTTTTCTAGAAGGAAATGTTCGATGGTCTTTATTTCAGGTTCTGCTTCTCTGTACTGATTTCCAAGGCGCATTCCGAATGGAGGGTTAGCCACGATAAGATCAAATGTTTTAGAAGGTGCAGGCCAGTGCAAGATTGAATCATCGCACACATAGTTGGAAGTTCCCGGTCTCCTATAAGCCAATATTCGTAAAGCACCCAAAATCCATGTTTTTAAATTCAACTCCTGGCCGAAGTATTCCTGGCCCTGATCGAGGTATACACCAAATGAAGCCAAACCTGCAAATGGATTGAAGACACTGGCTTTCTCCGGCAATTCAGCAAGTGCACAAATAAATCGTGTAATTTCAACAGGTTGAATGAATTCGCCAGCATATCTGCCTTGTGATTGGGAAATACGATAGACGACATTATCAAATATCTCAGGGAATTTCTCAGTTAAGAATTCTCTGTCTATCTCGGATAGTTTATCACAGATTCTTTTGAAGGAATGATCATCTATCTTGGAGAGACTGTCGTTAAGATTCTGAATTATAGTCCTATAAGACTCGTAAGATTCGGATGGATCATTGGAAGCACTTTTATTCTCATCTATCTCTTGTAAGAGGTCATGATGATGTAAAGTTTTTGAGTTAATTAGACCATCTTTATATAGGGATAAGAACAATAGGACAATTTGAATTTGTTCTTCGATAAAACCCATCCGGTTATTGTTTCTAAAGACATCAAAAATTCCAAAAATCTTGAATACTGCTACATCAACCGGATTTTTATATTCTACCATTACCATACTACCAACATATTAATTGACTATGCAACAAAGATTAAAATTATCTGTGCAGTACAAGTGCATAGTTCAAATATATTTATTATAGATCATTCCTGCAATTGTTTTGAACCGATGCCTTAGATCCTGTGGTTCAATTATTTCTATTGCATCCATGTATGAAAAGAGAAGGGCCATAAGTTCATGATTGATTTGCACATCAAGCCCAATTTGTACATATGTGTCGGTCTTGCTTTTTAATTTCTGAGAACCGTGAAGTGGTTTACTTTCGATATATGGCCATACTTCTTTTGAGATATTTAAAACCACTTTTTCTGAGCTTGCTCCAGACTTAACTGACACACCAACTACATCGTCAAAATAGTCCTCAAATTTTATATCTGTATTAGGCATGAAATTTACTTTAGCTTCCTGTATTGAAATAATTCTATCAATGGCCAGATTTGAAAGTGATTGATATTGCTCATTAAAACCAAACAAGAACCATCTGTTGTTAAATTGTTTTAAATACCAGGGGTGAAGAATAAATTCAGCTGAGTCTTTTTGCTTAAACCCCCTGTATTTTATTACTAGAGCTTGTTTATTTTGAATAGCGGTAAAAAGCTCCGTAAAATGATTCAGTCCTTTCAAATATGGATTCTCCTCAAAACAAACAGCTGATTCAATATTACTTTTAAGTTTGAAAGTGTCTTCAAGTCTGATTTGAATCTCTTCAACCCATTCAAACTGTGGCAAACCCTTAAAACGGGATAAAATGGATAATGTTTCCTTTAATTGCTCTGCTTCAGATTGGTTAATCCCCTGATTCTTTATTGAGAACGATTTATCAGAATACCTGTAATAAACCCGTTTACCATCTTTTATTCTTTCAAGTTGAATATTCCATCCTTGATCACTTTCCATAAAAGTGATGTCATCATAAACTTGCCTCCTTTTTACTCCGTCTTCAATACCTGAAAATTCGTAAATGGCTTCATTGCATGCATTTATAAGGTCTTCAATGAAGAACTTTCTACCATGATTACTGAAACATCTATCGAGGGCATGGTATCTTATTGTTGCATGTTTATTTGTTGCCATAAGTACTTTAAAAGTAATGATAAAAGAGGGATGACAAATTCCTCATCAATTGATACTAGTAAATGATTTTTGTATTCCAGAAACAGATTCTGATATCCTCAAATACTCCTGATAATTCTTCGATGATTTCAAAAAATAGCTTTGACCTTCAATAACAAATCCATCTAATTTGTGCTGAATGGTATATGCCGAGAGGTCAGATAGATTGTTTATAAATCCTTTTCCCTTGAAATTAAGTGAAGTATTGCACAAAACACCGTATCCAGTCCGGGTTTTGAACTCGATTAACAAGTTGTATAAATGGGGATTACTAGCAAATGAAACTGTTTGAATGCGAGCGGTTCTATTAACGTGTGTGACCGCAGCTAGCGCATCTGTCTTAACACGATATGTGTAAAGCATAAATGGACTTTCCTGATCACAATCAAACCATTTTACAGCATCTTCTTCTAAACAAACCGGCGCTATTGGCCGAAATTGTTCACGCTGTTTAATTTCATTTAGTTGCACTCGAGTACTTTCATGGAATGGGGAAGCGAGAATCGAACGATTACCCAATGCGCGTGGTCCAATTTCATATTTCCCATTTACCCATCCAATTATGAGGTTATTAGTCAGCATTTCAGCTATCATATAGTAGTTCGTTTCGGCGATATCATATAAACTCAAATCGATAGAGCCTGCCGTGATGAACTCGAGTCCGGAGTATACATTCCAAGCGATTTTTGGATTTCCAGTAAAGTGGAATTGTGCATCTATCGCTGTGCCAATTGCGGATCCGGAATCGTTCGCAACTGGCGGTACAAAAACATCAGAAAAGATATTGGTCTCTCTCCATTTGGTATTCCAGTCACAGTTTAGTCCACACCCTCCTGAAATTAACAATGGCATTCCCCTAGTCATTTTTGACTCTGCAAATTGATAGAAGCGATCAAATATTTTATCACTCACAATCCCTGCAAAGTTGCGGAACTCTTGATCATCAAGTCCTACGTTGTAATGTTGAAACTGTTTTAGAATTTCGCATTCCTTCGGTTTAAGGTGTTGGCAGTCCTGCATTAGAAATGCGATAATTTTGTCCTCTTCATCCGACGGCTTTGATCTCTTTGAAAATGAAGCCAATGCCATAAGCTTTCCTGCATCAGAAAATCTTGAGTATTCTGCAATGCTCTTATCAAAGGTTGGATCTGCTATACCGTAGAGAAGAGCGTAACGGTGTCCAGGTTCGGGCATGACTTCGGCTAGCTTAATCAAGTTCAACTCAGCATCGATTTTGTAAAATGAGCCTATTACTCCTTCCCAAAGCAATGCATAACAAGGTGTGCCTTTCGGTAATTTCGACATGCCAAAAGCACATAAAAGATGGGAACGTTCGTGAGAAGATGAAAAGTATTTAATCGTCTTTCCGAAAAGACGCTGTTTGTCAATAATTATGTCATTATTACTGATTCCATGATATCCTGCATTTAGGCGTTGTTCAGACAAATTTGTATCATATGGCCACCAACCACCTCTACAAAGTACATCAGGAACTTCTTTAAGTTCACCGATAATGCTGAATACATCTGAAACTGATAGCGGTGAGTGACGATAATGAGAATGTTTCTCTGCTTCGACAGAGATAACTAATTCTCCATCCTCAATATAAGCGAATGTACCATCATGACCCGGATTGAAGGACAATATTTTCATTAGAGTATTCAGTTTAAATAAAATTTTTCACTTTTTGTTGCAAATGCTGCCGGTTATCAGGATGAGCCGAGGCAATTATGGAATCTGCCTCCACAGAGATGCTGCGTATTATTGTTATTGCTGGAAGCTTCCCATTCTTGATTCGCCCGGCAAGTTGCGTAGAACGAGTTGGCCAAGTATTGATTTGAAATGTCATCTGAAGATTTGGAATTGGTGTCGGATCCCAAATACCACGCCTATGAACTAATATCTCATCAACTAACCACCTGATCTCATATGGGCTCCATTCAATTGTAAAGCGATGAAAATCTTTAGATGCGTCAAATCCAAGTTCAATATAGGTTGGTGCACCCCTGTATCCATAATCAAAATTCGCACCTTCGTCACCTGGGTTGCAGAAGACATTAACTAAAAGGCGATTTGGCCTATTACCAGCGATCTCTATATCAATTTCCTGTCGCGGAGAATTACGATGAAGGAATATTCCTGTGACTACACCTGGTACATTTGACACTTGAATGGTTGCTTCAAATTTTCCAAACAAATAATGATCAAGACTACACAAGGACGCTGCAGAATAGTCTCGAACGCCGAGAGATTCCTTTTTAATTGAGAATACTGCCCCGATTCCTGGACAGAACTCAACATTTGATGGGCGAAACAACGCTAAATTGTCTGTGAAAGTATCACTCCTTAAAAGCCAGTGGCGAGTGTCAAGATGTTCTAAATGGTCAGATATTTTAACAAACAATTCATTTTCTCCTTGCCGATTTCTTGAGGAAACAGTATTAATGCCATTCCACCAACTCCTATACTCAACTAACCAAGGTGAATTATCACGTTTGGGTATTTTGAATTTTTGAACTTGGTTTGTTTCTGCAATTTCAGTGAGAATTGTTCTTTGGCCGATCTCATTTAGCACCGGGAAAGAGCATGTAGGTGGTGCACATCTTAAGTGCTGGCAAACAACCTTCCATTTGTTTACTTCATCTAAATTAAGTACTATTATGTCTGCACCTTTGAGTTCCTCCTTAACAATACGGAAATCTTGATCTGTTATAGCATTGTTTGAGGCAGTAATTATAAACTTAGCTCTTGTGTAACGACTTCTCAGTATTTTGACTATAGTGCTCAAGAATCCAATATTTACATAAGCATCAAAAATCCGATCTTCCTTTCCTTCAATAAGTCGTTCTATCTCTGATTTGGGTAAACTATTGAAATCACTGCAACATCTGTATCCTAGCATTGACAATGCCATTGCAAGCGATGTTTGGCCTGATCCTTCTGGACCAAAAGCAAAAACTGGAAACTCAATTGGGCGGATTTTGAATAAAGATGCTCCTTCACTATTAATGGCTCCTATTTTTGTGAGAGCAGGAAGTATAGAATACGAATTTGAAGATTTAACATCACGCCGTTGGCTTATTAATGAGTTTTTTGTTGCAAACACATTTAAAACTTCAAAATGGTGATTTATCCATAGGTCAATTGGGCCTCGACAAGGAAGCAAACGAAGTAGTTTCTCTGCTCCTTTTCTCGAGAGGACATATCCAGACATATGCCAGAGACCACGCACTGGACGGAACAGACTATTAGAGAGGAAACTTTTGGGAGCACCTTGGTTCACTTCCAGATAAGACACATAAAGAATGTCAAACCCACCATTCACATTATTTGCTACAATTTCTTTCCAAGCTTGATCCAAATGTTTAGCAAAACTGGAATGAAACCATGCGTCGTCTTCTAAGATAAGGACATTTTCATTATTACCTGTCGCAACCATCTTCCAAACATTAATGTGTGACTTAGCTACGGCAACCTCTGCTCGACTCATTTTAATTGTTGTATCTAATTCTAGAATAGTTGGAAGTGCTAAGGGCTGAGGTTCTACAAAAAGTTGGTCACCAAGTGTATAAAACGTATCAATTTCGTGGACTTTGTTTTGCTCCTGAGTGAATTGATTGGCATCTATAGCACTATAGCGTTCAGTGAGTTTTAGTATTTCAGTTCCCGATGAGTCCAAAATATACTTTAGCTCTTTCTTCATTTTGGACCAACGATCGGGTTCGCGATCGAGGTTGATGACATAGATTTTGTCGATTGCAGGGAATCTTCTCGAATCCTGGCCGCAAAATGTTTTACACTTTTGAATGAGTAGTAGCCTGCGAAGAGTCAACCAGGACCGGAAAATGCCACTGATTATTGCTTTTGATGGGCGATTTAAGTTCATTACTTTACTTTTTCCAGTGACGCTGGATAGATTTGCTGATTTGACAGTCTCCAATTTCTCGCATCATTCCGGTAACTGAGTGGCCATTTACTCGTAGAAGTCTTTTCCCAGTCGTGCATAACCGTCAGTGCTTCCTTTGGGCAACCTCCCTCTGTGATAACTTCAAATATGGATCTTGTCAGGTTACCTGGGCCTGTGGTTGCTTGGACTTCAGGTAATTCTCCATTTGATTCTTGCTCAAGGGCTTCAGTAGCGTTTTGCAGTGCACGCTTTATTATTGGATGGTTGGGACCTGCGATCATAGGAGTGGTGTTGAAATAGAAAATCCAATTTAGATTGTCTACTCCCGGAATGATAAAATTTGAAGGTGGAACCATCTGAGCTGTTGAAATGTCGTAGCAGAATGGTTGAAGTTTCAATCTTCCATCATTGAAGTGTTTATCGATTTTCTCACCGTGATAGACATCATCAGCGTCAATATAAAAGCCTCCCTTCACATATATGTAGCTGTAGCGGAAATAATCAGACTTCATAGAAGGGTGATAACATTTTTCGAAGGCCTTTTCATATCTTGCACCCAAATTGACTCGTATAAATTCCCTCGTTGAGCTTTCATTGAAAACCTGCAGTTCGAAACCAGAGTGTTCGAGTATATTCCATGATGCCATGCACTCCTTGACATCTAGGGGTAATCTGTCAAGGTCATCCCAGAACTGTACTATACGTTTTGGAGTTTTCTCGTTGCTCAAGCCAGATATTGTAACTGGTTTATTTTGGCATTGTACCAATTCTCGGACGAAATTGGAGCGAGCACGCTCGTTCTCTGTGAGGGGATCCTTTTTTATTGATTTGTCAACATTCATATTATTATTCATTTTTAGTTAGACCTATACGGCGAACACGGGATACTCGTATAAATCTCGATCATAGTAATTCTTTATTACCCTACAGCATAGCATTCAGTTATATTTCGACTTTATACCGTCATTTATAGCTGATTATTCATGCATAATTTGCTCTTAGAAGCGTATGAAGCATAAATCTGCAGAAATATTTTCCTTTAAAGAGTTATTCAAATGTCAAAGTCTTGATAAACAGACAGGAGTTGTCATGTTGTTATAAAGTTGTCTAGATGACGGAGTCCGGGCGGGCAAAAAAGCATGTGTTTTGCAGCGACGGGACGGTTGCAGGGACGGGCTGCAAAACTCTTGCGCGCGCGTTGGCAAAGTCCTGGTATACTGTAAGTTCGGTGCAAATTTGCCTTGCAGCTAACTTGTTTATATAGTCACGAAAGGTATGCATATTTTGCTGAAATGGATGTTATTGTGTAGTATTGGGTGGTTGTTATATGCTGAGATTATAAGGGATTTGCGCATCAATGTCGTTTAGTTAATGGTTTCCTATAATCGTTTGTAATTCATCGAGTAGAGGCTTTTCCTCCTTTTAATTCGCGCAACTTTTCTGCCAGGCCTGACTATTTCCCGTGTTGCAGAGACAATTATGTCAAATGCTTTCATTGCCCTATCATACTGTTTCCGTAAAAAGATGGGAATCAGGATTTCCTGCGTCATGGATATAGCATTGGTGCGATTTATCTTTTGATCATATTTTCGTTCCTGATCTGCTTTATATTCTTCAATAACCTTATCTTCAATTGGATGCGCATAAGCAGCACATAAGGTCATTAAAAATACCTTAGCATAAAAATCCTGCTTTACGGCTCTCGCTGTCTTGCCCGAAAAGTTTTCTACTTCTACTCTGCTTTTCAATAACTTGTATGCTTCTTCCTCGTTCCACCTATAGTGATACAGAGTTTTGAGGTCTTCATAAACATACCGTTGTCCATCTGTTAGTGATGTACAAAGGATCTCTTTTTCTCCAGAGGAGAGTTCCACCTTGATTAACCGGCAGGTCAATGCTGAGTCGTACATTTGCGGGTAATCTGCCAACCTGTTACGATCCTTTTTTGGGAGCGTAAATGTTACAAGCCTTTCAGATTCATCACTCTCGGTAAAATCCTTGACTTTTAACCACCAATCCTCCTGTAAACGTAAACAAAATTCTATACCCTTTGCTTTCAGTAGAAAAAGTAACCAGAAGCAGGGATAACCGCGGTCGAGCAACAACAGGTCTCCTTCTTGAATCTTCTCCAGATGTTCTATAAGCAGATCCCGTTCGCCAGAAGCATAAGGTGCCAACCGGGCATCAAGGGTTATCTGATTCAGAACATCGTAGAGCAATGAACCAATGGCAAGTGAACGCGGACTGTCTGCATGCGGCCCATAATGCTGTCGCCCAAACTCTTCAATAACACTGGGATGATTGGGTAATATCAATCTGGTCCCGTCAACAGCCAGAGTACGCATCCCATGCCAGGTATAGTACTCTGCCCCTTGATAAAAAGTGTCAACGGCAACTTCATTTAAACGAGTAAAAGCCCAGGGATTAAGTTTGGCTCTGGCTTGGGTGAAGGCTCCTTTAGTAACTTCCCTGATCTTGAAGTCGCTTCTGGAAACTGCCTTAAAGAAACTGTCCAGCTCACGCTGTATAGAACTCTTGAAGATGATGATCAGGATAATTAAATTACTGATTGTCAGTTTCCGGTTACGTGAGAATACCCCTTTGCGGCCGTCTTTTGAACAGCCTCTAAACTTTTCATTCTCAAGTTCATACGCTATGTTATTTGATAAATCCTCACGATAATCTCTATTTGGATGGATATTTGGGTCACCCCCTATATACCCTTACAAGATAGCCAACTATCTCGGAATTGCAAACTTTTCAAAGAACATATATTTTCAAATCGCCAACAAAATCAAGCCTTTCAGCTATGTTTGCTAACTAAACGACATTG
>AMWB02000079.1_pt1 | contig 16979 bp, 20 predicted proteins | sample 200311 | NCBI WGS metagenome assembly AMWB02 (sample SAMN02737377, study PRJNA173069) | bioreactor metagenome | biome: anode biofilm in microbial fuel cells | place: USA: California | collected 2010-12-16 | reverse complement strand
GCATTTTCGAAAAAATATTTTGTGTTTTTCGAATTTCTCTGCGGTTAGAATTTTTTTAAAAGTCCCTAATAGGATACTTTGTGATGATTTATTTTTAAGATTTAATTTATGAAATGAAATTATTTCCTCATTTGCACGTATCCGCCCCTCTGCTGAATCGAAGGCTGGACGGTTATGAAAACGTTCGGGTCAATCTTCTCCGCGGTTTCGATCACTTCTTTTTGTCTCTTGCGGGAAATCAAAACGTTCAGAACGGTCACTCCCCCGCTCGCGCCTTCTCCCGGAAGCATTGTCACGCCTATTTTGCTTTCACGAAGCGCGTTTGCGATGTCGTCGGGGTAATTCATCGAAATTATGTTCATCGATACGAATCCCGAGCCGAGTTTCTGTTCAATAGTGATTCCGATTATCGTTCCGAGAGCGAATCCTCCCGAGTAGGCGAAAATGTTTATGAAGTTGTTTAACTGGCTCATAACCGTGCTGATTGCAATAACCCAGATTGTTACTTCGAAGAATCCAATTAATCCCGCGCGGTACTTGTTACCGTGAACTGTCGTTATCGTTCTTATTGTTCCGAGAGAAACATCGATGATTCGAAGCCCCATTATCATCAGGGCGTAGAGTATCGTCTCCGCCATCAGAACAATTTATTAAATTCACGGATGAATGCCTGATTCTCGTTCATAAGCCCCATCGTTATCCTGATGCAGTTGGCAAGCCCGAAAGGCTTTAGCGGACGGATTATTACTCCCCTGCTTAAAAGTGTCTCGTTAACTGAATTAACTTTTTCCTCGGAGAATAAATCCAGCATTATGAAGTTCGCGTAAGTCGGAATTAATTTCAACGCGCCTTTTTTCTCGAGTTCCGCGAGTTCGGCTTTGAAATACTCGTATCCAGCGCTGTTCAGTTTCACGGACTTCAGCAGGAATTCATCGTCGTCGAGCGCTCCCGTCGCGGCCGCCTGAGCGAGCGTGTTCGGCTCGAACGGAAGTTTAGCTTTCATAAGTGTCGTGATAATGTCCGAATGACCCATCGCGTATCCCGCTCTGAGTCCCGCGATGCCGTAAATTTTCGAGAACGTCCTGAATGTCACGACGTTGTCGTATCTGTACAAAAGAGAATTAGGATACTCTTCATAAGCGTTCGCGTACTCGAAATACGCTTCATCGAGAATTATCATAACGCCTTCAGGCACCTGCTTGTAAAAATCGCCGAATTCCTTCTTCGTGAAAATCGTGCCCGTCGGATTGTTCGGATTGCAAAGATAAATCATCTTCGTGTTTTCGTTTATCCTGTCGAGTATTCCGTCGAGATCAAACTTGTAAGTCTTGCGCGACATCGGAACGTAATGCGTCTTGTTCGCCCTTCCCCTCGCGAGAACCTGAAATCCGATGAACGTCGCCTCGGACGTAATCATTTCATCGCCTTCGCAAAGGTAGCATCTTAAAAGGTTCGCCATTATACCTTCGCTGCCGCTTCCCACGGCGATGTTTCCGACGGGAATTCCGAACTTATCCGAAATTTTCTCTCGCAGAACTACCGAGCCTACGTCAGGATACCTGTTTAATTCGCTTATAGCCCTGCTCATCGCTTCATTCGCTTTAGGCGAATGCCCGAGAGGATTCTCGTTCGACGCGAGTTTGTGAATTTCCGTCAAACCAAATTCCCTTTCAAGTTCTTCGATTGACTTTCCGGGTATGTAAGGCTTTAGATTGCTGATATAATCGGGGGTCTTAAACATTGTATTATTTATTTTTTTACAAATTAAATCTTTTAAAAATTTTAAAAAATGAAAATTTTTATGATATTATAATTGTTTAATTTAAAATAATTGCATAATTTCAATAAACCAAGTTTTTTAATGCCTGAGGATCACGTAAAAATCAGAAAATTCGAACAGAAAGAGTGGATTAAAGAAAACATTTCTTACCATAAGGACAGCGGCAACTGGGCGTGGATTTACCATAGAATTACGGGTATCGCTTTAATCGGCTATCTGTTCCTGCATATTTACTCCCTTAGCACTCTCACAGGCGGGAGAGAAGTTTTTGAATCAAAAATGCAGTCTTTCACGTCGCCGCTTTTTATGGCGCTTGAATGGATTTTATTCATTTTTGTGCTTTTTCATTCGCTTAACGGAATCAGAATCGTGCTCGTTGACTGGGCCGACGGAGCAAGATACCACAAGACCTTGTACAGGATATCCTGGATTGCTGGAATCATACTTTTCCTCGCAATGGGATATATAATGTTCTCTCACGAAATTTTAAAATTATTCGGAAAATAGGATTTAATAATGTATAGATATCAATCTTCGAAGAATTCAGGCGCAACAAGTTGGGTTTTGCAGCGCATTTCAGGCCTGGCTCTCGTTGTGCTGATGATAGGTCATTATATTCTGATGCATTATACTCCCGATTCCGGACATACTTACGATGCCGTTCTGGGCAGGATGCAGTTTTCCTGGTACCGGATTATCGATTTGGTGTTCGTTACGCTCGGTTTATATCACGGACTGAACGGAATATGGGGAATATTCAGAGATTACAAACTTAAACCCTGGCTGAAAATGAGCATTCTGACGTCTCTCTTTATTTTAGGAATTGCATTTCTCGCTTGGGGTTACAATATTATATTTTCGATTCCGTACTTAAATAATATAACTCTAAAATGAATTCTAATTAATATCTAATTTTATTATATTTTAAAAACAAACCTAGGAGATTAAAATGGAAAAATTTACAAAGTTACAGGAAATTTTAGACGGAATGAAAATCGACATCGAAAAGTTCTATGAAAAGTCGCAAAATGCCGCAGGAACAAGATTAAGAAAAGAACTGAACAACCTGAGAAAGATGGCTGCGGAAATCAGAAAAGACATTCAGGACATCAGAGCATCAAGAAAAACCGGTGCATAATCGGGTATTTGCTCTACAAACATCTTAAAGTTTTAAAGTGGGTTGTAGCCTTTAAACCCACTTTTTTTATATTTTATCGTTTTACGTTTAAAAAGTGCAGAATTCAAACATTAGAAATTTTTGTATAATTGCTCATATTGATCACGGAAAGTCAACTCTCGCCGACAGACTGCTTGAATTTACAGGAACAATTGAAAGCCGTGTGATGACAAAACAAATCCTGGACGATATGGACCTCGAACAGGAACGCGGCATTACAATAAAACTCCACGCCATTCAAATGGATTATAAGGCGAAGGACGGAAACCAATACGTTCTTAATCTAATCGATACTCCCGGACACGTGGATTTTTCTTATGAAGTATCACGCTCTCTCGCCGCCTGCGAAGGCGCCCTTCTCGTCGTTGACGCTACGCAGGGCATCGAGGCGCAGACTATCAGCAACCTTTATCTCGCGATTGACAATGGTCTCGAAATTATTCCTGTAATAAATAAAATTGACCTGCCGAGCGCGATGGTTGACGAAACCAAAGACCAGATTATCGAACTAATCGGAGGGAAACGCGAAGATATACTGACAGCCAGCGCGAAAGTCGGAACGGGTACGGAAGAAATTCTTACGAACATAATTTCAAGAATTCCGCCTCCGAAGGTTGAAGAGAAAAAACCTCTGCGCGCGCTTATTTTCGATTCCAAATTCGACAACTACAGGGGCGTGATTGTTTATCTCAGAGTGATAGACGGAATTCTGAAAGAAGGCGATGAAATTGAGTTTTTCTGGAACGGAAAAAGATTTCAGGCGGAAGAAGTAGGCATACTGAAAATGGAAAGGAAAAGGACTGGACATCTGAACTCGGGCGATGTCGGCTATCTGATTGCCAACGTCAAGGACGTTAACGATTCGAAAGTCGGCGATACAATAATCGACGTGAATAACAGAAGCGATGTGCCGATTCCCGGATTCAAGGAAGTAAAACCAATGGTGTTCAGCGGGATTTATCCCGTCGCCGCGAACGATTTCGAAAACCTCAGAGAGTCGCTTGCGAAACTTAAATTAAACGACGCGGCGCTTTCATTCGAGCCGGAAACTTCCGTCGCTCTCGGTTTCGGTTTCAGATGCGGATTCCTCGGACTTCTTCATCTCGAAATCGTTCAGGAAAGACTCGAGCGCGAATACGACCTGAATATTATCACAACTGTTCCTAACGTGGAATACAAGGTATTCAAGACCAACGGCGAAGTAGTTCTCGTCGATAATCCGTCTTTGATGCCCGACCAGACTGTCATCGACCACATCGAAGAGCCCTTTATTTCGTCTCAAATCATTACACCCGTCGAGTTCATCGGAAACATTATGAAACTCGCGAACGAGAGGCGCGGAATTTTCAAGAACCAGCACTACATAGACGCGAAAAGAGTTGACCTTACTATAGAGTATCCGCTATCCGAAATAATTTTCGATTTTTACGACAGATTGAAGTCCATAACAAAAGGTTACGCGTCTTTCGATTACGAACTGAAAAATTACCGCGAATCAGACCTCGTTAAACTCGACATACTGCTAAATGGCGAGCCCGTCGACGCTCTTTCTACGATTATTCACAGGGAGAACGCTTATTACTGGGGCAGAAAACTCTGCGAGAAACTCCGTAAACTAATTCCGAGACACATGTTCGAAGTCGCCATACAGGCGGCAATCGGCACGAAGGTAATCGCCCGCGAATCAATCAGCGCTTTGAGAAAAAACGTTATCGCGAAATGCTACGGCGGCGATATTTCAAGAAAGCGGAAACTGCTCGAGAAACAAAAAGAGGGCAAAAAACGTATGAAACAAGTGGGGTCGGTCGAGATTCCGCAGGAAGCATTTTTAGCAGTTCTATCAATTGAAAAATAAATTTATATAATTATAATGGGATTAAAAGAAAACGTTCCGAATAAATTACCGAGACAACTCAGCAAGGGTAAAAAATCAAAACCAAAAGAATATTTCGACGCTCTCGTTTGGGCGGCGGTAGTCGCGTTTCTTATTAAATTGTTTCTGTTTGAAGCATACAGAATTCCTACAGGCTCGATGGAAAATACTCTGCTTGTCGGCGACTTTCTTCTCGTGACAAAGTTCACTTACGGAGCCACGACTCCGAGAAACATTCCTTTCACGGACGTAAGAATTCCCTATTTCAGACTCCCCGGACTCAAATCTCCGAAACCCGGAGACATTGTAGTTTTTGATTTTCCGGGCGACAGGGACGAGAAACAATCCACGGAAGTTTTAAACTATATTAAAAGATGCGTAGGAGTGCCGGGAGATTCGATACAGGTCGTGAATAAAGTGCTGTACAGGAACGGTCAGGTTTTCCCTAATCCCCCGCAGTCAAAGTTCATCGCTCCGCTCCAGCCGCCGGGCATAGCGAATAACAGGGTCTTTCCGAAAGGGTCCGGCTGGAATGAGGATAACTACGGACCAGTTAGAATTCCAAGAAAAGGCGACGTTATAAAAATCGACAGTACGAATTTCGAAGGATGGAAAATGTTCCTGATAAAAGAAGGCGCGGCAAACGTTGTGCTGAATCCCGGCAATGAACTCGTCGTTGACGGAGTAAAGTATCAGAACGGAAACTATGTCGCGAAACGCGATTATCTCTTTATGATGGGAGATAACAGAAATAACTCTCTCGACAGCCGATTCTGGGGATTCATGCCAATGGAAAATGTTGTCGGAGAAGCATTCATGATTTACTGGTCGTGGGACGCGAATATCTCTTTCGCGAACTTCTTTAAACTTCTCGGCTCAATACGCTGGGAAAGAATCGGAACGCTCATTAAATAATATTTTAACGCAAAAAGTTTTTTATGTAACCGTAGGAGTTTAATTTTGTGACCGTCAGGAGTTTCCTCCTGACGGTTTTTTTATTCGTTACTATTATCCATGAAAAAGTCACCGAACTTGAAATTTTCACTTCGAATAAATTGTTCTTATCTCAAAAAGAGACTAAATGAAAAAAACATATTTATTAATAATATTATATCTGATCTTAATCTCCGCGCTTTCACTATTTTCTTTCAAAGGCAACAAAACAGAAATGAGCGGAAATAAAGACACGCTTGTCTTTCCGGGCGAGAAGCACTTTAAGAATCTCCGAATGCTCACTGACGGGAAAGAAAACGCCGAAGCGTATTTTTCGTATGACGGCAATAAACTCATTTTCCAGACGACACACGGACACGACTGCGACCAGATTTATACTATGAATATTGACGGCTCGGACAAGAGACTCGTCAGCAGCGGAAAAGGAAGGACGACCTGCTCATACTTCTTCCCCGACGGAAAACACGTGTTATATGCATCAACATTCGGTTCGAACGACAAATGTCCCCCGCCGCCTGATTACTCAAAGGGTTACGTGTGGGCGCTCTACAACGATTACGATATTTATAAGTCGAACGCCGACGGCAGCGGAATAGAGGTTCTTACATCATCTCCCGGTTATGACGCGGAAGCAACCGTATCGCCGAAGGGCGATAAGATTGTATTCACTTCCACGCGCGACGGCGATATCGAACTCTATTCGATGGACCTCGACGGAAGCAATGTCAAACGCCTCACCTACGAAGAGGGTTACGACGGAGGAGCTTATTATTCCTATGACGGCTCGATGATTGTTTACCGCGCATCACGCCCGAAAGAAGGTAAGGAACTCGATGAATACAGAACGCTGCTTAAAGAAGGTCTGATTCGCCCCCATACTCTCGAAATATTCGTAATGAATGCCGACGGAACGAACAAGCGCCGTATCACGAATAACGGAGCGGCAAACTTCGGTCCGTACTTTTTTCCTGACGGGAAAAGAATAATATTTTGTTCGAATCTCGGAGACCCTAAAAGCAGGAACTTCGACCTCTGGGCAATTGATATAGACGGAACAAATCTCGAGCAAATTACTTTCAACGATTCATTCGACGGATTCCCGATGTTCTCTATGGATGGGAAAAAATTTGTTTTCTGTTCAAACAGGTTCGGCAAGGTCGCAGGCGAAACAAATGTCTTCATCTGCGACTGGGTTGATTGACCCTTGCTCACTTTTCAATTCACATGAAATATTGATACCGGAATACCTGAATAATGAATCCGGCAGGTTCCCGTTTCATACTTCAATAAATCGATTTTAATCGTGCACATATAAATAACTATTTTACAGCACTTTAATTAATTCACGCTAATTTTTTCTGGCTTTAAGTATTCCTGTTATTTTAGTATTTTTAAGATTACTTATCAATCTCTTGCAATGATTAGCAGCAGAAGAAAACTCATTATAAATATTCGGGACTTTGCAGGCATAATTCTCGGCAGTATAATTTTCGGTATTTCCTATTCGTGGTTTCTCATACCCTTTAAAGTTTCGCCGGGCGGCGTCGGCGGCATAGCGCAGGTTATTTATTACTTCGTCGGGATACCCGCCGGTGTGTCTATGCTAATCATTAATATTCCCCTCTTCGTTATCGCGTGGTTCTTCCTCGGTAAGCAGTTCGGGTTCAAGTCATTTTTCGGAATGTTCATGGGCTCGATATTCATCGATTTGACAAGTCCCGAATTGCTGTACAAGCAGTTCGCGTTTCTCAGGGAGTTTATAAACACGCAGTACTGGGCGTTCACCGACAACATACTTCTCGCCTCGCTCGCGGGCTCCGTGCTGCTTGGTCTCGCGCTCGGGATAATATTCAAATTCAAAGGCTCGACGGGCGGAACGGATATTCCCGTCGCTATGCTCAAACAGTACACCGGACTTTCCATAGGCTCGGGATACTGGGTGATAGAAACGCTCATAATATTCTCTATCGGTGTGGCGTTCAGGGATTTGAATTTGATAATCTGGGGATACCTGAACCTGTTCATAACAACTCAGATTGTCGACATTACGGCGGAAGGTCTTCCTTACGTTAAAGGAGCGTACATAATGTCAAAATGCGAAGACGCGATAAGGGAAAGGGTAATAGCGGAATTGGACAGGGGCATAACCGTATTCAAGTCTGAAGGCGGATATTCGGGCGAGAAGCAGAATGTTCTTTTCATTGTCGTCAACAGGAGCCAGGTAACGCCCTTGAGAAGAATCGTCAAGGAAGAAGACCCGAACGCGTTCATGATTTTGGTTGACGTAAACGACGTGATGGGTGACGGATTCAAGACAAGAACGATTGATTTTCAGCAGCCTCAATAATATTTATTTCATTGAAAAAATAGGCTTTTTTAGTTAACTTTAGAGTTTATGCGAAATTTTTAGATGTTCGAGGATTTAACAAATAAATTCGATACCGTTCTCAAAAAGATACGAGGACAGGGTAAGATAACGGAAAAGAACGTTGACGAATCTCTTCGCGAGGTCCGGCGCGTGCTTTTCGATGCCGACGTGAATTACAAAGTCGTCTCGAATTTCATAGCGGAGGTTAAGAAAAAATCTCTGGGACAGAATGTAATCAACAGCATCACCCCCGGACAACTGATTGTTAAGATTATTAATGACGAACTCATCGAACTGATGGGTTCCGAAAAAAGCGATTTAAAGTTCTCGGACAGGATACCTTCAGCAGTAATGCTCGCGGGTCTTCAGGGCTCGGGTAAGACTACTTTCGCGGCTAAACTAGCGAAATACCTGAAATCGAAAGGCAAGAATCCCGTGCTCGCGGCTTGTGATATTTACCGCCCGGCTGCCATAGAGCAGTTGAAAGTTCTCGGCAGGGAAATCGACGTGCCCGTCATCAGCATCGACGGCGAAAAGAACGTCGTGAAGATTGCGGAAGCCACTGAGGATTATGCGAGGAAGAACGCGCGCGACACTTTGATTATAGATACGGCGGGAAGGCTCGCGATTGACGAGCAGATGATGAACGAAGTCGCGAACCTGAAGAACGCGCTGAAACCCGGGGAAATTTTATTCGTGGTTGATTCGATGACTGGACAGGACGCGGTTAACACCGCGAAGGCGTTCCACGACAAACTCGATTATTCGGGTATAGTTCTTACAAAACTCGACGGCGATACCAAAGGCGGCGCGGCTCTGTCGATAAAAGCGGTCGTGAACAAGCCGATTAAGTTCGTCAGCATCGGCGAAAAACTCGAAGCGCTCGAGCAGTTCCATCCCGACAGGATGGCTTCGAGAATTCTGGGTATGGGCGATATCGTTTCTTTCGTTGAAAAAGCCCAGCAGGAAATCGACCTGAGCGAATCCGCGAAACTCGAGGAGAAACTCAGAAAGAACAAGTTTGATTTTAACGACTTCCTTAACCAGATTAAGCAGGTTAAGAAAATGGGCTCTATACAGAATCTCGTTTCAATGATTCCGGGCGCGAGCAAGGCGCTGAAAGACAAGGAAGTTGACGAAAAGGCATTCGTAAGGATTGAGGCGATAATATTGTCGATGACCGCCCGCGAAAGGGAAAATCCGAACGTGCTTAACGGTATGAGAAGAAGGCGAATAGCCGACGGGAGTGGAACGAGCATTCAGGAAGTTAACAGGCTCATAAAGCAGTTCGAGGATATGAAGAAGATGATGAAGAATTTTTCGACGGGAAAGATGAAAAATCTCCTTAAAGGGATGAAACTTCCACCGGGAGTGATGAATGATTTTAAACTATAGTTTTTATATCGATTTTTAAAATAATTTAATTTAATATTTAATAGAAAGAGAATTCGAAAGGAGTAACACCTAATTGGTTAAATTAAGACTCAAAAGAATGGGAAAGAAAAAGGCGCCTCTGTATAAGATTGTCGCCGCCGATTCCCGTTCGCCGAGAGACGGAAGATTCATAGAATCTGTCGGGAATTACAACCCGCACGCGGAACCCGCACAGGTTGTTCTGAAAGAAGAACGTGTAATTCACTGGCTCACAAAGGGCGCTAAACCTACAGAGACCGTCAGGAACCTGCTGAGACGCGAAGGACTGATTATGAAAATGAGATTATTGAAATCAAAAGCAAGCGAAGAAAAAGTAAGCGAAAAGATGCAGCAGTTCATTGACGATAAGGCAAATAAACTCGAAAGAGAAAAAGCCAGAAAATTAAGACAAAAGGAAAATAAGGCTCAGAAGAAAAAATCGGAAGAGCCTAAAGCGGAATAAATATAGTACTTTTTCCGGCTTAATCACAAGTTTCTTTTCAACTAATAAAATATAGGAGGTTCTGTGAAGGAATTCATAGAATATATCGCGAAAAATCTTGTAGATAAACCGGAGGGTGTAATCGTAGAAGAATCTGTTTCGGCTGGAGTTGTTCATTATCAACTTCTCGTGGACCCTGGCGAAACAGGTAAAGTGATTGGGAAAAAAGGAAAAACAGCGAAGGCTATGAGAGTCCTTCTCATTGCGGTCGGAGCTAAGAACGGGAAGAAAGTTTCCCTGGAAATTCCTGACAGGGTTCTGAAAGAAAGTTAATTTGATTGATTCGGACAGGCTTGTTTACATAGGCAGAATATCGGGTACCTTTGGGATTAAAGGAACGGTAAAGGTAATTCCACTAACCGACTTTCCCGAAAGGTTTCTGAAAACAGAATATGTTTATCTTGTCGACGAAAGGAGAAAGCAGTTAATCAAGGACAAGTTCAGCGGTTCTCACGAATTCCGTATCAGCAATTCGGAGATTTCAAAGGGATTTGTTAAGATTGATTTTGTGAATTACGAAAGCATTTCGGATTCTGAACTGCTCAAAGGAATGCTTTTGGGAGTGGACGAAAAAGACAGAGTAGAACTACCGGATGGGATGTTTTACTTTTACGATTTGACGGGGTGCGAGGTTTTTGACCGCGGGAAAACGGCGGGATTCGTTACCGGTGTTGAGAATTACGGAAGTTCCGACCTGCTCGTAGTTGAATCAGGGGGAAAAAGTTTTTTTGTACCACTGCTTAAAGAGTTTGTGAAAAAAATTGATGTCGATGCAAAACGGATTGACACGGATCTGATTGAAGGATTTAAGGATGAAGATTAGATTCGATATTATAAGCGCGAATCCGGCTATACTGGATAGTTCTTTAACAAACGGGCTGATTTCCCGCGCCGTTAAGAAAAAATACGCTGAAGTTCACGTGCACAACCTACGGGATTATGCGGACGGGAAGTACAAGCAGATTGACGACACGCCCTATGGCGGCGGAGCGGGAATGATACTTAAACCCGAACCGATTTTCAGGTGCGTGAATAAACTGATGAACGAAAGGGATTACGATGAGGTGATTTATTTTTCGCCTCAGGGAATCAGGTTCGACCAGAAAAAGGCGAACGACTTTTCGCTTAAGCGGAACATAATTCTGATATGCGGTCATTACAAGGGAATTGACGAAAGAATAATAAAGAAACTCGTCACGCTTGAATTATCAATCGGTGACTATGTTCTTTCCTGCGGAGACATCGCGGCGCTCACGTTCATTGATTCGGTCACGAGGCTGATACCGGGCGTGCTCGGGGACGGCGAATCGGCTCTGAGCGATACGTTTCAGGTCGAAACGGGATTCGACAGCCCTCAGTACACGAGACCTGAAAAGTTTGAAGGTCTTAAAGTTCCCGATGTGCTTCTCTCGGGGAATCACTCTGAGATAAAGAAGTGGAGAGAAAAAAAAGCGAAATCGAAATACAGAAAATTAAAAAAATTAAATAAATAATCAGATTCAACAGGAGTAATCTTAAAATGGACAAATTAAAGTTAGTTGAGGCAGCGCAGATTAGAAAAGACATGCCTGATTTTCATGTCGGCGATACGATTTCAGTTTTCGTAAAAGTTATTGAAGGCGACAAGGAAAGAATCCAGCAGTTCAAAGGTATAGTTATGGGAATCAAAGGCGGCGGATTGAGCAAGACTTTCCGCGTGCGGAAAATTTCGAACGGCGTAGGCGTCGAAAGAATATTCCCGATAAATTCGCCGAAGATTGCAAAGGTCGAGATAGTCAAGCACGGCAGCATACGCAGGGCAAAACTTTATTACTTGAGGAAACTTACGGGCAAGGCTGCTACGAAGATAAAAGAAAAAAAGAAAAAGATTCTTGAAACCGTAATCGAGGAACCCGCTCCTCCCGCGCCCGTGGATACGGCTGCGGAAAATCCGGTAAAAGCGGAATAAAAAAAAGTTTAAGGTCAGGTCTTCAGCCTGACCTTTTTCAATTATTAGAATTTGCCTTCGAGAAAAATTTTCATATCAATCGCAGGGAACATTGGTTCGGGTAAATCGTCGCTCACACGCCTGCTGGCGGAGCGGTTCAAGTGGATTCCCTATTACGAATCCGTCGCTGACAATCCGTATCTGAGCGACTTCTACGCCGATATGACAAGATGGTCGTTCAATCTCCAGATTTATTTTCTCGCCCACAGGTTCAACGTTCACAAGGAAATAGTCGAAAGACCCAACTCCGTCATTCAGGACAGAAGCATTTACGAAGACGTTGAGATTTTCGCGAAGAACCTTCATAAACTCGGACGTATGTCGGACAGGGATTACACGACGTACTCCAACCTTTTCGCTGAAATGACAAGTTACCTCCGCCCGCCCGACCTTCTCGTTTACCTTCGCGCTGACGTCGCGACTCTCGTGAAACAAATCAAGGCGCGCGGACGCGAGTTTGAAAAGGACCTCGACATAGAATACCTGACCGAATTAAACAACAGTTATGACGAGTGGATAAAGAGTTACGGTTTCGGAAGGGTTCTCACTATAGACACGAACGAACTCGACTTCGTTCATACTGACAGGGATTTCAACCACATAATAACAACCATAGAAAAAGACCTCCTGCTCGACCTGCGCCTGTTTACTTGATTTTGCTCGGCGTCGGTATGTCGTACTTGCTCATCAGTTTATACAAATGACTCCTCTGTATTTTCAACGCCTCCGCGGTCTGGCTAATGTTATACCTGTAATCGTTCAGCATTTTCAGCAGGAACATTTTTTCGGATTCGTTCTGGAAATCGTTCAGCGAAAGATTCTTGTTCAGCAAATCGTTAAGTTCGCGTGAATGCCTGCTGCCCGGAAGTTCGATGTCATCCTCTTTTATTATTCTGTCCTCTATCGTGAACATCAGCCTTTCGGTGTAATTCTTTAATTCCCTGACATTGCCGGGCCACCTGAACGATTTAAGGCGGAGCAGCGCGCCGTCAGTGAATTTCTTCGGCTCGACGTTATAAAGCCGCATTACCTGCCCAATGAAATAGTCCGTAAGAACTTCTATGTCCTCCGTTCTTTCACGGAGCGGCGGAACGTCGATGGTCATCACGTTGATTCTGTGGTATAGGTCTTCCCTGAACTTTCCGTCCTGAATCTCGCTTTTAAGATCCTTGTTCGATGTGAACAGGAACCTGAGGTTTGTCTTCACTTCATTCGACTGCCCGCGCCGCGCGAATTTCCCCTCATCGATTACTTTCAGCAGTTTCGACTGGACGTCGGGATTAAGGTTGGAAACCTCGTCGAATAGTATCGTGCCACCTTCCGCCTCGGATAACTTTCCCCTGCTTCTCAGCACGTTGTTCTCCATGTAACCGAAGAGTTCGTTGTCGGCGTTGGTTTCGTTCAACTGCGCGCAGTTAATGATCACGAACGGCTTGCCGTTCCTTTCCGATTTCAGGTGCAGTTGATTCGCGACAAGCATTTTGCCCGTGCCGCTTTCGCCCGTTATGAGAACGTTGTACTGAAGGTCTTTGAATTTTTCTATCAGTTCAAGAACGTTGTTAATGCCCGCGCTGTTCCCTATTATTTCGTTATCTTCAATCTCCTTGTTCCTCAAACGAAGCACTTCGTCCTTTGACTTGCGGAATTCAATCGCGTTTCTGATGGTGAGCACGAGTTCGGGTATGTCGGGCAGAGGTTTTTCGAGGAAATAGTACGCGCCTTTTTTTGTAGCGTCAACCGCCGTCTCGATGTTGCCGTGTCCCGATATCATTATTACGACCTGATTCGGTTTCATTTCGATTATCTTCTCAAGGACTTCTATGCCGTCCATCTTCGGCATCTTAATATCGAGAAGTATAAGGTCGTAATCCGAGTTATTCACTTTCTCGAGCGCCGTGAATCCGTCTGCGCAGGTATCGACATCGTATTTGTTATGCCTCAGAATAAGAGAAAGGCTCTCGAGTATCGACTGTTCGTCATCGACTATCAGAATTCTGTTGGCCATTTTTTTATTGTTTGAGTTCTATAATAGTAGCGCCCGTATCGCCCTCGTTCCAGTTTCCGAGCCTGAATCCGCTTACGTGCTTGTTCTTCTTCAGCAGCGCGTGCACCGCTTTTCTTAAACTTCCCGAACCTTTTCCGTGCACGACTGTAAGTTCGCGCGCAGAATTAATTTGCCCTTCATAAATGAAAGTTTCAAGTAATTCTTCTATCTCATATGAATACTTGCCGCGTATGTCGAGCCGAGTGTCAAAACCTTCGTTTAAAGTCACCGAATATCCCGCGTAAGTGTTCTTCTCCTTCTTTTCCGCGTGCTCAAGCAGCGNNTCTTCGTCTTGAGTATAATCCCGTTCGCGTTCAGTGTAACGCTGTCCCCTTCTATTGCGGTTATTTCTCCCGCCGAGGCGCTGTCCGCTACTTTCACGATGTCTCCGACTTTGAATGTTTTCTTCTCTTTCGGCGCGGTCTTTTCCGTATGTCTGAATTTTTCAGACTCCTTCTTGAATTCTTTCTTGATTTCGGAAACCGATTTTTCTTTTTCCTTCACATCCTTCACGGTTTTCTCTACTAGTTTTCTTCCTTCCTCAATTATATCCTCAGCCTTGCTTTTAGCCTCCTTCAGAAGTTCCTTCTCCCTGCTTCTGAACACAGATAATTTGCTTTCGTATTCGGATATCTTTTCGTTAAGTTCGCTGTTGTTCTTTTTCTGAACGGCGAGTTGTTCGTCAAGGGAAACCTTCGTCTTGTTGAGTTCGACAAGAAGGTCCTCCAGCGCGCTGTGGTCGCCAGCAATGAAGGATGAAGCGTATTCTATAATCTTTTCAGGTACTCTGAATTTCCTCGCGAGTTCGAACGTGTAACTCTGTCCCGGAATTCCGAGGTTGAACTTAAAGGACGGAGCGAGACGCTCGAAATCAAAATCGAGAGAGGCGTTCTCAAACTTCGGATTGTTGTGGGCGAATACTTTAAGGTCGCCGATGTGCGTCGTAACTACTGTGAACGCTCCCTTGTCCGAAAACTCCTTCAGGACCGATGCTGCGAGCGCGCTGCCGAATTTCGGGTCCGTGCCGCTGCATATCTCATCTATAAGTATTAGCGAGTTTTTGTTTGACGATTCGATTACTTCCTTAAGTTCCTTTACGTGTGAACTGAATGAACTGAGACTGTTCTCAATTGACTGCTCGTCGCCGATAACAACGAATATTCTGTCGAATATCCTTAGCACGCTGTCCGGAGAAGCGGGTATGAACATACCCGACTGAAACATCATCTGGAGTATTCCCGCTGTCTTGAGCGCGACTGTCTTTCCCCCCGCGTTAGGTCCCGTGATGATTATAGTATTAATGCCGTTCTTAACCGAGAATTCAAGCGGTATGACTTCTTCCCTGCCGAATTTTTGAAGCAGAAGCGGATGGTACGCCTTCCTGTAAATTATTTCGCTATCCGATATTACGGGCTCGCTGCAATTGTATTCTATCGCGTATTTCGCCTTTGCCCTTATGAAATCAAGTTCGCCGAGTATGCCGCTGTTGACTTTCAGTTCGTAATAGTACTTCGCGATGTCCTCCGAAAGGTAGCGGAGAATTTTCTCCACTTCCCTCTTCTCTTCGAAATATAATTCCGTTATTTCATTGTTTAGGTCTATCGTTTCCGCGGGTTCTATGAACACGGTGTATCCCGTCGAAGAGGAACTGTGAATTATGCCCGGCACCTTTCTCTTGTTCTCGACCTTTACGGGTATAACGGAGCGGCCGTCGCGCAGAGTTATTATATCCTCCTGCGAGTATTCCTGCTCGGACACCTTGTTAAGAATTTTCGACAGCGATTTGCGGAGCGCGTCTCTTTTCTCAATCAGGTTCGCCCTGATTTTTTTCAGGTCGCGTGAAGCGGTGTCTTTCACGCCGCCGTTCGCGTCAACTATCGAATCGATGTTGTGCTCAAGAATTTTATCCTGATAAAGAGATGAAGCGAGTATCCATAGTTCATTGTCCTCTCCGTAAAGCGAGGAGACCATCGACTTTACCAACCTGCTGATTCTCAGGAACTCCTTTATCCACAGGTACTTCTCGGGCTGTATGTAGTTTCCCGGAATTCTAAGCCTTTCGAGAGAATCCCTTATATCCTTGATTCCTTCGAGTGGAATATCGCTGCCTGATTCAAGAATTTCCCTGACGCTCCTTAGTTTGTTGAATTCGCGGATGAGCATGTTCCTGTCCGTGTAAAAAGGAAACTTGCCGATTATTTCCACGGCGGGCGCGGAATAGCAGTAGTTAATAAGTTTGTCTTTTATTCTGTCGAACTCGAGTTTTCTATGTAATATGGTTATATCCAAGTTTCTATTGTTTTGATTTTAGCGTGTCGCTTTTGAGAAAATTCATGACGTCGTCGAAATCCTTTCTCGAAAGCGGAATGAAGTTCTTTACCGCGTTGTACGTCGAAGGCGCCGCGTTGTAAACGTAAGGGTAAAGAGCCGAATTTGTCTTCTGCGTCTGCGGAAGTATTGAATACGAGCCGAGAAGAATCAGAAGAATGCTCGCGGAAAGCAGTCCTTTCAGTCCACCGAAAACGAAGCCTCCTATCTTATCGAATGTTTCGGACAGCGTATTTATCTTTGAAATCTTGCTCGCGATGAATACAGAAAGGAAATATACAAGAAGAATTATTGAAACGAATGAAATTACCTGAACGAGTTTGGGGTCTTTGATTAAGTTTTTAAGTATAAGCGAAACGCCCGAATTGAATTTAACTGCGAGAATAATTCCGAGTATTATGCCCGCGATTGAGAATACGCTTTTCAGCAGGCCTTTCTTTAATCCGAATATCGCCGGGAGCAGAATCAGGATTAATATTATTATATCGAGTGCATTCAAGGCTTATCCGCCCAGACGGCCTTTTACAATCTCCTGAATTAATTTACCGTCGAA
>AMWB02084033.1_pt1 | contig 16985 bp, 21 predicted proteins | sample 200311 | NCBI WGS metagenome assembly AMWB02 (sample SAMN02737377, study PRJNA173069) | bioreactor metagenome | biome: anode biofilm in microbial fuel cells | place: USA: California | collected 2010-12-16 | reverse complement strand
CATGGCTAACCGGCGTAAGCGATTAACTTAACATTGGCAGCGACAGTGATTGAACTGATGGGATGCTTAAAAGTCAAAAGCTGACCCGCGAAATCAGTCAAATCAGTGTTGACGATCTTATTCACCGTCGGGAGAGAAATAGCTGTCCCCCCAAACGGCTGTATTGACAGTGCCGTGATTGCTGCTGCTGCACCAGTTATAATCAAAAGAGCCGTTACTCCATTGATTAAAGTCCCTCCAGCTGTCGTGTATGTCCCTGCGGCGTTGATTATCTGGCTTCCGCCTGCGCCTGAAATAACTCTTAATTCATCCATTTCGTTTATTTTTAAGCGTTAGTAATTTCTTTTGCAATCAAAAATCGTATAAATGCACGAGCTATTCTTACACCCGCAATTGTCTCAACAACTTCTCCGTCAAAGTTACCATAATTTGCAAATCCGGTGTTATCAGTAATCGTAAAACTTGCACCTGAAGTAGTGATTGCCGGAGAAGTACCAACAGATGACTACGTTTTTAGTGTCGTACCCCTTAAGTCCTTGACCTTAATATCCACCTGCCCCGTAAAAGTAAAAGAAGGTAAATGCGTTAAGTTTAATCTGAACGTCTCCGTAAACTGCTTGTTCTGTACACCTCTGCAAGTCAAATCATTCCAATCACTCATGATAACTTCTGTTTAATTAGTTGCATTAATTTTGCCGTCACTATCTCACGGGCTTTTTTAATACTGTCTTCGGAAAGCCCAACAACATCCTTGTATTTCAGCATCAAATCTCTCGCCTTTTCGTCATCGGAATATATTTCATATTGCCCTCCTGAGACCTCTAATTGAAGCGATTTATAAAAGTCACCTGTCAGATAAAGGTCGGGCACAAAATTTGGAGCCTCATACGTTGCAAGCATTGACTTGAATTCAGCATAAGACCGTGACCGATAAAGAGGAGAGATAAGATCGCCTTTTATGGTCTCTCCTTCGTGCATCTGCGCACGGTTCAGGTTCAGTAGTTCATCACGACATTGCCATACCGCCTCTTCTTTTAAATAGTCGAGATCAAGACTTTTGAGTTTGCTATGTAGTTCTCGTATCATAACGCATAATCAATATAGTAAGTCCGACCCGGGTAAACAGGGTACGGGACAGTTATTGTAACCGACCCGGTACCGTTTAAAAATGTAACTTCTTTATTATAAATTACAATGCCATCTTTATGAATCTTTACCGTACATATTAGCTCTATCCCAGGTGTTGTGTCTGGATGATATAATGTTTTTTCTAACACGGTATTAGTTGTGTTGTATGTATGCGTGCTGGCGGTTTCGGTTATATCATCACCTGAAGTACTGGGCAGCCACATGAACGAATGCGAATCATCGTCTGCGTTGATCCCATAGACCTCTTTTTCGGTCATTTTTAAAGTAATATCAAAGTTGTGCGACCCCGGATGAGGTACCAATGAATGTTCTTCTGAGATATATTCAACATCATTGACTTTGAAAACATCACATCTTGAAGCGTAAATCAGTTGTTTGCAGAGATAATAAGGAATGTTTTCAACAACCAAATCATAAATTGTATCATTGACGACATTGATTATCTCTTTTGATCCAAGGTTATCATAAATGTCTTCCTTGCCTCCTATGTCCGAAAACCTTATAATCCCGCCGACTCGCATCATATGCCTGAGGCTATTTGAGTAGTCAACGTAAGGAGTATTTTCTGTATTGTAGTAGTCTATCTTTACCCCTTCCCATGATGACCTGACCTCAATCATTTCACTCACCCATAAAACAGGTGTAGAACCCGAAAGAATACCACTAACAAAAATCTTGTAAAATCCCGTTGTAATAATTCCCACTGGAATCTCCCAAAAGCTAAAACCAGTGTAAGTTGTCTCTTTTACGGGGATGAGTGCTGTCGTTGTATTTGTTAAGATGTTATAAAAATAAGCCGTAACCGTCGTATAATCAGTTTTTACCTGAATAGTCACAGTATCACCCATGTTTAGTTTTTGACAATACGGCATCTTCGAGAGAGACGTGATGTCCTGATAAGCGGTATTGCGAAGGCTCTCAAGAAGGTCATCCGAGCGCACAAACTGAAGCGAGTTCAGCGGTGATATGTTAAATAGTGCCATTGTCTACAGTTATAATATCGTTATCAACGGTCAATACGGTGCTGTCAGCTGTATATGAAGTTATAGTTGATGTCGGCGTGATGTAAGTTGTATTTACTTTCAAAAGTCTTATAGACCCCTTACCCTTATTCCCTTCCTTTAGTGCTTCAACTTTCATTATCCACCCATATTTATAGCTCTCAGTCTCATTGCCCCTAAATCTTACAATGTAGTAAGGTGCGGGCTTGCTATCAATTACAGAGTTCAGAAGTGAGATAATACCATTATTCACCACGCACTCAAAGTTATAATAAATATTTTCAAAAAACGGATCATTGAGATCAGATACATCAACATCTGCACCCTCGTAAACAGGAGTGATTTCAGTCGAGAGTTGTGAATACATTGTTGCGTTCTTATCTGACTTTAAAAATGAGATAATCGATGTAGTATATTTTTCGAGACAGCCCCTGAGAAACGACCCCCATCGACGAAGCGCACGACCAGGGGCATAGTCTAAGTTATATGAATGCTCGGGGTTATCAACATTACCTATCACGCTGTAACCTTCGTCTTCTTTGACCGTCAGTGAAGTAGTGCCATAAGTCGAAATCAAAAATATACTTTCATCATAGGGTGTGTTTTCCGTGGCGTTTTCGGTGCTTACGGCCTGCTGGCGGGCGTATATTATTGCATTTCCATCAGCTCGATAAGGTGCTACACGGGAAAATTCATTCTGATTACGTTTCAGAAAAGTTGCGTATTTTGCGTTTGTGTTATACTCATAACGACCCTTTACCTCATTATAACTTACCTCTGACTTAGAAAATCCCAAAGAAAGTGAAGAAAACGACAGGTCAATAGCAACTTCTTCGGTGATCTCTGAACAGTTTTCTATCGTCAAGAAATAATGCGAATCAAAAGCATGGCGGATATCTTCTATCCTTACAACCTTAGTCCCTGAAATGGTTTCAACTCCCAGGCACATAGGATGAATAGCCGACAATGAATCAAACATCTGCTTTAATGAAACGCTTAAAGCCACGTCAGGGTCGGTGAGCGAAAAACCACGAATAAGAAGCCCGTTAGTTACCACTCCGTCAGCCATGGCTCCGTTTATAGTGTATGTTGTTATTTCGCTATTTGTCCGTCCCAGAAGTGTAGAATAAAATGGATTTGCGTCGCCCGTTATAGCCTGAAGGACTCTTGTAAATACTTCGTGATATGGATAACCAGTAAAATCAAAATATGTCAACACCGTACGGGTATAGGAAATATCCATCGCAATGTCATACGTTACATTTGTTCCAGCGGTGGCATACTGAACAATCATTGCCAAAATTACATAATCACCGTCAACACATGAATTTATTGTGTAGTCATCATCAATATTAATTATAAACGCATGAGCCGACCCTGTACCCGTATAGGTTGCTATCGTTGTTGTTGATTGTAACACTCCCGCTGAATTGTATCTCCTGAGCTCAACCGTGACTACCTCCGCTGCCGTTGTATTCAAAGTACCCGTCATTACAAGGCTTACTGTTAAATTTGAGTTATATGTAGGAGTAAAAAACGCACCTGCAATAGCAGATATCGCAACCGTAGACGTAGGATTAACAGATGAGGCATCCTCACGTGACGAATATTCAATCATCGGCACATGAGAAAATGCATGTAAAAGTGTAGCATTTTTAGAATACGACGTGTAATATGTATCTATTCGTGTCGGGCATCTGACCGTGCGGCCCTCATTAGTAAACGGAGTAATGGCATTGCCCTCAAGATCATAAAGTTTTGCAAGATTGACCTCAATCCCTTCCCTGGTCTTAACCGTGTTCGTAAACGAATCATCTATCACCTGAAGTTTAACGACATCATAACGGCCCCGGTCTTCGAGTTTATAGGTTGTAAAGTCCAACACACCGGTATAAATAACGTCATATGCGTAAGTCGTGGGATTAAATGCCTCGACCTGATAGGTCACTTCTGCTTCTGTCCCATAGGTATCAAAAATATTTTTTAACCACGTTGCACCGTTTTTTATAAATGAAAGCTCCTTTGTGGAGAACGACCTGAATACACCCCAATAAGTCATTGACCGCTCCCAGAATGCGGCATCAGAAGCCCATTCAACAGGTGCATATGTCAAAACAAGTGACCCCTCTACTGAATGACTTACCGTGTACCTATAGAGCTTCATTGCAGGTGCTTTTCAAAATATGTCTTCCAAACATTACCTTCACGAACAGTGATTGATCGCCCCGTTCGTGCGGTTATCTCTATCTTTTGTCTTTTTATAGCCTCAACTATTTCTTTATTGCCCGACCTGATGGTATCTTCAATAGTGCTTTTCTTTGATACAGCCGCAGCTTGGAGTATCTGACGTGTTTCATCCGAGGGTATGATCTTTGTCCCCGCCTGAAGCATCGTCAGATGTGCAGATTCGCCGGTTAACGACACTTGCCCCGAAGGAGAGATCATTATCTCACGGCCTCTCTCCCCAACCACGGCAGGGCCACCACGAGATGACTTTGTGCCTTTTGCATACTGTGGCAATGGAGCAGCCAAGACAGTAGCTGCCTGTATAGCACCAAGTCCTATAAGCCATGGAATAAATGGAGCTGCCAGAATAGGCCCCATTTGAGCATTAGCCTTAACTATCGCCCGGGCCGTGTCAACAACAATATTAAATATTGCCTGAGCTTTATCAGCAATAGCTTGCTTTCGTAATATCTGTTTACGCTTTTTGTCATATTTCTCCTCTATGGCTTCTTTGCGTTGCTCATTGTCTCCTGCTGCCTTAATTTCACGGCTATAAGCAGATTCAACTTTTGCTGACTGACGATCCATGATGGCAGCACTAAAATCAAATGCAGAATTTATAACTTCTACTTTAAGATCATTTAATTGTCGTTGTTTTTCTGCTTCTTCATCAATGGCAGCCATTTTCTTTTCATGAAGATCAGCATTTGATTCCATTAAATCCTCATTGAACTTCAGTTCCGAAGTCTGAAGTTTGTTAACCGCATCAAAATACTTTTCACTTGATGCGGTAGCAGCTTCAGTGATATTAATACCTTCTTTGCGTGCTTCATTTGATAATTTCTCAAATGCAAGCTGATCTGCTGCTGCCTTTTTCATCCCTGACATACGAGACACAAGTCGTCGGCTTTCAGCAGCAGCCTGTTCCTCGAGATTTATATATTTGGCTATCTCCTCATTTACTCTTTTACGATCAACATTTGTAGCAATAGATAACCCAATTTCTTCGAGAGTTATTTGTTTACCCTCTTTTCTTAATTGGTTTATTCTTTCCTGGACAGCCGCTTCGTCAGTCATACCCAGTTCATTGGCTATACGAGTAAGCTGTAATTTCTGTTGTGCCGCAGCTTCTTCATCAATTAACTTTTTGGCACGAGTTAAAAGATTATAACGTTCAAGTTCTGTTTTATTCTGATCTGCTGCTGATTCCATTAATTTATCAATAGAAGCCTTTCTATCAGCAGAAACTACAATCATGTCAATTTCCAAATCCTCCAGTCGATCCATCATATCGGCCAACTGACCAGCAAGTTCAACCTCACGTTTTATTTCATCTCCTAATTCCGAAAATGTTCCTTTTAAGTCCCTTAACTTTGCCTCTCCTGAAAATATCTTCATTAATCCGGTTGCAAGGTTCTTAATACGATCAAACACCGCATCAACAGCAGCCTTCATCTGCCGAAAAACCCTTGTAATTCTATCGCCTCCTTCCTCCGTCCCCTTGAATGCTTTAATCAATAACGCTATCACGCCTATTATGGCAGCAATGGCCCCCGCAATAGGATTCATCACGATAATCCTTGTGAAATTTGTTACTGCCGTAGCAGCCATGCCGAGAGGACCGGGAAGCCCTCCGATGGCAGACTGATAATTTCCGATGTTCATTTTCTGTTTTACAACAGCATCGGAATTTTTTCGTATAATATTTGTATTATATTCTATTTCTGAATTAAGCCTCTTGCGCTGTTTCTGACCTTCTTTTGTTTCAAGGTTCAGCTTATTTAATTCTTGTCGCAAAAGAGCATTGCGAGACCGTAGCTTCTCAAGTGTCCCGGCTTCCTGATCTTCGAGAACTATTAAATTCTTTAACTCATCTCTCTGCGTTTTATTTGCACGAGCAAACTGTAGCTTAGCCCTAACAACCTCCTCTTCTGTTTGTCTTAGTCTTCCGTTTATCTGAGATGCTTCCTTTGATGCGTTATTTACACCATCTTGAGCTGAACGAGTATCTTTTACCGTTGTAGCATATTTCGACAATACAGCATCCAACGCAGCCGATGACTGAGCAACACGATCTAATTGAGCAACAGCCCGTTCAAGTGAAGCATTCATCTGATCAAGCCCTTTCAGAGCTTCAGGACTTATAAGATCATTAATATCAGCCATTTCTCAGTTTCTCCATTTGTTTTAACTTCTCGGAAGCTGCTTTCATGTAATACTGAAACTCACTTAATGTGGTTTTACGACTTATCGACAACTCTAAAACTATCTCTGTCGAGACAATGACCTGCGAAAATGATACACTGCCATCCGACGTGTTCTCTTTCTCCATCTCCTTATACTTATCCTGAAGCCTCCGCATCTCATTGACAAGCCCCTCACGGTCTTCGAGCTTCGTGAGCTTCAACCCCGTAAGTTCCTCAATCATCTTAATGTGCTTCTCATCCCATGTCAGAGATACAATATTGACGAGTGCCGGATAAAGATTAAAGGCTTTGTTATAGATTTTTGCACGTAACACACCTGATTGAATTTCCTGCTCAAGTGCCGACCGGTTTAATGTTTCGGCTATCTCTGTCGAGAGACGGGCGAAAGCCTTCATTAATACCCTTTTCGGCACCCATAACGGGAATCTCTTTACAAGTCCATACTGACGTGCATCAATCAGCCTTGCCAGTCGGCCTATCGTTATCGTATGTCGATTGTGAAAGATCATAGAAAAAAGGGGACAACTCAGGCCCCCCTTTTTTTATCCGGAACCTTACCACCAATAGACTTATACAATTTCACTGGATCACTGCCGGGAAGCGTGCGCTTCACCCACTCCGTGAATTCGTTAAATGTAAGTCTCACGAGAGCAGGATTTATACTAACTTCAGGCATTGACCGTAAGACGTGAACTGATGTGTGTAACTATCGTTGTCGACAGTTTTTTAACTCTGATCACAACGTAATCACCGGAGGCCAACGAAACAGGAGATGATCCTTTTTGTATCGTCAGCGTATAAGCACCAGCCCCGCTATCAGTTACAGTAGTTACATCAGGTGACACAAGACCATTACTCTCTACCACTTCAAAATCAGCAGCAAGTAAACCGGCATAACCATCACCACAACGAGTACTGATCTGAACGGCAATCGTACCGGGAGTGGTGTTATAAGCCCCCGTTGCAAGTATTGATAACCCCACAGGAGAAGCCTCTGTAAGCTCAATCGTAGGAGACCATGAAGGCGAAATCATTACCGCTGCCTCAAACTCATCATAATTGAGGAAATTGACATACAGCGTGAAGTTATTCATAACTTCTTTCAGAGGGATCCCCTTTGTAATGGCATTAATCGTACAGGCAAAGCCCTTTACAATACCTGCGGAAGTGATAGTGCCAAAAAGATTGCCATTGGCATCAACCAGGAATAAGCGATAAGTACCACCCCGGAAAGCCTGCATCAGTTCCTTGTAATCGCAAAAGTTTGATGCAATGCGGAAAACACCCGACGGAACCGGCTTGTTTGTTATGGCCTTGCGCCCGGAAGAAGGAGCTGTGGCGATGTTCGGATCGTCAGTCGTAGGTTCATAGTCATTTATACCCAACGGAATATAAACAGATAAGTCAGTCTGAATCTTTGACTTCCATGCCACTACAGAAGCAGCATTTGAAAGGGAGGTAAAAGAAGCGGACTCAGTTGTCGGGATAATATTCTTGAGTTCTTTGAGGTCTTGCAAGCAGGATTTATTTATCCCCTGCGGCAGGAAAGGTGAACATTCATTCATTTCAACAAGTTATTAAATAGTTAATATTAGTTCTTACTCGTAAAAGATAAAACGGGTGCATATTGTCTTCTCTCTTTACTCCAGACCATTGAGACCAGCCTTCATAACCTTCGGTAAACTCTTCAACTGTAAACATCCCTCCACGACGAACGAGCAAAAGAATATCACTTATAGCGTATTCCGTAGCTCTTTCAGTTTCAAAGGCAGGAAACATTTTCCCTATGTTTACAGCAAAGTAAATATCTACCGTGGCCCGGTCAGCTGTCCGTGTGGGCTGAACATCAAAAAACGCAATAACATCATACTTTGTATCAGGCAGTGTATCCTGATAATGACCGGCACCAATAAGCACCTCCGGCACCAGCTGGTTATCCCTGTAATTACGCATCACCCGACCATAGAACTGGCAGGAATGCGTTTTGAAGAGATAATCCTCAAAGATGCGGCGTTGCTTGTCTATTGAAATGTCAATCCCTTTCACAGCGTAAATGTTTTGATGCCTGTGGGCCTATAAGTCTGACGAAGCCTTTTGATCTCAGAATTAAGCTTACTCAGCACCCCTGCATGTTCGGGGAATGCCTGGTTGAACCTATTTCCGTTAAGCTCCATCAACGCATAAGCCTTCGACAGGCGTTCATTGCGATTTGAATTAACAGTATTCGAGAGAAGATCCAAAACATTAGCACATACCTGTAATTGCAGAGCCTTCGCAAAACGATTAGGATTCGAGCGCACTATTTCAGTATAGTCCTCATGAACCGAAAGATTGAAGTTCAGTCCCCATGTATCACTTTCGTAAACGATATCAGAAGGATTGAACATTGTCTCTGCATTCCACGAAGGCACACGGATAGAACGTATTTCGGCACCGCAAAAAGGTGTCTGAATAGAAGCCTGATCATAATTACGTTTGATGGCTTTTGCTGTAAGACCTGATCGAAGATAACCTACGTACCATTTACCACCATATTGAAGATCATTCAGCACCCACCGAACAACTGCACTCGTTTGAGTATTTGCCACAGTAGTTACTTCCTGACTATCGATTAATGTGTTACGTTGTGAGTTAAATAGCAGCACCTTAACAGTATTAGTAGAATCAAATTCAAGTAGAAGTGAGTTCATCACAACCGAGATATTATTCCGCTTATGTAAGTCTATTTCAAAACCTACAAAATCAGTTGCATTCTCAAGTGTTTCGCTAAACTTATTTTCATACTTAAACAATAATCCGCCATCAATAAAGTCTTCTCCGTCAAAAACACGGATCAGAAGATCGTTAAATGCTGCCTTTGTAAGGTCTTCGAGGTATGTGTTAAAATTTGCATCCGTTATCAGTTCGTCGTCAACGGCAGAGTGTATATTGTCAATAGTGCAGAGCCCATTACCGTGTTGAAAATACAGACCCGAAGAGGACCCGGTATTAGCAGCAGCAAGAACAGGACTCCCGGAGCGGGTAGGCTGTTTCCACCCCACCACCCCAGTTGCTATGCCGTTGATGACGTCTGACTGTATCATTTCACTGACGGTAAAATATTCATTAAGACTTCATCGACCCAGATAGTATCTGACGGGGTAACGGTCCATCTATAATATTTATACGATGTCGGCGCACTAGTGATATTGCCTATAATAGTCGTATCTGCCCCTACGCCGGTGTAACTAACCGAAGTAATGGTCTTGTAGTACGTCCCATCGAGTGATCCAGCCAGTACAGCAGTAGCAGTGTTAGCCCCGGTGTTATCTACCAGACGAACCTGATAAGTATAATACACGGGCGCAATGATATCAACCTTAAACACGTAATTATAAGCTGCTGTCTGGACGGCAGGCGTGACGTTATTGATCCCGGTGAGTCCACCGACTGAGACAGTTCTGTCTTGAGCATTTAATGCAAAAGCAAAACTAAGTGCCGCAAAAAGAATAAGCATCTTTTTCATATCACACCTCCTTATGCTGAAAGTTGACCAATAGCGTAAACAACGCTGTCATTAGCTCCACGGAAAGACGAAAGAGGAGCAGGCTGAACTGCAAGATCAACAGAGACCTCAAAATACATGGTTACGTCCTGAGTGTAACCTCCGTATGAAGAGTTGTCAGCCATTGCCGAGTAACCGTGAATAGCAAACTGAACACCGGGGAACTGAGGAATAGTGAAATTTCCGTACGATCCGGTATTGCTCTTAATAACGTCTTCAGCCGAAAGCTGGCCCACACGGTTCTGCTTGGGAATCCATGGAATGATAGCAACAAGCCCACGTTCAAATGCGAGTGCTGAACCATCATAAGAAGTACCGAGAATTGACCTTGTAGTGCCAACTACGTTGAGGTTCATAAACTGGAATCCGTAGTTCATAGAATTAGCTGAGCCCTGAGCCATAAGCCTCTGAGCGTAGATAGAAGCGATATCATCTGCGATGACATCAATCACACCACGATAGAGGTTATGCCCCATCATCTGACGGATGTTCTGGAAGAAGAAATTCTGTTCAGCCAGTGGCACTTCATAGTTATCAGAGGTGGCATTGAATGACCCCTTACCTCCTCCGGCATTAACCTGAGTTTTTGCAGCCACGAGAGCAGCAACCGTCCCGGCATCAAGCCTCGAAAGAAGGTTATAGACAGCGTTGTTCAGTCCAGAGGCATACATTTCCTCAAAGGAAAACACGTTGTTATCGGCCTGCTTCAGGGAAATTGAAAAAGGTTCAGAATATGTACTCCATGAAAGAGTAGCCGAAGAGGAGTCACCTCTTGCGCCGGTGTGGTTATGAGCCCTTGCGGTACCCGTAACAGCGGCCTGGCGGATGGGGAAGTAAGCATAAACCGAGCGATCCTCACGAGTACGCAATGCAGCAAGTGACGGATTAGCTATCTCGGCCTTAGACATCAGAGCAAGAGTAACGCTGTCGGGAAGCCGCCATTCGCCACTTTTGTTCTTGTCATTGAACATTGCCTGCCCTGCAACGAGAGCAGAAGTTGTAAAATAAGCCATTTTGTAATCAAATTAAGTTAGACAATCATTTTAACTTTTATAGTCAAAATTTGCCTCTTTCTTGTCAAGTAGCAAATTCTGAGCTTCCTGTCCCATGGGTTCAAGATTATGCTCTTTGCAATAATCCATAAACTGAGACATCTTAGTGAATTTGCCTGTGAAACCTCCACCGGCGTCGCCGCCTCCCATACCTGTTTTCTTGACATAGTTCTCAGTAAACTGAGTCACTACATCTTTTAACGGCAGTAGATTGAGCTGCTTATCCCTCAGTAGTTCCGATCCTTTATAAACAGAGATACCATTCTCTTCTTTCGCCACACGGTGACGGTTCAAAAACAGATCAACAAGGTCTTCCTTCGGGATGACCGTGTTATCAGGGATAAGTGATATGATTTGGTTACGGGTCTCAACTTGAAACATCCGCTGTTCAAAATCCTTAGTTGTCTGGGCAACCCTACCTTCAGCCTCAGTCAATTTAGTCTGAAGCGTCTTTTTGTCATCTTCAAGAGCCTTAACTCTTTCATCAGGATTGATTTTTGCCTCTTTCAGTTTCTCCGAAGCCCGGTGATCAGCAAAAGCCTCAATCCAGTTTTCAAGATTCTTCCCCGTAAACTGAACCTCGGGATGCTTCACTTTAAAATCTTTGGTTACTATCTCAGACATAGCTGTTTTGCCTTCATTGAAGCGATTAGCTCCAAAGGCATCGTAATCAGCTTGTGTGTACACGACCGGAACCTCCAGCGTCTCTTCTGTATCGCTTTTAATTTTAGCGGTAAGATCAGACACCTCAAGACCGAGGACTCCTGCAATTTTCTTGAGTGTTTCTGCGTTTAACATTTTACTTTATTTTTATGTATTCAAAAAGCCTGTTTTCTTTCTGCAAGTTAAGCTCGTCAGCATGTTCTTTTAACATCTTACACTCCTTAATCTTTTTTACTCTTTCATAGCGAACCTGCCCCTGTATAACCGAGCGTTCGAGCTTCCACTCCTCAAAGTCGACTTCCTTTTTATCGTCATCGTCGTCTTTCTTTGCCTTCTTTGCGGCTTTTTCAGCCTCATTGCGGGCAATCTCTTCGACAAGGGCTTTGTCCTCTGCCTCCATGGTTTCAATACGTGATTTCAGGCTGTCGATCTTTTCCATGACAGCTGCGGTTTGCTCCTGAGCTTCTAACTTAGACAACTCATCTTTAAGCGATTCAATTGTTACTTTTTTAGCCATTTTGATTATTTATTAGTTGAACATCAACTTTCGTATTTGCAAATGTCATTAACTCTGTCGTCAGGGACTTGACATCCTGAGTAGCAGCCTTTGAAAAATCAAGGGTCTGCTGCCATTCAGAAAAATATCTTTTTGCTTTTTTGATTTCTTCACTAACGTTTAAAGAGTCAACCTCTAAAATGCTTTGATGAACATAAGGCTCGACGTAAATCATTTTTACATACAGGTCTGCCATTGTTTCATTAGCTGAAAACTCTGCGTAATAGAATTGCTCAAGCATGTAGTTAAGCGTCATCACCGGCGCACCCTTTTCACGTGCTGTCTGATATCTCATCCAAAGAGCATCAGGACTCTCAATAGCATACCGCCTTGAGTAACTAATTTTAGCATCGTCGAACGTCTGAGGAAACCAGAATTTCCCCCAGATGATAGCCAGTTCACGGTGGACTCTCTGGGCTATGTCGGCTATTGAGTTCAATTTATTGTAGACCGGCATCGTATCAATAAACCTGCCGGTTGCGGTTTCATTGTCCGACTTTTCAACTGTCGTTCCCCATAGGGAGTGAAACATCTTATCAAACTTCCAGTCCAGTTCTTTGCGGTTTTCCTCACACGTTCCTAACTCCGGCTGGACATAACCCATCGGAGGAGTGGGATAATTAACATCTCCATCAGGTTTCGGGATAACTTTTATGTCACCTACATCTTTACTGATAGCGTAACCTGATCCCTTACATGTAAGACAAACATGACCATCAATCTGGCGTGTGCCGTTACAAGTCTGACATAAAACGGGGAAGGTCCAGGGTATAGCGTAATTATGTTTAAACTGATATATCTCCTTCACCGAGTTCGTGACAAGATAAGAATTGAGGATATCAACCTGCTTGTCAATCAATGACACTTTGTATCCTTTAGCTGTGTTCATTATCGGTGAACACACTATGCCAGGCACAAAACCAAAATGATTAATACGTTGTTCGGTTACGGTTATATTTTTACCGTCATTTAGCACTCGGTAATAATACTGACCATCAACAACCCATGACAATTCGCCTTCCGGAGTAATAAGATCAGGCTCAAAAACGAGATAATCCAATTTTATGCCATGCGTCTCATACGCCCTGATTGTCGTGATACTTTTATATGTAAATTTTGCAGACTTGCCGTCAACCGAAATTTCAAGATAAATAAGACCGTTAGGATCGGCAATAAAACGCTCCTGCCATATCTCTCTCATGTAATCACGAAGAGATAACCCGCCGCCCACGTCCTGAAGTTTTAAGGTAAAATCTTCGGTCCTATCGCTTCCGGTCCACGTATATGTTTCATCTCCTCCCTTTGCCTGCCAAATGTTATCAATAGGTCTTAGAAGTTCATCAATGATCCACGGGTTTTTTATAGCATGATCCTTGCGTAGTTTATGCTGCTGGGCATTCTCATAAGTATTGATGACTGATAGGTATTCATCGGTTCCGATGCCGAAAATATGGCGAATATAAGCCTTAAAATCGTCACGCATCTTTATGATTGCGTCTGACGGCGGAGTCTGAACAAGTGATTTTAACGCTTCATTATCAAACATTTACTGCTGCTATTGTCGCAGCGTGCCGGAACCTCCTTCATGCCTTGAAGTTTGTACAAATATAATATTTTTAATTCACAAACAAAACTAATTTATTTCAGGCAATTCAAATGAAAAAATAACGGCCCCAATTAAATCCAGTCCATTACACACACAAATCGCCTCTGCTGCCTCCCATGAATCAGCTTCAATGTATTGTCCATATCCTTTATTATCTACTGCAAAATACGTCGTCATGCTTCAATCTGTTTTTGTTTTGTCGATGCTGCTGTTAATATTATTAACCAAAATACTGCTTAACTGCATAACCTATTAAATCACAATACTCGTCATGATTGTAATTGGGAAACGCCGTTAGCTGTGTGATAAACTCATCATTCCAGTTGCCACGAATCAGCCTCACACGTGAGCTTTGTATCTTTGGCGCAGCGTAATCAACCCTCGCTGTCTTGCCATCCTGAACCATGCGCCCCGTGATGCGAGTAACATTATACAATGTCTCTTTCTGAATCAGATGGATAAACGAATAACCCGAAGCCTTCGGCTCAATGTAAATCATTGAAGCCTGGTTGCCGTATTCCTTTTGAAGGCTTGTTATTCTTTCAACCGCATCGGGCGTTGTCATCCACTGACTTTCGGCGTGACGAATAACCACGCAGTTATTCATGTAATCAAACCCACAAATCATTATGCCCGTGGGATCATTTGATGTTTTTTCAGTATAAGCCCCGTCGATCCACATATCCCAGACAATAGAATCTAATTTCACCTGTCCTTCGTCAACAATAACAAACCATTCTTTTTTAACCTTTCCGCCGCCTTCAGGATATGGCTCCTGCATGTATTGAGTAGCAAAAACATAAGGGTCAATCCTCTGTATCTCCCGAAGTTCTTCAATAGTGTGTTTCATTGGCCACAACGCCCTCTCCCCGTGTTCATCCGAGACAATAGCGGGGATAGACAACTTCGTCCACTCTCCCGGCTCTTTCTTTTCAAGAAAACCAAAGATATCATCTACATGCAAACGATGGCCAATGATGATGATAGGCGTATTACGGGAGTTAACACGGTTTCTGATAGTCGAATCAAATTTCTTATTTACTTTCGTTCTTAAAGTCTCAGAAAGGGCATCATCTGGCTTAATAGGGTCGTCAACAACAATGGCACCACCGAAAGAACCTATCCCGTAATCAGTAAACTCGTCAAGTGTCTTATCCTCTTGCTTATCAACCACACCGGCACCAAAGCCCGTAACCTGACCTGCTGCCGCAACAGCATACAATCCACCTCTCGCAGTGGTATACCACTTCTTTACATTTTGATTTTGTAGTCGGGTGTCAAATATTTGCTGAAACTCTGGAAGTAAAAGAATCTCCTGTATAAACCTCGAATTGTCCAGAACCAGTTCATCAGAGCTTGAGACATGGATAAACTTAGCCGCAGGATTAAGAGCCAGGCCCCGGGCAATAAACATCTTTACCGCTAATTCTGACTTACCATAACGAGGTGAAAGATTAATAAAGAGCTTTTTCACTTCTCCGGCAATCACCCTGTCCAACATCTCCGCAATCTGAACATGATGCTCGTTTACAATAAATTTCGTATGATACTGGGCGTGGAAGAAATACCGTGCGAATTTCAGCGTATCGCTGAGAACGAAAGTTTTAATCAGATCAATGTCACGATACTTAACATTTTTCATTGAGTTCCTTTAAAAACTCCTTTGCTTCTTCCTTCGACAAAGCACGAGCGGGGATAAGATCAGAGCCATCCTTGCCGGTTAATTCCTGACGATCATACCATCCCATATTTTTCAATGCAAAAATAGCTCCTGTGGGTTTCCCGTCACATAGCATTTCCTCATAATTCATTTCTACACGAAGTCGAGCCTTTTTAATTATGTCAGAAAATTCATCTCTCTTTTCGTAGTCTAAAAGGCTCTGTCTGCTACTGAATCCGAGATAATAAGCAAGTCCGCAAATGGTAATTGCAGGCACTTCGACAACATCCCCTAAAGCTGTAATAATCTTCCTTGCACGGGCACCTCCATCAAAATACTTATCTATTTTAGACTGTAATTCCAGCGGTGAAGTAAATATTGCAGGACGCCCGCTGGTTTCACACCCCTTAGCATATTTATTCCCTTTTTTTGCTGCCATCACAATAACCATTTTATAAACATCACCAAAGCTGTAATAATAGCTGCAAATAATAGCTGAACAAAGGCAATTATAATGTTTGCAATAACCACATTAGTCCCATGACTGAATTTTATTACTGTCGGAGCTTTTGCAACTTTCTTATAAAACGACAAAAATATGGGGATTTGAATAAGCAAAAACGCCACAAGTGTAATATAAAATGACAGATGGGACGTTGTAAGAAGCATTACCGTTAAGCATACTATTCCTATTAGCATCCAATAAGCATTGTTTCGTTCTGAAATCATTTCAGTTCATTCCTATTGTTCTCCAAAAAAAATTCTTCATTTGCCTCAATACTTTCGTTCTGTAATGTTTGCGTTTAAAAAGTCTCTTAACTTTTTTCTGTCTTCGTGAGAAAACATCATCTCATCCCAGGCTCCATACCGGCATTTAAAACCAAAGATATATTTTATCGCATACCAGACCCTTGCAAAAAATCCTCTTCCGGTAAGATGAATGATAACATTAAAGATGTCATAATTTTCTCCTTTCCAATACCAAAACTTCGCCTGATGTTCAATAGATGAACACTCGCAAATCATAACTTCTGTTTCGGCAAATTTATCTTCCATCAGTTTAGTCCAATTTTGTGCCAAAATGCTTTTTTCTGCATTCGCCTCTTCTGAAGATTTTTAAACCCTCTTTCAGCATTGATCTCGTCGAGTAAGTTTACAAGGGCTTCAGACTTTGTTCCGCCTTCGGCATAGTACAAGCCATAGATAGCTATATAACCACTGTCATTCATCGCTACACGAGCTTTGGACACTATTTCTGAGACCCTTATCACCTGTTGTAATCATGTGCCAAAATTAATAAATTAAATTAACAAATACAAAA
>AMWB02086692.1_pt2 | contig 16986 bp, 20 predicted proteins | sample 200311 | NCBI WGS metagenome assembly AMWB02 (sample SAMN02737377, study PRJNA173069) | bioreactor metagenome | biome: anode biofilm in microbial fuel cells | place: USA: California | collected 2010-12-16 | reverse complement strand
ACCGCCGCAAGGGCCGCTTCGCGACCTCGAAGACCGAGGAACAGGGGCTCTCGATTCTCTTGTCGAGTGCCGACACCGAGAACTCGTTTCTCGAAACCCGGGTCCGGGAAATGGAGCAGTCCGGGGACACCGGAGTCTATCTGGTCTCGGGGACAAAAATCTCGATCAAGAGACACCAGTACTCGAAGGAAGAATTTTACGTCTTTCGCGGCGACGCTTACTTCAATCCCTTTGTCGTCGATGAATACCACAAAGACCAGTTCTACAAGTACATCGACTCCCAGGGGTACTCGCACGAAGACATACCCTGGGAGAGCAAAGAAGAGTTTTGCGGAAAGAGCCCCAACACATTTGTTGCCATCCCCGAGGACTTCCGCAGAACATTTGTCACGGACCCCGTGGGCTCCCTGAAGGAAATCGCGGGTATCGCCGTGAAGTCCTCGGGCAAGCTCTACGACTCCAAGGAGAAGTGGGATCAAGCCCTGGCCAACGGAGCCCGGCTTGGACTCCGGCATCCCTTCACGGAACCCGAGTTCGTGATCTCCACGGGTGACGACCGTCGCATTGAGAACTACTATATTCCCGGGGTAGTGAACTGGGGAAAATGGGATTACTTCTTTCGCATCGACCAGTCGCTTGTCAAAGACGGAACCGGGTTATCCTGCGTTCACGTTGAACCGATCTCCGCAACTGATCCCCGGCCTTTCCTGGTCGTGGATTTCATGGTGAGAATCTTGCCCCCAGAGAAGCCCAACGAAATCGACCTCTTCAAAATCCACACCTTCATCGCGTACCTGAAGAAGACCCATAGAATCAGAATCAGGCAAGTGAGCACCGACCAGTACCAGAGTGCACAGGGTCGCCAGTATTTTGAGAAAATCGGAATTCCAGCGGAACTCTATTCCGTGGACCGCGGCGACGAAGCCTACCTGGACTTCACGTATATGCTCAATGCCGTACTTGTGGCGTTCTACGAACACGAGGTCTTTCGCTTCGAGTTTTTCAACCTCCGGCATGACCGTGCCGACCGCAAAGTCGATCACCCGAAGACCGTTGGGGGTAAGAGAGGCAGTAAGGATATTTGCGACTCCGTAATCGGCGCATCATCTTTGGCCATGTGCTTCTTTATGAACCGGAAGCGCGGCGTTATAGCCGTGGACACCATCAGGGAGTACGCGCGCTCCATGGCCATGGAAAAATACTCGAATGAGATTTCCTACTTCGGGGACTACATATCCGAGAAGCAGTACAGCGAGTCCCAGGTGGAGAAACTCGCGGGAAAGCACAAGAAAAAGTACGGGGAATTCATAGAAAAGTACAGGGCGATAATGGCTCCGCGAAGATAACCCGCGTTTATCATATAGTGTACGCCCGGTTTCAGAGGTTCGGAGAGGAGATACAGATGGAATCCATAGACGTTGTGAAGTTGATACTCAAGGACTACCCGAGGATTTCCGCGCGTTTTCGCGAAGACGCCGAGGTCTTTGACCTGGCCTTCGTGGAAGCCAAGACAAAGAACCTGGTTTCCCGCAGCTATTCAACGCTGCCCGGTGTGCAGGGTGTGTTTCAAGTCGCTCCCAAGGTCGTCGCTGACCCGATTTCCTTCGAGGACTTCGAGCAGATGCTCATTCAAATCAACAGTTCTTTGGGGAGTGCGTGACCGTGACAGCGTTGAAGAAATTTGTTGAAGCCATCAACTCCGCGATCCCCTCCTATGAGAAAGATTACTCCGAGGGCGCTATTCCCTTTTTCACCTACAGGGAAGAGAACTACGGCTCGGAGATCGGCGTAGGGGAGATCATCGAGAACCGTGATCTCTGTATTTGCTTTCTCCCGCAGGGTGATGACTACGTGCTTTTTTCTGCTACGGGCATCGCCGAGAAACTCACTCCCGTGATCTCCAAGAGGTTCCCGCAGGACATGATCCTCGAAAATCTCATGGAGCTTGAGTACTACTTGATGGATACCGTAGAAAAGGTGGAAGCCTATGCCTAATTTTGAGGACTCCAGGAAAAAAGCCCGTGGACTCATCAAGGACTTGTTCACGAGGAACCTCGCGACGAAGAACGCCGCAAGAATTCTCACGGAATACACCCGGCTTTCCATGGAGTACACGTCGGCGCGCAAAGACTACATGGCCATGTGTACGGACCCCCTTGTCAGCGGGTCTCTCATCATTCTCACCGACGACGCCACGACCTACGCACCGGGAACCGGGAAGCGCGTCTGGGTTGAAGCCAAGGACAAGAATCTTGAGAAAGAGTGTAACGATCTTCTAAACGCCTTGAACCTCGAAGAGCGCAGCTACCAGTACATCTTCGAGGCCGCGCTCTTCGGCACCAAGCGTATGTGGCTCCAGTTCGAGGACGACGAAGAGTGTACTGGCGGTGTCATCGGGATTAACGATCACATGGACTTGGCCGAGGCTTGCCCGATGGAGAACAACGGGCAGATCGTAGGCCACTACATACCCGAGGACGACGACGTAGTTCCCCCCTGGAGGATGCTGGAGATAAAACTCCCCTACATGCCCGTGTCGGAACTCACGAACGCCATCACCGTCGAGAAATTCAAAGTCGATGACGAAGAAGTAGACAATACCTACGTCCCCGGGACATCATTCCTTGAGACCTCCAGGAGAACCTGGCGCAATCTCAGACTCATGGAAGACGCGATGACCATGCTCCGCTTGGACAAAGGCCCGACTCGCCACGCCTTTATGATCCAAGTCGATGACCTGGACTCCACGGAGTCCGTGGAACTCCTGGCGCTCTACAGGGCGATGATCGAAGACGACACCTCGTTCTCCATGGACTCCGGACTTCAGGTCAACTACAACAAAACCGGGTACAACAACGACCTCTACATACCCGTGCGCGGGAACGTCAACGACTTCAAAATCGAGGAACTCAGCGGCGGTGAAACCGATGTTGGGCGCATCGTGGACATCGAGTACTTCCAGAAGAAGATCGCCGCCAGTCTCGGGGTCCCCCTGGACTACCTGGGTTTCGAGGAGGGACGCGGGGGCATTGGCGACAACTCTTTGCTTCGCCGGGAACTCAGGTACGCGCGTACCGTGAAGAAGCTCAAGAAGTCTTTTATGAACTTCGTCAAGGACCTGTGCTTGATCCACTTGTACTCCTTGGGGAACAACGTCAACGAGTCCACGTTCAAGGTCTGCATGGACACCCCGAGTACCGCCGAAGACGAAGAGCGCTACACTGCCCTCGACAAACAGATGCGGGCGTTCTCTACTGCCTGGGCGCTCTTCGACCGCGTGGACTTCGAGATCGACAAGAAGTACTACCTTGAGTACTTGATGACGAGTATTCTCTCTATGCCGGGTTTCAACGTCAACAAGTTCTTGAAGAACCCGCCCAAGAGTCTCGCGCAGATCGCCGATGAGTCCAAGGACACCATTGAAAACTTCCGGCCCTCGGACAAAAACAGACACCACTGGGCGGCCCCCCTTATGGGAAAAGTGAACAAAGATTTGAAGCTCGTTAAAGAGAACCGCATAGGAACTCTGAGCCTTGAGGGGGTTAAGCTGAGTCTCGACGAACTCCAGGTTTTGATGGAGACCGGGAGAGCCGATGTGGAATTCGCGATTTCCCCCGACGACTACGGGTTCTCCGTGAGACCGCATATCTGCGTGGAAGCCGGAAAGCTGGAGAGGAATGTTCCCGTGTCCGCGGTCAAGCACCTGACGTTCGCGATCCCCGGGGTTATCCGCTACCAAGAACTCAAGGCCGTCGGCGACGGCCCCGTGGCCTGCGTGGAGAAAGTCTACGCGGGGAGAAAGATAAACGTGCTCTCTGGGGAGAGCGCCGTGCGGGCACTTCGCTACTTCGTAGAAGGGCGTGAATTCAACGTAGACGTTCACGCAGAAAAATAAATGGTTAGGAGAATGTTATGTCAGAGAAAACCGTAGATGTTCGCGAGATGGAAGAATGGAAGACCCGGGTAGAGGAAGCCAGCGCTCCCCAGGACCCCTCGGAGGTCTTTCTTTTCCTGGAGTCGGTGTCCACTACCTACGCCGACAGATTCAGCAAGCCCTTTCAGGAGGTTTGCGCGAAGTACGCAAAGAAGCAGCTCGACGAGGGTCTCCTCGGAGACGACCTCAAGCGCGTTGACGTGCTCTACTCAATGTTCCGCGGTAAGGTCTCCCCGGAAGAAGATTTCGAGCAGGGCATCGAGGACAGCGAGGAAGTCTACGAGGCCATCGAGGATTTCCTGGAGAAAAACAGCGAAAAAGTCGAAGCCTGGGACGGCCTCGCCCACGGGGATAAAATCAATTTGATTATCGCCGCCCTCAGCGCGCTCCCCGCTAAAGAGAGTCTCATTGGCGTCGAGCTCTCGACCGCGCTCTCCTATCTCTACGAGGGACCCGATTTTTACAAGGAGAACCCCTTTGAGTTCTCCTTCGAGGACAGTCTCCCCGAAGAGGAAGAAGAATACGAGGAAGACTACGAGGACCCCGCGCAGGAACCCGAAGAGCTCCCCCGGGAATCCAGTGACGACGAAGAGGACTTTTCCTTCAAGGGAGTGCTGTGATGAATCCCGAGACCTCTGTAAAGAGATTTCTCGAAGACGGGGATGTCTCGTACCTTATTGAGAGGTTTCGGGTCATCTCCCCGGAGACCACCACGAAGTCCCGGGCCGTGGAATCCCTGTCACTCGGTGACGACTACAAGTCCGTGATCCGTGCCTGGGCAGACGAGGATGTCCGCAGGATCGCCGCCAGGGTCACGGAGTTACAAACCAAGGCCGTGCTCTCGGACTTGGATAAATTTGAGATCGGCTACTTGAAGCAGAAGCTCAGGAGGGTGTAATGGGCGAGAAGAAACAGTTTTTGATCGAGGCTCTACCCGAGCCCGCCATCGAGATCATCACGGAGTACGACCCCGCGATACAGAAAATACCGAATTCCATTGGCATCGTGGAGTCCGTACTCGGGCACACCGAGAAGGTAAACAAAAACCTGCGGCTGTACTCCAAGGAGCAGTTTTGGATACCCTTGATTACAAAGAACGAGCGCTTCAAGTTCGACCTTGAGAACAAACGTCTTTTCGGAGAAACCGATCATCCCGAGCAGGCCGTGGGTTCCGCTACACGCATTTCCCACATCACGACCTCGGTGTGGCTCGACGACGACGGCTACGTCCGTGGCCGTCACGAACTCCTGCCGACCCCCGCTGGCAAGCTCATGGCGATTCTCATGGAAGCCGGGGTGAAGTACGGCGTAAGCTCCCGGGCTCTGATCGAGTCTGAGTTCGACGCCAACAACATCGAGATCGTAGACGGAGCCACGGCAGAAATTTTCGGCTGGGACTTTGTCATCGACCCCTCGACGGTCAATGGTTTCGTGACATCGTACACGCCCCTGCAAGCCAAGGGTGTCGAGGAAGCCCTGGCTCCGCTTTCCGAGAGCTACAAACGGGACCAGGTCTTTGGTCTCATGGCTCCCGTCGTGGAGAAGTACCGCAGGGAAAAGGGGCTCGCTCAGGAACGCCTCGTCAAGGGGCTCGCAAGGAAAGCCATGCAAACCACGGATACGCGCCGCGTGAAGAAAGTCGTGGCCCGGGGGGTTGAGTCCTTCAGCAGGCCGTCGCTGGTCGCCTATGAACGGCTCCGTGGAGAACGGGACACCGTGAAGAAAGCTCTCCGGGAGAAGCTCTCGGTGAACTCCGGGAAGACCTCCGTGGCCTATGAAGACCAGAATGTCTTCGACCGCATCGACGCCCTGAAGCGAAAGCTCGACGATGCCCAGGGTCAGCGGGACACCCTTCAGGAGAACTACGCAAACGACCTCACGTCTTTCCAGGAAACCACGGAGTCCCTGGCCGCCGCCAAGGAAGCCCTGCTCGAACTCCGGAAATACGCGCTCAAGCTCGACGGCGAGAACACCGAGCTCCGGGCCAGGATACGCAAGGAGAACGCCATCGAGTCTCTGACGAAGAAAATCGAATCCGTGCAGCACCTCCCCGGGGTTGTTCACGAGGCCGCCGTTGAGAAGCGCGTGGCCGTGGAATCCGACGGAGTCGCGACAACTGGAGGCAGGATCAGCAAGTCAATGATCGCGAAAGCGATTCGATAAAATTTTTTACCCGGCGTTTATCATATAGCATATCCGGTGTTACCGGCAGTATGGCATCATACATTTTTTCAGGTGGTATTTTATGGCTACAAAAGTTGTGGACAAACGCCGGAACTACGAGCTGGCGATTGAACGCGCTCAGGAGCTTGGACGCCGGAAGTGGAACGCCGATATGCGCGCGGTCAACGCCGTGTACCGGACGAAACACGGGTCTGACCTCCCGGCGTACAAAGAGGCCGCGATTGCCCTGGGTCTGGAGTCCCTGGACTCCCATTTCCGGAGCAACTACGGTCAGAACTACAGGACGGCAATGGAATCCGGAACCTATCCGGAGAACGTGTCCTCCTTCATTCATCACGGGTTCGGTGCCGTCGCGGCTCTGATCTCGAACCTCAGCATCGACGAAGTCATCTCCATGCAGAGCATGGATCGCCGTGTCGGCGAGCTCTTCTACATTGACTTCGTGGCTTCCGAGACCAAGGGCAGCGTCGCCGCAGGTGACAAGCTCTTTGGTTACCTCAATGGCCCCGCTGCGGGTCGTGGTTATTCCTCGAAGCGCGTCCCCAATGAGACCATCGGAACCGGCGACGGTACTGAGGTTACATTTGCCTTCACCCTTCAGTGGCTCCCCGTGCTCCCCGGCAACCTCGCGATCACCGCGGGTTCCGTTGTCGCGGTCTTCAATGAAGCCGGTGTGGGTTCCGGTACTGGTGTCACCTCGGCTTCCGTTGATTACGCCACGGGTGTGGGTACGATCACCTTCAGCGCCGCCGTTGCCAATGGTGCCGCGGTGCTCGCAACCTACGCATATAACATGGACCGGAGCTACCCCGCTGGCATCAACCTCGATGTCACGAGTATCCCGATCATGGCCGAAAGCCGCAGGCTGCGGACGAACTGGCTGCTTGAAGCCGGTATCGACTACGAGAAAGCCCACGGTCGCAGCGCCGACGAGGACCTGCTGAAAGCCGCTGTTGGTGAGATCGAGAAGGAAATCTCGGAAGAAGTTTACGAAGCCCTTTTGGCCGGTGCTACCGGAGGCAGCGCGACCTTCGACACCACTCCGACCTCGGACATGATCCGGGTTTCCGACTGGAATCACCAGATTTACGACTTCGCGGTCAGCGTTCGCAACGACATCTACAACAGCACCCGCCACGGTTTCGGTAACGTCATCGTCGGTGGTCTGGATTTCTGCAACATCGTCGAAGCGCTCCCCGACACCCTGTTCACTGGTGAGACCTACGGTAGCGAAGCCCCCGTTGGCCCGCACTTCATCGGGACCCTGGGCAAGAACTTCCGCTGCGTGAAGAACTTTGGTTACGACGAGGACAAGGCTCTCATGGCCTACAAGGGCAGTGACAACCTCCGCGCCGGGGCCGTGTTCTCCACGTACATTCCGCTGTACACCACGAACCCCGTGGCTCTCGACGACACCAAGGTGCGCCGTGGCCTGGGTCGGGCCGACGCCTTCGAGATCGTCAACCCCGATATGTACGCGGTCATCACTCTCGCCGATGTCCCGAATCCGTAATACGTGATTCACTGAGGGGAGAGAGGAAACTCTCTCCCCTTGTTTTCTTTTTCAAAAAAACTGGTTAAGAGGTTAAACATGGGAATTTTCAATACTGGTACACCCGATAACGCCCCACAGGATAACGCTCCCGAGTACACCCCGGAGCCCATCCTCCCCGATGTCCCTCCCCCCGTGCAGACGTTTCCGACTCCCGTGGCTCCCGCCATTGGTTACCCGAAACCTCAGTTCGCTCCGAACGTCGGTGGGATCACAAGCAACAAAGAGCCGAAGCTCCAGGTGATGATTAAAAACAGCACCGAAAAGACCGAGACCTTTTTCTCTGGCCGTGACCGTATGCGGATTCCCGCCGGTGGTTACTTTGGCCCCGCACAGGTTTCCATGCGCGTCGTCACTCTCTACGCGACCAAACCCGGGTTCAAAGTCATCCAAGAGGGAACCCCTGAGTTCGTGGCTGCACAGAAGGAGTCCAGGGCCTACGTCCCCGTCGATCCCATTCAGCGGAGGATGGCGAGGCAGAAGGAACTCGCGGCAACCCGGAAGAACATTCTCTTCGGGTCGAATTAGTTTTTGACAACAGTGGAGCCTCCAGGAAAACCACTGGAGGCTTTTTTCATATAGGGGGATTTCCAAATTGCTTAACAGGCTTGAGACCGTTACCCGAGAATCCCTGAAACAAGAGACCCTTGACCGCTATTTCCCCGCGCAGTTTTTCATCGAGCAGAACGACAAGTCCGGAATTGACTTGGCGATCAGGAACAGCATTGATAGATTCAACGAGCTCGTGTACATGCCGAGGATCGTCGAGGCCCCCGCGGCTGACCGCATCACACTCCCTGCGGACGTAGAGACTATTCTCCGCGTGGAATTCAACCAGCAGATGTCGCAGTCCCAGGGTCTCTACGGCCCCGACGCCATGCCCTTGAGTTTCCAGTCCCAGGTCTCGGGATTCATTAACGAGAACCTGATGATGCGCTCCATGCAGATTCAGATGATGAAGCGTAGCGCGAACGTCGGCGCAAGGTTCAAAGCCGTTGACGGCACACTGTTCCTCCATGACATCCCCACGGGAGCCACGACCGCCGTGGTCTACTACACGCCGAAGTTCAACCGCGACGGCACTGAGTTCTCCCTGTACTCCCGGGAAGCCCGTTGGCTCAGGGACTACATCTTCTACCTTGCACTGCAACGCGAGGGGCGTATGCTGCAATTCAACAAGTACCTCGACGTTGATACCCCCGCCAGCGACTTGCTCGACGAAGCCAACGAGAACCTTGAGAAGCTCGAAGAGATGATGAAGAACCGCGCGATTTTCTCCATGCTGAGGAGCTGAGTCCCTATGGTCTCCTCCGTAGACAGAGTTCTCAGTATCTACCGAAAATACCAACGACTGAAGGGAACCCCTTACGCACTGGAGATGGTGAACTTCTTCAGCAAAGACGTGGGACTCCGGGAGTACGTGAAAAAATCACTGGCCGTTGAATTCACGGTCGGAGAAGTTCTCCAGGGTGTAGACGGGGAGTTCATCCACCACGACGAACACCTTGAATACCTTGAGGGAGTCAGCATCCCGGAGATCGTGGACATCGTGGGCTGGTCCGTGGTATGGAAAACCCAGTCCAGCGGTGAGCACAGCAAAGCCACGCGCAGTACCTTCTACCAGCAAAAAGTGAAGTTCGCGGATATGTTCACCATGCTCCGCAGATACAAGGACAGGACCAAGCGGGTATCCGAGGAAGAACTCAGGGATGCCATCACCCTGGCGTTGTACGAAGGTGACATCACGGTTTACTGCGAGTGCCCCGCCGCGAGGTTCTTCTACAGGTGGGTGCAGGGCCAGCTCGGCATCGCCTACGGGCGCTACGATCAGTACGCCTTGAACAACGCCCCGGACATCACGAACCCCGAGAGAAAAGGCGACACCTGCAAACACATGGACTACGTTCTGTCTTTGATCCCCAGTGAATTCGAGACCAAGATCGTCGATAGTTTCTACGAAACCTGGAAATCAGGAAAGAGGTTATATTCATAATGGCTGACCTCCTTTTTCACAAAGCATACAAAGTCCGGTTGTACCCCACTGAGAAGCAAAAAGCTCAGATCGACACAACTATCCACTGCTGTCGCTTCCTCTACAATCGGATGCTCGCCGAGCGCATAAAAGTGTATGAAGAGCTGAAAGACAACAAAGAAGCCCTCTACGCCCATAAGTATCGGAGCCCCGCTGACTACAAGAAAGAATTTCCATTCCTCAGAGAAGCGAGCTCTTGGGCACTGAATAATGAAACAAGGTTTTTGCAGGCAGCGTATAGGGGATTTTTTAGACGGAATAAACTTGTCGGTATCCCATCTGGATTTCCGAAATATAAATCCCGTAAAAAAGATAGATGGTCTTATACTGACTACTCCAGTATGAATATCCCGAGAATTAAATGTTCAAAACTTACACTCAATAAGCTCCCCGGAGTAAAATTCAGGGGTCTCAGTTCCAGCTTTCGTGGAAAAATAAAGAGCGTGACCGTAGTCAAGGAAAGAGACGGAAGGTACTACGCTTCTATCCTGACTGAGTTCGATGCCCCCGACAAAAAGGTCAGGGCCTGCGACGGAGTCGTTGGCGTCGATCTCGGACTCAAGGAATTTGCTACACTCAGTACGGGTGAACAGATCGGCGGTATAAAATATCCGATGCAGGCCCTTGATAAAAAGATCAGGAAGCAACAGCGACACCTTTCTCGTAAGATGAAATGCAGTCATCGCAGGGAGAAGTGCGGGACCAAGTTGAATAGGTTGTGGCGACAACGACAGAATTTTCTAAGTAATTTCCAGTGGGCTCTGGCGAATCGACTATGCGCAGAAAACCAAACCATAGTCGTGGAAGACCTGAACGTCCAGGGGATGAAACGAAACCGCAGACTCAGCCACGCCATTCACAACATCAACTGGGCGAGTTTCGTCCAGAAGCTCACACAGAAGGCAGTGGAGTACGGAACTGAAGTCGTTAGAGCCGACAGGTTTTTCCCCTCGTCGAAGATGTGCAGTCGGTGCGGAGCCATTAAGCCGGGCCTGAAACTCAGCGACCGTACCTTCCGATGTGATTGCGGACACATCCAGGACAGGGATGTAAACGCAGCAATCAATCTCAGAAACTATTCTCTGAATAGAGTCTCGTCGAAGAACGGCGAGTACAGTCGTGGAGAGGCGGTAAGACCTATTCCAGTCGTTTACGATGGGATGGGCGGCTTCTGTGAAGCGATTACAGCAATAGGAGGCTGATTTTGGCAGAGCACGACTTTTTTCACAGACTCGCGAAGCACGGAACCAAGGTCCAGGATATGCTCCTCGACGACGAGAATATGTACAGAACCAAGTGCGAGCACTACCGAAACACGTCCGTGCGATCCGACGGAACGGCTCCGGACACCGACCCCGTGTTCGGCTACGAGACCCCCGATGCTTGGACGCTTGTAGCCGAAATCTACGGGGTCATCGACTGGGAGACCGACAAACGCAAGATCGAACGCCTCGGGTTTCTCCTTGAAGAAGGGGAGGCTGGCAGAACCACGCAGTTGCCCATGGTCTCGTACTTTCGCTACGCCGACGGCGTGGAGCCCGGGGATAGAATCGACGTAGACGTTTTCATCGACGGAACCGATACCCCGATAACAAGAAACCTGAAGGTCGCGGACATGAAAATCACCGGAAGGGGGTCGGAGGCCAGGTGTGCGTACCTGTTGCACCCGACTCGTGTTGACCAATGAAATCCAAGACCCAGGGGCTTTTCTCGCTTCGCATCCGCTTTGACGACGCCGAGGAGCGCTTGGAGAGGTATCACCTTTTCAACAGCGACGACTTCCACCGCCCTGGCCCCGACGGGCTCCACTACGTACCCGGAAAATTCTTTCTCGGAGACGAGCCCCGGATTCAAAGGGAGTTCTGCGCGTTTCTCGCCGAAGCTCTCAGGTCGAGGATCATGTTCGCCATCGAGACCCAGAGATACGAGAAGAAGTACAAGCCCCTGTCAGACAACTACGCGAAGTACAAACTCAAGTACTTCGACAACGACCTCTTCTGGTATCGCAGCGGGGAAATGTACGAATCCCTGGACTACTGGTATGTGCCCAGAAAGAAAGAATGGGTGGTGGGCGTGGACCCAGAGAAAAGAGCCACGGTTTACAAGATCAGAGGCGGGAGAGCCGTGCCTTTCAAGAAGTCCAAGGTCTACATGGAGGACATCATCAAATTCCTGGAGTTCGGAACCATGAGAGATGGGCAGGTGTGTATACCCCCGAGGCCCTTGTTCCGGCCCGCACTCCGGGAACTCAGCAAGCACGTGGGCCGGTACTACACGCAGTTCTTGAAGCTGTACTATCCGGAGTTGTACGCACGGTTGTAAATTTTTTATCATGTAGGCAGGAGGGCCAGATGAGAGTGTTTCCACAAAATATGGTCGAGTACCTCGACGTAAAAGTAGCTGGCCTTCTCAAGGAGAGGATCGCGGAAGCCTACGGCGGTAAAACGATCAACTGGCTGTACTGCCCCCCGGAACTCGCTTTCAGGTACGCGAAGCAAAAGTGGGGAGAGAGCTTTGCGCCTCTCGCCAACGTATATAGGATTTCCCCTATATCAGGGAACCAAGAGCGAAACACAAGGGACGCGGTTCTCGAAGGCCGCAGTGTTTTCTTCGACGCAGATAAACTTGAGGCCGTGGGGTTCTCCAGGTTTTTCGTAGACCTTGAATACCAGATCGACTTCTTCGCGGATCGCATGAACATCATCAATCACTTCGACCTCCGGTGGGAGGTTTTCCGCAGATACGACAACGCTTTCATCAACCTCGACCTCACGCCCGTGAACAACAGCGTGTACCCTGAATTTGATACCACACAGGAGTTCTTCAAGCTCTGGCTCACCGGGGATCGCCCCAGTGACAACACCGACTACGAGTCCGAGTACGACGCCGGACGCCTGTTTCGACACACCTACACCTTCGAGACCACACTGCCCGTGATTTACCGGCAGGACGGACTCCCGCTCTTGGATAAAATCGCTGTTGAAGTCGATACCCCGGTTTTGCTCGACGGCATAAACTTCGACATCAAAATGGATTACGGTAACTGACATGACATCAAAGGTAAAAGGTTACTGCTCAGCTTGTGGAATCTGGATACCCTCGCGACCCGGGCGTTATCCGGGAAGTTGCCCGACCTGCGGGGCTCCCTTGAATATCACCGAGCACCTCACCAGATTTCTCGACCCCCACTCCTTCAAAATGTATCTCGACTACAGGCACAGAATGAGCAAGTCCATGGCCTTCGATCTCGACATCGACGAAGTCGAGGAATTCTACGGCCCCGTGGACACCACGAGGGAACTCCATCGCTTCTTCGAGTTCATCGAGGACATCGGATATAAGGTCGTGTCGTACCTCGTGGACAAGCTCTCGCTTTGCGCACTCCGTGATCTCGACTATAAAAACGGCAAGGTGGTTTATCGCTATGTGGCAAAAAGAGAACGAGGTTATTGTCATGGACGGAACGTATCCCATAGTCTTCGAGGGCGACGAAGGGGGCCTGAGCGCATCTCTTCGGGTTTCCGTGATCTTCGTCCTGGACTTGATGCGCCCCCGGGTCTGGAACTGACCCGGGCCGACGTGAACCTCGGGGGAACCGACAGGGAGTACAGCGGATACCCGGAAAAGGAGTACGAAGAAGACATTTCCGGGTACGCGAGCTTCCCCTACGTGCCCCGGGGTAAAAAGTTGCAAACCTGAAAATGGCCTTTACAAAACGGTCGTCTTTGACGGCCTGCGTTTATCATATAGGTTGAAATCCAGAGGAGGTGGCTCAATGCCTCAGCACAAGATTTATCAGATCAAGAACTCGGGCCGTGAGGTGTCTGCTGTCCGTGTCTTGACCAAAGAAGGAAATCCGACCGTCATCAATGTTCCCTCGGGGACAACGCAGCGGTTTGTTGGAACCGTCCTCGGGTATGACTCGAAGACGATTACAGTCAAGGAGGTTGGATAATGGCTATCCTTCCTGGTGTTAATATCCGCGAAAAAGATACAACGTATTTCGCCGCCACGCAAGCCGGTGACATTCCCGTGGCTCTCGTTGGCGTCTTTGAGAAAGGCGACGACCGCGAGGCTTTCCTCGTTTCGGGAAAAGATGACGCCATCTACAAACTCGGTTCCGGAAACCCCGGGTTCTCCAAGGACTCCTACCACGCCATCGAGATCGCCAAGGAAACCAACTTGCTCTGGATCAAGCGCGTCTGTGGTGTCGGGGCTTCCTACGCGGCCTTCAAGATCAAGTCCTCGGGGGCCGCTGAGGCCGTTACCGGGGGCATGATTCTCCCGGACTCCTATGCCTTCGACAACATCGAAGTCACCGCCGAAGAAGGCCCCGAGGGTGACGGGGTTCTCACGAGCTTCGCGTTCACGCTCGCGGAAACCGGGTACGTGCTCGGAACCCTCGTCGTTCACCTCACGGTGGCCGCGGCTCCCGTGGTTCTCACCGACGACGGCACCGGGGTGCTCCTGGACTCCGGGGACGTGCAGCGCGGCACCGTGAATCCCACGACCGGCGCTGTTGCGCTCACCCTCGAAACCGCTCAGGACGACGGCGTGGCGATCACCGTTGACTACGAAGTCAGCGACGACACCGTCTTTGTCCTCTACCTCTCCTCGAAGGGGGACTGGGGTAACGGAGAATACGCTTTCACGATTCACCGCGACTACGACTACTTGTCGGAGTCCGGATACGAAGACCGCTTCATCCTCCTGCTGTCCCAGGTTATCTCCGGGGGATACACGTCCATCATCGAGATTCCCTGCTCGCGCTTGAACAAACTCGACGAAGCCGGGAACAGCCTCTTCATCGAAGACGCGATCCCCAGGGCCACGGACTTGCTGCTGGTCAAAAACAATCCCGCTATCGCGGGCACGGTGTTGCCGTTCCTTGAAGAGAACCGGATTTTCTCCGGCGGCTCTCAGGGCGGCGTGGTCTCCGATTCCGACATCGCCGCCGCATGGTCAGAGTTCGAGAACAAGGAGAAGTACCCGGACATCACTTTGCTCTGTGACAGCGGCCACGCCTCCTATGGAGTCGCCAACGCCATGAAGACCGTCGCCGAGGCCCGCAAGGACTGCGTGGCCATGCTCAGCGTTCCCTACACGGTCTTTATGTCCGGTGCCCAGGATGTCGTAGAATACCGCAAGGCCATCGGGGACTTCGATGGTATCGGTGGACACGATGCCGGGCTTGGCTTCAACACGTCGTGGTGTTACATCTACGATGTCTGGTCTCTCATCGACGACGTTCTCAACGACATCAAGGACATCACCATTTGTCCGTCGGCGCTCGCCACCGCGGTTGCGGCGCGCAGCGGGAAAATCAACCCCTATCTGCCGCCCGCGGGTATCCAGAGAGGCAACCTCAACGTCAAAGCCTTCGCCCGCTACTGGAAACAAGGTGAGCTTCAGATTCTCGCCGACGCCCAGGTCAATGCTTTCCGCAGGTTCTCCGGTGTTGGACGCGCGGTCTTCAGCGAGTTCTCCATGCAGACCGTTCCCAGCTACCTGTCGTACTTCAGCGCCAGGATGCTTATGATCTCCATTCGCAAGTCCCTGGACAGCGTGTGCATGGTTATGAACTTCGAGACCATCAACGAGCGCCTGTACGACCAGTTCCATTCCATCGTCGATGGAATTTTCTCAACCCTTCTTGGCAAAGACGCCGTCGAGAGCTACGAGATTTTCTGCGATGAGTCCATGCAGACTCAGCAGAGCAAGCTCGAAAAAACTCTCAATGCGTCCATCGTCTTTACTCCGACCTCCCACGCGAACACCATCAACATCGACCTGGTGCTCGCCAAGAGCGGAGCCAAGTACAGTGAGCTGGTGGGCTAACGAATGAGCGGGCAGAACCTCGTTGTCGCGTATCGGGAAAATGGGAACTACGTCGTGTTTCTCACGGACTCCGATACCGACTCCAAGTCTCTGATAAAGGACTTCGAGGACAAAGGGGTTTCTGCGCTCGCGAGTTATCTGGAGTCGTTTGACGACGACAAAGACAAGTTCTTCGACGAGCTTGACGGAAATCTGGAGGCCGCGATCCCCTATTCCCGGGACCGGCTTTCCGTGGTTTTTTCACGATATTTTTCTTAGGAGAAAAAAATGACGGGACTGTATAACGTAAAGCAGTTTATTTCCATGGGACAGCTCCAGAACAACTGGCTCTGGTCTTTCCGCATCCCCGCTCCCCCGGCCATTGGTGCGGGGATCGCAAACCTCGACTTTCTTGCCGCTGGCGTCACGCTTCCAGAGATCAGCAACTCAAAGCAGGAAATCGACTACCATGGAACCAAGCTCCAGGTTCCCGCGCGCAACGACTGGGGGAACAGCATCAGCATCGAGATGAAGGTCACCGAGGACATGCTCGTGTACAACGCCGCGCGGCGCTGGATCAGGGCCATGAACGACATGAAAGACGGGACCGGATTCCGCAGAGCGGACCTGGTGTCCATGGCTTTCGCGAAGTTCTACGCCATCGACGGCGTGACCATCAACAAGACCGTGACGTTCTTCAACATCTTCCCCGAGAAGGTATCGGAGCTGGAGTCCACGAACGACGGCGACGACTACATGACCGCGACCATCGACTTCTCCTACGACTACTTCGACGAGTCAGGTATTGTCCAAGGCTTGGAAACGGAAAGCCCGTGGCTCTGATTTACATAACCGATGGTGATGTGGTCACGGCTTCCGCTTCCCAGGACATTGATGTGGTGCTGGTGGAGTTCAAACAAAAAGAGGGTAAGCGCGTCAGGGAAGTAAAACTGCTTTCCTGTGCCGCAGAGAACCTCGACGACGAGCTGGAAAGGGTATTACGGTGAGATCAAAAGACCTTGTTGCCACTTTTGCTTCTCTTGGACAGCCACAGAACACGTGGCTGTTCTCCGTGTCTATTACTGGGTTTGGACACTCTGGCCGCTCTGGGTGGGGTGGACGATTTGGGTACGGATATGGTCCAGGTACTAAGAAATACCGAGAAGAGAATAGCAACGGTGAAGTTGATAGACTCTGTGAGCGCGCTCTCTCCGTAGATGCCCCGGAGGTTCAAATTGGTTCGGCGGGAGTGAATCGAGGTCCGAGGTCAGTGAACTACCCCAATGCCTATGGAATTGACGGTGACCTCTCGATCACATTCCTTGAGACCGAGGATAACATCGTAGAGGACTTTTATTACGCGCGCGTTGCGCATGTGTTTACCCCAACGGGTCTGAAATGGCTCCCGGGTACATACGCACAGGACATCAGAGTTAAGCGGTACGCACAGGACGGAAAAAAGGTGGT
>AMWB02095707.1_pt1 | contig 17021 bp, 15 predicted proteins | sample 200311 | NCBI WGS metagenome assembly AMWB02 (sample SAMN02737377, study PRJNA173069) | bioreactor metagenome | biome: anode biofilm in microbial fuel cells | place: USA: California | collected 2010-12-16 | reverse complement strand
CTTCGCCGCCATCCTGCATCTGAACCTCAAGCAGAGCCCGTTCGTCCGCCAGGCCGCCGCCTTCATCGGCGGCGCCGCGGCGGCGGCCGAGACGCTGCCGCCGCAACTGGCCACCGGCGGCACGACCGACGTGCTGGCCGGCACGCTGCTGGGCGATGCCGTCCTGCCCGCCATCGAAGCGCCGGGCGAAGCCGGCGGGCCGTCCGCCGACGCCCAGGCCGTGCTGACCGCCGGCATCCAGGACATCAGCAATTCGCTGGTCGACGATTTCACGCTCAACGACGTCCTGCGCATCATCCTCGAAACCATGTACCGCGCGATCGGCTTCCGGCGCGTGCTGCTCGCCCTGCGCGACGGCAAGAGCGGACAGATGACCGGCCGCTTCGGCCTCGGCCCCGAGGTGAACGAGCTGGCGCGGCAGTTCCGCTTCCCGCTGGCCGCCCAGCTGCACGACGTGTTCCAGCTCGCCACCGGGCGCGGCGTCGACATCATCATCAACGACATCGACGAGCCGAAGATCGCCGACAAGGTGCCGGGCTGGTTCCGCGAGCGCATCCCGGCCAAGACCTTCGTGCTGTTCCCGCTCAACATCAAGGGCAAGCCGGTGGCGCTGATCTACTGCGACAAGGACCAGGCCGGCTCGATCAGCATTCCCGAGAAGGAACTGACCCTGCTGAAGACGCTGCGCAACCAGGCGCTGCTGGCGATCAAGCAGGCGATGTGATCAGGCGGGAAGTTCCCGCAATCGTGCCACCGGCCGCTGGTCGATCGGCAGATTGAGCGCCATCGCCAGCACGCCGAGGCCGATGGTGATGGCCCAGACGACGTCGTAGCTGCCGGTGCGGTCGAACAGCAGGCCGCCGAGCCAGGCGCCGAGGAAGCTGCCGAGCTGGTGGCTGAGGAACACGAAGCCGCCGAGCATCGACAGATAGGCGACGCCGAACACCTGGGCGACGATGCCGTTGGTGAGCGGCACCGTCGCCAGCCACAGCAGGCCGATCGCCATCGCGAACAGGTAGGCCGACCACGGCGTCAGCGGCGCGGCGAGGAAGGCGACGATGATGACGCTGCGGACGATGTAGATCGCCGCGAGCAGGTGCTTCTTGCTGAAGTGCTGGCCGAGCCAGCCGGCGCCGAACGTGCCGAAGACGTTGAACAGGCCGATCAGCGCGAGGCAGGTGACGCCGACGTCGGCCGGCATGCCCTTGTCGGCGAGATAGGCGGGCAGGTGCACGCCGATGAACACCACCTGGAAGCCGCAGACGAAATAGCCGAGCGTCAGCAGGTTGAAACCGCCGTGGCCGAAGGCTTCGCGGATCGCCTCCCGGGCCGATTGCTGGTGGCGGCCGGCGGACAGGTCGCGGTGCGGTTCGGCCAGCGCGACCGACAGCGGCGCCATCAATGCGGCGACAACGGCCAGGATCAGCAGCGCCGCCAGCCAGCCGACGCCGCTGATCAGGCCCTGCGAGACGGGCAGCAGCGCGAACTGGCCGAAGGAGCCCATCGCCCCGGCGATGCCCAGTGCCATGCTGCGCTTTTCCGGCGGCGTGACGCGGCCGAGCACGCCATAGACGATGCTGAAGGTGGTGCCCGACAGGCCGACGCCGATCAGCACGCCGGCCGACAGCGCGAAGCCCGCGCCGCTCGTGGACAGCGCCATGCCGACCAGGCCCAGCACGTAGAGCGCCGTGCCCGCGAACAGCACCTTGCCGGCGCCGTAGCGGTCGGCGAGCAGGCCGGAGATCGGTTGCGCGGCGCCCCACAGCAGGTTCTGCAGCGCGAGCGCGAAGGCGAAGGTCTCGCGGCCCCAGCCGTGGGCCAGCGTCATCGGCTGCAGGAACAGGCCGAAGCCGTGGCGCACGCCCATCGCGAGCGTCATGATCAGGCCGCCGCAGATCAACACGACGACGGGGGTTCTCCAGTGGTTGTTGTTCATTGCGAAACTCGGCGCTGGCGGGGCGGCGTGGGAGCCACGATAATAGCGGCTTCGGCAACACGATTCGCCCCCAACATGAACAAGGCTTTTGTCAAAGAACCCGAAGGTGACGATGACGACGAGGATCCCGTCGGCGCGCCGTCCCTGCCGGCCGGCACGAAAAACTACATGACGCCCGCCGGCCACCGCGCGCTGCGCGAGGAGTTCGAGCGGCTGGTGAAGACCGAGCGGCCGCACCTCACGCAGGTGGTGGCCTGGGCGGCCTCGAACGGCGATCGCTCCGAGAACGGCGACTATATCTACGGCAAGAAGAAGCTGCGCGAGATGGACCGGCGCATCCGCTACCTGACCAAGCGGCTCGACAACGCCGAGGTGGTCGATCCGGCGCGGCAGGCGAATCTCGACCAGGTGTTCTTCGGCGCCACGGTGACCGTCGGCTATCTCGACGCCGACGAGGCGGCGCCGTTCACCTACCGGATCGTCGGCATCGACGAAGCCGATCCGGCCAGCGGCAGGATCAGCTGGATCTCGCCGCTGGCGCGCGCGCTGATGAAGGCACGCGAAGGGGATGTCGTTAAATTTCAAAGTCCTGCGGGGCCGCGCGAGATCGAGATCGTCGAGATCAGCTACGAATCTTGAAATGCGGCGGGAAGCCACCATTTAGGCGTGGTCTTTTCCGGAGGAAACCGCATGAGCACGACCACCGACGCCCGTCACGAAACCCTGGGCTTCCAGACCGAGGTGAAGCAGCTGCTGCACCTCATGATCCACAGCCTCTACAGCAACCGCGAAATCTTCCTGCGCGAGCTGATCTCCAACGCCTCGGACGCCTGCGACAAGCTGCGCTTCGAATCGCTGCACAACGCCGCGCTGATGGAGGACGGCGCCGAGCTGAAGATCCGCATCGGCTACGACAAGGAAAACCGCACGCTGACGATCGCCGACAACGGCATCGGCATGAACCGCGACGAGGTGATCGCCAACCTCGGCACCATCGCCAAGTCCGGAACGCGCGAGTTCTTCTCGCAGCTCACCGGCGACCAGCAGAAGGACGCCCACCTGATCGGCCAGTTCGGTGTCGGCTTCTACTCCTCGTTCATCGTCGCCGACCAGGTGACGGTGCGCACGCGCCGCGCCGGCGAGGCCGCCGGCCAGGGCGTCGAATGGATGTCGGACGGCGGCGGCGAGTTCTCCGTCGCGATGATCGAGCGCCCGCAGCGCGGCACCGAGATCACCCTGCACCTGCGCGAAGGGCAGGACGACCTGCTGTCCGGCTGGAAGCTCAAGTCGATCATTCGCAAGTATTCCGACCACATCGTCCAGCCGATCGTGATGAAGAAGGAGGAGTGGCAGGAAGGCAAGGAAGAAGTCACCGACGAGGACGAGACCGTCAACCAGGCTTCCGCCCTCTGGGCCAGGCCGAAGAGCGAGATCACCGAGGACGACTACAAGGCCTTCTACAAGCACGTCGGCCACGACTACGACGATCCGCTCGGCTGGACGCACGCGCGCGTCGAAGGCAAGAGCGAATACACGCAACTGCTCTACATCCCCGGCCGCGCGCCCTTCGATATGTGGGACCGCAACGCCCGTCACGGCATCAAGCTCTACGTGCGCCGCGTCTTCATCATGGACGACGCCGAGCAGCTGATGCCGCTCTATCTGCGCTTCGTGCGCGGCGTGGTGGACTCCGCGGACCTGCCGCTCAACGTCTCGCGCGAGATTCTGCAGGAGAGCAAGGACATCGAGGCGATCCGCAAGGGCTGCACGGGCAAGGTGCTCGGCCTGCTGACCGACATGGCCGAGAATGACAAGGAAAAGTACGCGCAGTTCTGGGGCGAGTTCGGCAAGGTGCTCAAGGAAGGCGTCGGCGAAGACCATGCCAACAAGGACAAGATCGCCAAGCTGCTGCGCTTCGCCTCGACGCAGGCCGACACGCCGGAAGAAACCGTCTCGCTGGCCGACTATCTCGGCCGCATGAAGCCCGAGCAGGACAAGATCTACTACGTCACCGCCGAGACCTTCAACGCCGCGCGCAACAGCCCGCATCTCGAAGTCTTCCGCAAGAAGGGCATCGAGGTGCTGCTGCTCTCCGACCGTGTGGACGAGTGGGTCGTCAGCCATCTCACCGAGTTCGAGGGCAAGGAACTGGTCTCCGTCGCCAAGGGCGGCCTCGACCTCGGCAAGCTGGCAGACGAAGCCGAGAAGCAGGAGCTCGAAAAGGAAGCCGGCGAGTTCAAGGAGCTGACCGACAAGATCGCCAAAAGCCTTGGCGACAAGGTCAAGGAAGTGCGCGTCACGCACCGCCTGGCCGACAGCCCCGCCTGCCTGGTGGCAGACGAGCACGACGTCTCCGGCAACCTGGCGCGCATCCTCAAGGCCGCCGGCCAGAAGGCACCGTCGTCGCAGCCGATCCTCGAAATCAACCCGAAGCATCCGGTGGTGCTGCGCCTCAAGTACGAGGAAGCAAAGTTCGACGACTGGGCCGCCGTGCTGTTCGAGCAGGCCTTGCTGGCGGAAGGCGGCCAGCTCGACGACCCGGCCACCTTCGTCAAGCGCATCAACGACCTGATGCTGTCGATGTCGCTGGGTGACAAGTAAGAAACTCAAAGGGCTTGCGCCCATCCTCGACGAACGGGCCCGGGTGCTGATCCTGGGCTCGTTCCCCTCCGAGGCCTCCCTCGCGGCGCGGCAGTATTACGCGCACCAGCAGAACCAGTTCTGGAAAATCCTCGGCGCGATTCTCGATCGGCCGCTGTTCGAACTTGACTACGCCGCCAAACAGGCGGCGGTGCAGGACGCCGGCATCGCCATCTGGGACGTCTATGCCGAATGCGAACGCGCCGGCAGCCTCGACAGCGCGATCAAGAACGGCCGGCCCAACGATTTCGCGCGCCTCAAAAACTCGGCGCCGGCGGGGCGGCGCGGCACAGGGGGAATCCGGCGCGTCTGCTTCAACGGCCAGTCCGCCGGCAAATTCGCCCCGCAACTCGCAGCCCTCGGCTTCGAGACCCTGATCCTGCCTTCCACCAGCCCGGCCAATGCGAGCTGGAGCTTCGAGCGGAAACTGGCGGCGTGGCGGGAAGGATTGTCGGTTTGTGGTGTATAGTTATAACAATGTAAAACATTGGTGGAGATGACCATGCGCACCGCCATTCGCAAGATCGGCAATTCACAGGGCGTGCTGATCCCGAAACCCATGCTGGCCGAGGCCGGCCTGGAGACCGATGTCGATATCTCCGTGGAAAACGGCGCCATCGTTCTGCGTCCTGTGAAAGAGCATCAACCGCGCGCCGGCTGGGCCGACGCGGCACGCGAGATCGCCGCTCGGGACGACGACGTTCCGGTCTGGCCGGAATTCGCCAACGCCGAGGACGCGGCGCTTCAATGGTGAAGGTGAAACGCGGCGAAATCTGGCTGGCCGCGCTCGATCCCACCGGGGGCGCCGAAATCCAGAAAACGCGCCCCTGCGTGATCGTCTCGCCTCCGGAAATCCATGACTGGCTGCGCACGGTGCTGGTCGCGCCCATGGCCACCGGCAGTCATCCGGCGCCGTTCCGCATTCCCGTCGGCTTCGGCGGCAAGAAGGGCTTGATCCTGCCCGAGCAAATGCGCGCGCTCGACAAGGCGCGGCTCGTCAAGCGCATGGGCAAGGTAGGCCCGGCAACGCTGTCCGCGCTCCTGGGCGTGTTGCGCGACACCTTCGAGGAATAGTCGCGCTGAAACTCGGCGCTGGCGGGGCGGCGGGTGACGGCCAAAAGCAGGCTGCTATACCTTTGAAACGGATGAGGCCAAAGCAGCTTCCCATGCCGTCATCGCCATGATCAACCCGGCACGCTTGAGGACTTCAATTTCAGGCGGAGGTGGCTTCGTGTTTAGTTTGTTGAAGTGCGCGAGCAGGTTCTCGGCATCCAGTATTGACTGCGCAAAGACATCGGCGGCGACTGACGGCATGGCGATCAGGGCATTAATGAATATGCTGTGATGCTAGCAAAAACCGCCAGTACGGTTGTCTCGACGGCCGCTTTAATCCGCCGCCCCGTCAGCGCCGAGTTTTATACCGCGACAAATCCCGGCAGCTTCGCCGCCTTCGTGTCGAAGGTCGCGGTGGCCGTGCAGTCCATGCGCCGGTTCTGCGCGCCGATGAGGCAGTCGGCGAAGTCGGCGGGGCTGTCTTTCCAGAGGTAGAGGGCTTCTTCGATGGCGGGTTCGCTTTCGAAGCGCAGGTCGTCGGCGTCGAGCAGGCTGCCGAAGGCGCCGAGGATTTCGGCTTTGCTCAGGCCGTAGCGGCTGCGCAGCACCCATTCGGTTTCGAGCAGCACGAGCAGGCCGATGAAGACGGGGCGGCCGGCGGCGGTTTCGCGGCGGATGAGCTTGCGCGCTTTCTCGAATTGCGTTTCGTCGTCTCGCACCAGATAGCGGACGAGGACGTTGGTATCCACCCCGAGCATCAGGGCGCCATCTGCTCGACGGGAACGGTCTTGCGGCCTTTCTTGTGCAGCAGGCCGGCGAGGTCGGCGGCGCGCTTGGTCTTGACGCGCATGAGGACCGTGGCGTCCGGCATCAGGGTGAAGGTCATGCGGTCGCCCGGCTTGATGCCGAGACTGTCCCGGATTTCCTTGGGGATGGTGGTCTGTCCCTTGCTGGTCAGCGTGGCGGCGGTCGGCATCGCGGTCTCCTTGTTCCTTACGTTTCTAATTCTAGTAAGAATCAGTCGACTGGGCAACCGGCCAGTTCAGCTTTGCTTGCGCGTATCAATTTTGGTACTATGACAACCCATGAATCCCGTCCTCGATGTTCGCTTCTTCCGCACCGATGCCGGCGCCGAACCGGTCAGGGAATGGCTGAAAGACTTGCCGGCCATCGATCGCAAGACTATCGGCGAAGACATCAAGACCGTGCAATTCGGTTGGCCGTTGGGCATGCCATTGGTCGATCATCTGGGCGGCGATATTTGGGAAGTTCGGATCAGGCTGGGCAATCGCATCGCGCGTGTCCTGTTCGCCATCGACGGCCAGACCATGGTGCTTCTGCATGGCTTCATCAAGAAGCAGCAGAAGACACCCGGCCCCGATCTCGATCTGGCAAAGGACAGGCTGAAACTTTTGAGAAGGAGATGAGCATGGGCAAGAAGAATATTGGCGGCAGCTTCGACGACTTCCTCCGGGAAGAGGCCATGCTTGGGGATGCGACCGCCGTCGCCTTGAAGCGCGTCATCGCCTGGCAGATCGCGGAGGAAATGAAGGCGCAGAAGATCACGAAAACCGAACTGGCCAGGCGCATGCACACCAGCCGCGCCGCATTGAACCGGCTGCTCGACGATGCCGATCCCAGCCTGACCCTGACCACCTTGGCCAGTGCCGCCGCCGCGCTCGGCCGGAAGGTGAATATCCAGCTGGCAGCCGCTTGACGGGCGGCGGTCAGTGGGCCGCTCCGCTTTGGTTTTGCACTGCAAAATGCGAAAATCCGGGCAGCGTTCAACGATTTCTGCGAGGCGGAACATGTTGCCCAAATTCTCTGCGTTTCCCGGCATCGCCGGCCCCGTCATGACCATCGTCATCGACGGCTACGGTCTGGCGAAGAACGATCTCGGCAGCGCCATCGCGGCGGCGCGCAAGCCGACGCTCGACCGGCTGTTCGCCCACTATCCCAACATCCGGCTGCGCGCGCACGGCACGGCGGTCGGCATGCCGTCCGATGACGACATGGGCAATTCCGAGGTCGGCCACAATGCCATCGGCGCGGGCCAGGTGTATGCGCAGGGCGCGGCGCTGGTGGCCGATGCCATCGCTTCCGGCTCGATCTGGGCAGGCGGCGCATGGCAGGAGATCGTGGCGGGCGCCAAGGCGGGGCGGGGCACGATCCACTTCCTCGGCCTGTTCTCCGACGGCAACGTGCATAGCCACATCGACCACCTCAAGGCGCTGGTGGCGCGGGCGAAGGAAGAGGGCATCCGCGCGGTGCGCGTCCATGTGCTGCTCGACGGGCGCGACGTGCCCGAGACCAGCGCGCTCGATTACGTCGAGCCCTTCGAGGCCTTCCTGGCCGGCTTGCGCGGCGCGGATTTCGACGCGCGCATCGCCTCGGGCGGCGGGCGCCAGAACATCACCATGGACCGCTACGAAGCCAACTGGGCGATGGTCGAGAAGGGCTGGCGCGTGCATGTGCTCGGCGAGGGCGAACAGTATCCGGACTGCGTGACCGCCATCAAGGCGCAGCGCGCGCAGCATCCCGGCACCATCGACCAGGACCTGCCGCCCTTCGTGATCGCGGCCGACGGCAAGCCCGTCGGCACCGTCGAGGACGGCGATGCGGTGGTGTTCTTCAACTTCCGCGGCGACCGCGCGATCGAGATCACGCGCGCCTTCGAGGAAGCCGCCTTCGACAAGTTCGACCGCGTGCGCTTCCCCAAAGTCACCTACGCCGGCATGCTGCAGTACGACGGCGATCTGAAGCTGCCGAAGCGCTTCCTGGTCGATCCGCCGGCGATCCGCGACACCACCGGCGAGTGGTTCGCGAAATCCGGCATCCGGCAGTTCGCCTGCTCGGAAACGCAGAAGTTCGGCCACGTCACCTATTTCTGGAACGGCAACCGTTCCGGCAAGTTCGAGGGCGAGACCTGGCAGGAAGTGCCGAGTGACGTGGTGCCCTTCGAGCAGCGGCCGTGGATGAAGGCGGCGGAAATCACCGACGCGATGATCGCGGCGCTGCAGAGCGGCCGGTTCCGCACGCTGCGCTGCAATTACGCGAACGGCGACATGGTGGGGCACACGGGCCACTTCCGAGCCGCGACGATGGCCATCGAGGCGGTCGACCTGGCACTGGCCCGTTTGCTGAAGGCGGTCGATGCCGCCGGCGGCGTCGCGCTGGTGACGGCCGACCACGGCAATGCCGACGAGATGGTCGAGATCGACAAGCAGACCGGGCAGCCCGCGCTCAACCCGGACGGCAGCCTCAAGGCCAAGACCGCGCACACGCTGAATCCCGTGCCGCTGATCCTCTACGACAACGTGACTGGCGGCAAACTCGGACTGCGCCAGACCGACACGGCCGGCCTGTCGAACATCGCCGCGACCACCGCCAACCTGCTCGGTTTCGAGAAGCATCCGAGTTGGGACGACAGCCTGCTGACCGTGAAGTGAGGGTGGCGGACGGCGGGCGGCTGACCGGGCCGCCGCCGGTGGGTGGCCTGATCAAGCCATGATGGCGGTGACCAGCAGCGAGTGCAGGCCGCCGATCAGTTTTTCGGAAATCAGGTTGAGCTTGTCGATGCCGGCATGGGAGTCCCTGACATGTCCGGCCCGGTGACGGGCGATGATTTCTTCCGCCTCGGCATGAAACTGCTCGTGCAGGGCCTCGATCTCGGCAAAAACCGGGAGACGCCCGAAGCGTTCGCGTCCGGTGCCATTCAGCCACTGGCCGAAGCGGCAGGGACCGGGTAACGGCCTAGATACGCCGGTAGATACGCCGGGAGCACCTGATTCTTTTCCTGGCGAAACGAGCAAAAACCTTTGCAACTCCTGCAACCAGCGCAGGTGCTCTTCTTCCGCCAGCATCAGACGGTCGAGATCCGGTTGGGCTTCCAGGCCGCCGGCCAGGATCCAAGCGTGGTCCGGCTGCCAGCGGGCGAGCCAGGCGGAAACCTCTTCGGCCGGCATCGGCCGGGCGATGCCGTAGCCTTGCGCCAGATGGCAGCCCATTTGCAACAGGCGGACGCCATGATTGCCCGTTTCCACCCCTTCGGCGACGACTTCGCGCCGGAATGCCCGCGCCAGGCCGATGACGCCCTCGACGATCGCCATGTCGTCGGGATTGTCGAGCATGTCGCGCACGAATTCCTGATCGATCTTCAGCGTGCTTACGGGCAGGCGCCTGAAGTAGGCGAGCGACGAATAGCCGGTCCCGAAGTCGTCGAGCGCGAACTTCACGCCAAATGCCTGGCACTCGCGCATCAGGGCTGCGATATGCCCGATGTCCTGGAGAGCGGCGCTTTCGAGAATCTCGATCTCCAGGCTGCCGGCCGGCAGATCCGGGTACGCGGCCATGAACTCGCGCAGGCGGGCGATGAAATCCGGTTCCGCCAGATGGTACGGGGAGATATTGACGCTGATCGGCAGCGCCATGCCGGCAGCGTGCCAGAGAGAGGTCTGGCGCAGGGCTTCCCGCAGCACCCATTCGCCGAGGGCGGAATCGGCGGGCGTGCCCTCGATGAAAGGAAGAAACACCTCGGGTGCCAGCAGGCCGAGTTCCGGGTGCTGCCAGCGGATCAACGCCTCGACCCCGACCGCCTGGCCCAGCCGCATGTCCACCTTGGGCTGGTAATGAAGCCTCAATTCGTCGGCTGCCAGCGCAGATTCGAACCGTTGCCGGTGGTCCTTTCTGGCGCGCATCTCGAAATCCTGCAGCGTATCGAAGACATGCCAGCAATTGCGGCCGGCTTCCTTGGCCAGATAGAGCGCATGATCCGCGTGACGCAGCAACGTGTCGGCGTCGACATCGTCTTCCGGGAACAGCGTGACGCCGAGGCTGGCCGTGACCTTGACCAAGTGGCCGTCGATGGCCAGCGGTTCGGCCAGCCTGTCCAGGAGGCGATCGAGGATGAATTCGTACTCGCCCTTGGATCTCAGCTTGTTCAGGAGGAGCACGAACTCGTCGCCGCCCAGACGTGCCACGCTGTCTCCGCTGCGCAGCGCCTGCTGCAGACGGCCGGCGATCTGGATCAGCAGCCGGTCGCCAAACTGATGGCCGTACTGATCGTTGATTGGCTTGAAGCCGTCAAGGTCGAGGTAGACGACGCCCAGGGTATCGCCGTTGCGCCGCGCCTGCGCCATTGCGACATCAAGCCGGTCGGCGAACAGCCGGCGGTTGGGCAATCGGGTGAGGGCATCGTGATAGGCCAGATGCTCGAGGCGGGCTTCCTGCTGCTTGATGAAGGAAATGTCGGTGAAGACGGCAACGTAGTGGGATGTCTCGCCGGCGGAGCCGGCCAGTCGCCTGATCGAAAGCAGCTCTGGATAGATCTCGCCGTTCTTGTGCCGGTTCCAGATTTCGCCCTCCCAATGGCCGGTCTGGCCAAGCGACTGCCACATGGCAGCGTAGAAAGCGGTGTCGTGTCTGCCCGAGTTGAGGATGCGCGGATTCTGTCCGATCACCTCCTCCCGGCCGTAGCCGGTGATTTCGCAAAAACGCGGGTTGACATCCATGATGGTGCCGTCGGCGGCGGTGATGTAAATGCCGTCGTGGGCACTCTCAAAAACGCTGGCCGACAGCCGCAGCTGCGCCTCGGTCGCGGCCCGGGTGGCATCGAGCTCGACGACTTCCAGCGCGTAGCCGACGTCCGCCGCCAGCTCGTCCAGAACTTCCAGCTCGGCGGCGTCGAAAAAGTCGACTTTCTGGGCAAAGAGCGTCAGCGCCGCTACATTCTCGCCGCGCACCCGGATCGGGATGCTGGCGACCGAACCGATGTTGAATTGTCGGATGATTTCGCCGAAAGGCGACCGCCGGTAATGCGGGACAAAGTCGTTGATGATCACGTTCCGGTTCTCGCGCAGTGCGGTTGCCACCGCCGTCGACCCGTCCAGGCCGATGCCCAGGTTTTCGAAGACTTCCGCCGGCACGCCCGAACAGGCAACCGGATGAATGCGGCGGTCGTCGCCCGCAGTGCCGATCCATACAATGGGAAACGCTCCCTGGTCCACGGCGATGGCGCAGACATTCTCGTATAACTGGCCGATTTCCGGCTTTCGTACGATCAGCTGGTTGATTGCCGAGAGCAGCTGGTGGAGGCGGTTCAATTGTTTCTGTGCTTCGACGGCCTGGTTCAGGGCCGCAGTGCGGCGGCCGTCGCGATGCTGCCAGAACAGCAGCGCCAGCAGCCCGATCAGCCAAATGAGGCAGTGGCTGGCGATCTCTCCAAGCCGCCGCCCCCGCTCCTGCGCGAGGTAGGGCGCGAGCGGCACCGTGGCGCCGATGGCGCCGCGCACGTCGCCCAGCTTGTAGCCGTGTTGCTGGTGGCACTTCAAGCATTCGTCCGTCACGATGAACGGCTGCATCATGCGCAATACAGGCGCATCGTCAAGCCGCTGCACTTCTACGTATTCGCGCGGCATCCGTTCGAAGCCTTGCAGCACCTCCTTTTCCCAGGCATCGGGCGCGTTGTTCGGGTTGACCGGCCTGAGGCTGGTAATGCGCGAGCGAATGCCGTACTCTCGGGGAGTGTCCTCCTGCATCTGCCGCAGCATGTAGGCCGGATTCATCAGCGTCAGGGCCAGCCCCGCAGTGGTGACGACGACGCGGTTCGGCTGCGTGAGGTAAGGGTTAGGCGGCGTGTGCTCGTCGATCGGCACAAAGACGCCGCCATGGGAGGCTCCCCACTGCCGGAACGCCAAGTCCTTTTGGATGGTGGTGCGGGCCGCGGCTGCGGCGGTGTCGAGAACGGTCTGGTTGACGTGAAACAGGCTCCAGGCCAGCGAGCCGCCCAGCAGGGCGCTCCACAGCGCCGCCAAAATACCGAACTTGCGCAGCCAGGTGCCGCTGCCGGAAACCGTCACCATTCGGCTCCCGTCGCGTGAACGCCGCCGCGCTGCGCCGTGTCCAGCAGGCATTGGTTGAGCCGGACGACCTCTTCGGCGAAGCGTTTGATGGCCTCCTGCTGGCTGGCGAGTTCCCGCTGCAATCTGATTACGTGCTGACCGGCGCGCAGGCGTGCCGCGAGGACTTTCGGCTTGAGCGGCTTGGCAAGAAAATCGTTGGCGCCCGCAGCGAAGGCCTCTAGCAGCTTGTCCTCCTGATCCATCGCGGTGAGAATCAAAATGTAAATGCCGCGCCCTATCCTGGTTTCGCGGAGAGCGCGAATAAGGGCGATGCCGTCCATTTCCGGCATCATCCAATCGACGACCATGAGGTCGGGCGGGTGTCGTTTTGCCAATTCGAGAGCGAGGCGGCCGTTCTCGGCTTCGCTGCATTCATGACCGATATGGGACATCAGGGCCTTGAGCAGGCTGCGCATGCTGCGCTCGTCATCTACGACCAGTACCTGCAGCCGCTCGTCACCGGCCACGGAGGAGCCGCCGGGATCGGCCGCGGGCGGATCCGCGAAGCAAGTCCGCGTCAGATCGGCGAAAGATGGGAAGGGATGTCCCGCCAGTGCGAGCAGCCCGCACCAGTCCTCCCATTCGCGCACCGAGCGATCCGCAAGGTCGACGAGAGGCTCCGGCGAGATGGCCAGCTTGCTGCCCAGCAGGAAGAAATTCCCCAGCAGGTTGCGGCGTTCCGTTTCCCGGGTCATGCAGATGGCGGCGATCCGTTCCGCCAGCATGAGGGCGAGGCGGACGCGCTCCGCACGCGAACCGGCCGGGAATATGGCATCCCCCTCCATTTCGTGGCAACGCACGGGTTCGGTTTGGGCGGCCGAGAATCCCCATTCGGTCAACAACGCCGCGCCCAGACTGGCGTGATCGATTCCCAGGATCTCTGCTTCGATTGCGCGCCGTGATTGGCGGCATTGCCGGACCGCGGCGAGGACACGCAGGTAATCGTCAGGGAGCGCGGTCGCCAGCGCCAATTCGCCGACGCGGGCGAGCAACCCAAGGACGAATGCTTCGTCCGGCGGCATGAGACGGACGAGGTCGGCCAGCAACTGCATGGCCACGGCACGGGCAAGATTCCTGGACCAAAATGCGGGATAGTCGAGACCGTCGCAATCGCCGCAGCGATGGTCTTCCAGCAGGGTGTGGGCGAGCGCGAGACCGCGGATCGCCGGCGGACCGAGCAGGCGGATGGCATCCTGAATCGCCTGGATCGGACTGTCGCCAGTGGGGCGGCAGCTATTGGCGAGTTTGAGCATGCGTGCGACGAGGGCCGGATCGGCCTGAATGGCGCGCACCAGTTGGGGATGACCGGCGTTCTGTTGGTGCGCGAGCTGCATGACGGCAGCCGCAGGGTCTTTCGGGGACGGCAGCCGTCCCATCGATCTGATGCCTTCGATACGAGTTTGCTGGATCTCGGTCAGCGGCATGGCTGCGCTTTGCGTTGCGATGCTACGCAGGGGAACGTTGCGGCTCAGGCACCGCAGTCTCCCCCGGCTGGGCAGTGTGCCGGCGACGCGAGCCGGAAGCAGCCGGCCAGTTGTTCCATCGTCATCGCCACCTGGGCCAGTTCGCTGGCGGCCGCGGCCGTCTGCTTGGCGCCGGCGGCGAGTTCCTCGGTACCCTGAGACACGTGTTCGACGCGCGCGGCGATGTCGCGCGCGGCGCTCGCTTGTTCCTTCAGCGTCAAACCGATGCTATCGACCGCCTGGGTGACCCCGCCGGCCGAGTCGCGGATGTGCTCGATCGATGCGCCGGCCTCGCCGGCGAGGCGCACGCCGTCCCTGACGCGGGCGACGCTCGCCTCCATGCCGGCCACCGCCGCGCGGGACTCTTCCTGGATGCGGCCGATCATCGCGGCGATTTCGCCGGTCGAGGTGGCGGTGCGCTCGGCGAGCTTGCGCACCTCGTCGGCGACCACCGCGAAGCCGCGTCCCTGCTCGCCGGCGCGTGCCGCCTCGATGGCGGCGTTGAGCGCCAGCAGGTTGGTCTGGTCGGCGATCTCGCGGATGACATTGACGATGCCGGTGATCTGGCCGGACATTTCCTCGAGCGAGCGGATGTCGCCGGCGGTGGCGGTGACCGCCTGCGCGATACGATGGATCTCCTCGGCGGCCCCCTTGATTACCGCCGCGCTGGCGTCGGATTGCCTGGCCGAGTCCTGCGTGACGCGATTGACCTCATTGGCGTGCGTCTCGACCTGATCGATCGAGACCGACAACTGCTCGACCGCCGCGGCCATGCTGGCCGCCGCCTCCGACTGCTTCCCCGCGACGGCGGCGCTGGCCGAGGCGCTACGGTCCAACTCGCCGGACTGGGCGTTGAGCCGTCCGGTTTCGTGGCGGATCGCCGCGACGATCTCGTGCAGGTTGTCGCGCATCGTGCCCATCTGGCGCAGCACCTCGGTGATCTCGTCCTGTCCGCTGACCGGCACCGGGCGCGACAGGTCGCCCGCGGCGATGGCGCGTGCCGCGCGGTTCGCCTCGGCGAGTCCGCCGTTGAGGCGGCGCATGGACAGGATCCCGGTGAGCGTACCGACGATGGCCGCCAGCAGAATCAGGCCGACCAGTATGGCTCGCGTCGTCGTGTAGCGGGATTCGGCGGCGTGGTATTCCTGCCGGGCTTCCTGTACCTGCCATTCGGCCAGCGCCTGCAGGGCGTCGAAGGCGGCCTTGAGCTCGATCCGGCCGGCGGCCAGTATCGCCGATACGACCGGCGGGCCGTAGTCGCCGGCCTTCAAAGCGGCCACCGCCTCGCGCTGCTTAGCGCTCCAGGCCCCGAGCCCGGTTTCGAATTCGCCGTAAATCTGTCGTTCGCGCTCTGTGCCGAGTAAGTCGCGAAAATCGTCCAGCAGCCGTTCCTGCTCGGCGGCGTTGCTCTCGATGTGCTCGAGGTGCACGTCGACGGCGTGGTCGTGGGCCGAGAGAAGAGGCCCCCTGGGGTCGTGCTGCAATGCCAGCAGCAATTCGACGCGGTTGGCGTTGAGCAGTTCGCGGAAGCGGATCACCTTCATGACCGGCACCAGGCTGCCGTCGTGTACGCTCTGCAGACTGTCGCGCGCGGCCGCCAGTCCGAGCCAGCCCAGTCCGGCGGCGCAATAGAAGATGGCGGTGGCGAAGGCGGCCCAGAGCCACAAGCGCCGGGCGATGGTGAGGCGGAACGGCATATTGTGGTTCTCCCTTGGCTTTGTGGCGGCGGCCGCAATGTGTGAAGCAGCATGGAACGAACCGGGATCGAGCGGCTTGACGGTGAAGCCGCCCCTGTCGGCGGCCCGGGGCGAAACGGCTCTGCCGGTTTCATTCATTTTGGTTTGTCGCAGCCACCTCCGCCGCGATGCAAAGCGGCGACAGGGTTTCGAGTAGCTGGCATTTGTGGGCTGAAGCGTCGCAGAAGCGTATCAGATCGGCCAGCTTCTCCTTGGTCGCCTGCAATTCGTGGATGCGCCTGTCCAATTCCTTGAGTTTGTTCGACACCCGCCCCAGCATCTCCCGGCACGGGTGGCCATGTCGCTCGGGCAGTGCCAGCAGCTCGACGACTTCATTCAGGGAGAAGCCGAATTCCTTGATGCGAAGTATCTCCTTGAGGCGCTGCAGGGAAGTGGCCGGATAACTGCGATAGCCGCTGGGCGTGCGCGGCGGCGAAGGCAACAGCCCGATTCGCTCGTAATAACGAATGGTAGCGGTCGGTATGCCCGTTATTTTCGACAGCTCGCCAATCCTGAACCCGCACATTCAATAAGCTCATCCAAAAAACACGCGCTGGAGACAAAGACAGGTTTCTAAACCTTGTAGCTGCTTCAATGTCAAGCGGATTATGAAAAACGCCGGGACGCGGCAAAAGCGGCGATAGCCTGATCCGGCTGCAGGATTGAGCTGATTGTGTTGTAGGCGCTATCCTACAGAGCGGAAAGCGGATCGATCAGCCGGTGCGTAATGCAGTAACGGGTCAATTCCGCGTTGCTATCCAGATCCAGCTTGGCGAGAACGCGGCTGCGATAGGTGCTGACGGTTTTCGGGGATAGGTGCATCGCCTCGGCGATTTCTCCGGGACGCCGGCCCGCGGCCAGCATCACCAGCACCCGGTACTCCTGCTGCGATAGCTGGTCATTGAGGAGCGTGCCGCGCCGGTCGGCCAGCAGGTTGGCGAAGTGCTCGGCCAGCGCCGCCGAGATGTAGCGGCCGCCGGCGGCGATATGCTCCAGCGCGCTGACCAGCTCCTCGGCGGCGCGGTCCTTGGTGAGATAGCCGGCCGCTCCCATTTGCAGCGCCCGCTCGGCATAGACGGTCTCGGTGTTGAGGCTCAGAACCAGCAGCGGCACGGCCGGAACCGCACGGCGCAGGCGTGCTACCGTTTCAAGTCCCGCGCTGTCGGGGAGGTTCAGATCGGCGACCACCAGGTGATGACCGCCGCCTCGCATCGATTCCAGCCCTTCGCTCAGGGTGCCGGCTTCGTCGATGGCGGCGTCCGGTGTACCGGCTCGGATTGTCTGGACACGGTTT
>AMWB02159982.1_pt1 | contig 17047 bp, 8 predicted proteins | sample 200311 | NCBI WGS metagenome assembly AMWB02 (sample SAMN02737377, study PRJNA173069) | bioreactor metagenome | biome: anode biofilm in microbial fuel cells | place: USA: California | collected 2010-12-16 | reverse complement strand
AGCTATTATGTTGAGGATGGTGATTACTGGAAGATTGACAACATGACTCTCGGTTACACATTCAGGCTCCCAAACAGGAACTATGTGAAGAATGCACGCGTATATGCATCCGGACTGAACCTCTACACCCTGACGGGTTACAAGGGCATTGATCCCGAGGTGAACCGTATCGGCCTCAACCCCGGCAATGATGAGAGGGACAAGTATCCAACGACCAGGACATTTACACTGGGTGTGAATCTTACTTTCTAATGATAAAATATGACAGCAATGAAAAAGCAATTCAATAAATACATTGGCGGGCTGGTGATACTCGTTGCACTTGTTGCGGGTTCGTGTACCGATCTTTCGGAGACGGTATATTCGGAGCTACTTGCAGAACAGTTTGTTCCGACAGAGAAGGACATCCCGGCAATTATTGCACCGGTATACACCGGTATGCGCGGAATGATGGCAGGATGGCAGGGGATGTTTGACTTGCAGGAAGAGCCGGCCGACCAGATTGTGACTCCCGCCCGTCCCAACGGATGGTATGACGGAGGTACATACCACAGGATGCATAAGCATACCTGGACTCCCACCCAGTGGCAGCCCCAGAACCTTTGGAACAACTGCTACAGGGGTATAAACACTGCAAACAGGGTAATCTACCAGATTGAGTCAGGTGAGATTCCAATGGAGGCTGGCAAGGAAAGCCTTCTGGCAGAACTCAGGGCAGTGAGGGCCTACTACTATTCGGTACTTCTTGACACCCATGGCAATGTGCCCATTGTGGATGACTACAAGGATGTTGAGCTTCCGGAACAGGCTACCCGCCAGGAGGTATATGACTTTGTGGTGAGTGAGTTCACTGCAGCCATGCCTTTGCTTACCGAGACAGTTGACAAGACTACCTACGGCCGTTTCACCAAGTGGGCAGCAAAGGCCACCCTTGCCAGGGTATACCTCAATGCTGAGGTTTATACCGGTACGCCGCAGTGGGGCCTCTGCATCAGCGAGTGCAATGATATCATTGCAAGCACTAAGTACCAGCTCGAGACCTATTATCGTGACATCTTCAAGACAGCAAATGAGAACTCGAAGGAGATAATCTTTGCAGTACCCTACGATGAGACAAAGGCCACAGGCTGGCAGATCCACATGAAGACTCTTGACCCTCTAAGCAGGCTAGTCTTCAAGATGGAAGCCCAGCCATGGGGAGGCAACTGTGCCGTTCCGCAGTGGATTGACACATATGATGCCGATGACCAGAGGCTTAAGGACACATGGATCATGGGTCCGCAGTACAATCCTGACAACGGCAACCTCGTGATTGATTACGTCAAGAGGGTTAAGGACATTGATCTTGCTGCTTCCAACGAGGGCTACCGTATCGGAAAGTATGAGATCAAAATAGGAGCCAAGGCTGCTCTCAGCAATGACTATGTTGTATTCCGTTATGCCGATGTCCTGATGATGAAGGCCGAGTGCCTGCTCAGAACCGGTCTCGAAGGTGATGCGGCACTTATAGTTTCTGATGTCAGAGCACGCTCCTTCCGGGCAAACCAGGAGAAAGCCACTGTTACCGGCGCCCAACTCCTCGAGGGAAGCTCCTATAACTACGGTTTCGTGGTTAACGGTGAGGTGACAGAAGCAGAAGGCGGTGCCGATATCCAGTACGGAAGATTCCTCGATGAACTGGGCTGGGAATTTGCAGCCGAGGGAAGGAGGAGGACTGACCTCATCAGGTTCGGAGTGTTCCATACAAAGACTTGGTTCAACCACAGGCCCACAAGCATCGAGAAGGCACTATTCCCGATACCTCAGGCCGAGATCAACAAGAACCCGAACCTGACCCAGAACCCCAGCTACTAGCAGGGATGCCGGTAAGGAGAAGGTATAATTCAGGTGGCCACTGAGTGGCCGTGAGGGTGCGGGAATTCCTACCGCACCCTCTTCACCTTTAATTAACTGCGTTATGAGAAAACTGTTCGTTATCGTTCTGCTGGTGCTTGGGGCCTTTGCAGCCCGGGGTCAGGATATTGAGATCTCAGGAAAGGTAAGATGTTTCAACAGGTATCCGCTCCGGAATGTGACAGTAACCGTTGGAAAATCAAAGGAGTCGGTCAAAACCGATACGGCAGGCCGGTTTACGGTAATTCTCAGGAAAGGAGACAGACTGTCATTTGAGGCAGAGGGATTTGAACCCTTCACCCTGAGACCGCAGGAGACTGATACGCTTACAGTTAACCTGGTCTTCAGAGGAAGGGAAAGGGATGTGAATGTTGCAATTGGAAACGGTTACATCAGAAAAGAAGATCTCACCTTTGCCGTTTCAAACCTGCAGCAGGATAACAGTGAATTCTCTAATTATTCAAGCATATATGACCTGCTCCGGGGAAGGTTTCCGGGGGTTGAGATCATCAATACACCAGCAGGTCCGGCAATACAGGTCAGAGGAACCAACTCGCTGACTTTAACGGGAGAACCTCTTTTTATCGTTGACGCTATACCGGTAGATGATATCTCCTCAATCGAGCCGGTTAATATACGGTCAATAAATGTCCTGAAGGACGCATCAGCTGCCTATTACGGGTCCAGGGGTACAAACGGGGTCATCCTGATAGAAACAAACCTTAGGTAACAATCCGGTCCTGCCCGGTGAAGTAAATCCGGCCGGGATGCTTTTACGGATTTTATGACCCGATCTGGCAAAAAGTGCGTTCGCATCATAACGGTTTGATATTTCCCGACACAGAAATGCGCTCTGAAAGACAATCCGACGAGTTGAAAACCTCTCTTCAGATTATGAATTCATGAGGCGATGATGGTGGCCACACAAACCCTTTTAAATCGATTGCAAAATATTTTTCAAAACATTATCTATGTTAAAAAAAAGTTATAAATTGCGTTTGGAAGCACAAGTGTATTTTTTACATTAAATAAATTTAAAACCGGATGAGAACACCGTTTTTTCTTCTGTTTAAAAGTGTAAGAAATACACCTAAGTGGGATGCCGATAACGGATTTTGTTTGTAGCGGATTGATAATCAATATAAAACAAAATAACAACACCCTATTAATCTAACCAACCTCATTAAAATGAAACCAGACTTTATCACAAAGGTGCGTTTGCATGCCTGGATGTGTCTGTTTCTCCTGCTGCCTCTTACCGCCGCAGGGCAACAGATTACTATCACAGGTACGGTAGTTGATGAATTTGGTGAAACCCTTCCAGGTGTTACTGTAGTTGTTGAGGGAACAACCAGGGGGGTATCAACTGACATCGACGGAAAGTACAGTATCAATGCTGCTCCTGGCGAGGTCCTCGTCTTTTCATCCGTTGGGATGAACAACCAGAGGATCACCGTGGGTGCGCAGACGGTAATCAATGTAACACTCGTTGAAACAACTGCGGAGATAGAATCCGTTGTTGTGGTAGGCTACGGTGTACAGAAGAAGGAGACGGTTGTGGGAGCTGTGTCCCAGATCTCCGGTGAACGACTGAAGGACATCAAGATGGGCGGTGCCGTCGAGAACTCGTTGCAGGGCATTCTACCCGGCATGGTGGTTCTCATGCAGGATGCCACCCCCGGTGAAGAGTCCAAGTCGATTACAATGCAGATCAGGGCAGGTGCCTCCATGGGAAGCAACTCACCGCTGATACTCGTTGACGGAGTGGAACGTCCGTTTACAAACCTTGACCCGGAGGAGATCTCCTCGATCTCCATCCTGAAGGATGCCTCTGCAACGGCAGTATACGGTGTCAAGGGCGCCAACGGCGTTGTGATCGTTAATACCAAGAGAGGTAGCGAAGGCGCTCTGCAGCTTGACTTTACCGCAGAGACTTCACTCAAGATGGCTACCCGTCTTCCCGAGTACATGAACTCCTATGAGACAATGCTGCTCAGGAACGAAGCCTATAAGAACGACGGCAAGTGGTCAAGCCTCATATCAGACGAGGCGCTCGAACACTACCGTACTGGTGACTCACCCTATCTCTATCCTGACTTTGACTGGATGGATTTTTATTTCAAGCCGGCATTTGACCAGAATTACAACATAAATGCAAGGGGAGGCAATGCCTTCGTAAAATACTTCGTTTCACTGGGTTACCTGAACGAATCTGACATCTTTGACGTTGGCAGTATCTTTCCCTATAAATTCGAAAAGAAGGATGCGTCGTACTGGCATAACAGGTATACCTTCAGGAACAACCTCGACTTCAATCTTACCAAATCGACGAAGTTGACCATTAACCTGGCAGGTAATATAAAGGTTTGGAACAAGCCGGTCGATGACTATACCCAGGAGCAGTGGTATGAGGCAGTGACCGCCCTTCCATACTACCCGCAGGAGGCGCTCGAGCAGTTCCCGGATGACAGGATACCCTATGATCAGGACGGCATCCGCTATTTTGAGAATCCGCAGCAGGGTGAGGTCAGGCTCATGTGGATAGGCGGAATGGGTTTCAGGCGCAACAAGAGCAACGGCGTTGCAACTGATGTCAACCTGGAGCAGAAGCTCGACTTCATCACTGAAGGACTTTCTGCATCTGCCTTCTACTCGTTTAACAATAACAACGAATATCGTAAGGAGTATCCTCTTGATTACCTCTTCGGATACTATCTCAATCCTGCCGATTCTACCTGGTCAAGGTACACCAACTGGCAGGTTCTTGATTACGATACGCCCCAGCCAAAGCTTAGGACTTCAGCCAATGAGACACTGCAGAGTGCCAGCAGGAGCGTATACTATAAGGGACAGCTGGATTATGCAAGGAGTTTCGGGCGTCACAACGTAACTGGTGTGGGCGTTTTCAGCCGCAGACAGTATCGAGGTATCTCCACCTTCCCCTCATATGAGGAGAACTGGGTAGCACGTGGTACATATAATTATAATGAGAAGTATCTTTTCGAAGCGAGTGTGGCTTACACCGGTTCTGAAAAATTTGCTCCCGGTCTGCGGTTCGGTACATTCCCTTCATTTGCACTGGGATGGGTTGGATCTGATGAAGGCTTCTGGAAGGACAAGATGCCCTGGTTCAACTACTTCAAGACCCGCTTCTCATGGGGGATGGTTGGTAGCGACGCCGGAATTGCCAGGTGGCTTTATATTTCCGAATATACCAACGGCAGTGATTCCCAGGGCTTCGGTTACCCGATGACGTGGTATCCAAGCATACAGGAAGGAACCATTCCCGTCACCGATGCAACATGGGAGACGGCCAGGAAGGCTAACCTCGGATTTGAGATGGGATTCTTCAAAAATAAGGTAACCCTTAATGTGGACCTTTATGATGAGCACCGTTCTGACATCCTGCAGACCAGGAGGTCAGTACCCTCATGGGTTGGTGTGACATCCATTTCCGGAAACAGTGGTGAGACAAAGGCTCACGGCGTAGAAGTGGAGCTCGGGTACAACCACAGTTTCTCACGTGACTTCACAATTCAGCTCAGGGGTATCATGTCCGCCAACGAGAGCCGCGTGGTCTCCTATGACGAGCCCGATGCAAAGCCTGCCAACATCTCACTTGAAGGCAAGCCTGTTGGTGTTGCCCAACGAATGGGCGGTTACACACCTGCCTCGGCTATCCAGGACGGCGGTTTCTACCAGAGTTTTGACGAACTGTTCATGTGGCCGCTTGCATCAGGGCCCCAGCCGATCGTTGGTGATTTCAAGTATATAGACTACAACGGTGACGGATTTGTGAATGACCTTGACAGGATTGTTCCCCGCAACCCGTATGTGCCTGCATTTACCTGGGGCGCAAACCTGGCTGCCATCTATAAGAACCTGACAATGAGGGTCGATTTTTACGGGATCGGTTCAACAACCTATGCCATGAGGCAGGGTGGTATGTTCTACCTCTATCCCTTCACCCAGAACAAGGATAATGCAATGACAGCGCATGCTGACCACTGGACACCTGATAACAGGGATGCCCAATGGCCCGCAGTGCATGCTATGGCAACAGACCAGTACAACTACCTGGGCAACGAATTCTCGATAGTTGATGGCCGCTATACCAGGCTCAAGAACGTCGCAATCAGCTACAGGCTTGAGAACGATCCTCTTCAGAAGGTGGGTATCCGTCAGGTAGACCTGACCCTTACCGGGACGAACCTGGCCACCTGGACCCCCTTCAAGCTCGGAGGTGATCCCGAGGGATTCAACTCCGGTGTTGACTTCGGAGCATACCCGATGATGAAAAGGTTCACGTTCGAGGTGAGGATGACATTCTAACCAGGAAAACTTATGAAAATGAAAAGGATTACAATATTACTTATAGCGGTAGCCCTTATTTTCCAGGGATGTGAAGAGTACCTTGATAAGGTACAGGATTCGACCGGGATGGACGAGGAGCAGGTCTTCACTGACTACAACAACTTTCGCAAGTTCCAGGACAGAATGTACAGGGACATGCACAACTATCTGGCTGACTATGATTACGGGATGATTGCAGCAATGTGCGACGAGGGTTACACCGAATCGGCGCAGTGGGAAACGATGGGTGTGGTTCAGTCGGGAGACTGGATCCGTGCCTACAGTACGGCACAGGCTCTGCAGTTCTCCTCTGTATGGAGGGCATGGCAGAGTATCCGCATTGCGAACATATGCCTTCAGAAGCTTCCAATGCTTGAAGGTAATGCCACTCCCCAGCAGATGAATCAGCTGGAAGGGCAGGCGCTATTCATGAGGGCATGGTACTATTATGAGTTTCTTATCCGCCAGGGCGGGATGCCTTATCTTACTGAACCTCTGGGCGGATCTGACAACTATGCTTTGCCTCGCCTCTCGTTCCACGAGACCGCACTCAGGATCGCCGAAGACTGTGATGCAGCTGCCGCTCTCCTTCCTGACAAGTGGGATATGGCAAACATTGGCAGGCCGACAAAAGGTGCTGCCATGGCTGTTAAGGCCTCGGCGCTGCTCTTTGACGCCAGTCCGACAAACAACACGGCGAACGATGCAAGTTACTGGACAGCAGCAGCACAGGCTGCATGGGATCTCATCGAGTATTCACAGAGTACGGGTAACTTTAAGCTGATACCCTCCAAGGGAACTGATGAGATATCATATATGTCGCCCGGCGGGGTTCAGACAATCAGCTATCCAAGCGGTTTTGACAGCATCTTCATGTACACTCCCTACAATGACGAGATTATATGGGAATTATATGAGGCAGTCACTTCCGGAAGCCAGTTCAGTACCTTTACTATAGCAAGCCTGGCAGAAGGAGGGATCATCCAGGGTTACAGCCCGTCACAGAACATCGTGGATCTTTTTGAAACCAAGAACGGCCTGGCAATCCAGGATGACCCGGAGTATGATGCCCAGAATCCTTATATAAACAGGGATCCGCGTTTCTATCACAGCATTCTCTTCAACCGTGAGCGCTGGACAAGCGGAACAGATCTTTACCTGGAGCTGTTCAACGGCGGTCGTGACCGTGCAAGCGGCGACCTTGTTCACTTCTCCTATACAGGTTATCTTGCCCGCAAATTCTGGGGCAGGAACGTGGACCTGTGGTCAGGAGCATCAGCACCGTTCACACACACAATATTTTTCAGGTATGCTGATATCCTTCTCATGTACGCCGAGGCTGCCAATGAGGTTGGCGGTCCGGACTACACTCTTCCCGGTGCCACCATGTCAGCCGTGCAGGCTATCAATAAGGTCAGGGAGCGCATGTTAATGCCAGGTGTCCACACCATGTACCTTTCAAGCAAGGATACCTTCCGGCAGAGGATAAAGAACGAGAGAGCAGTGGAGCTCTATCTCGAAGGCAAGCGTTTTTTTGATCTCTCAAGATGGGGTGATGCACACAAGATACAGCATAAGCAGCTCTACGGTGTGGATCTCATCGAGAATCCTGGCAGACCCACGGGATATAATATCACACGTACCGCTCTTCCGGTGGTTACGCTGACATTTGAGCAGAAGCATTACAAGTGGCCCATACCTCTGAGTGATGCCCTGATGTTTAAAGAGTTCACCCAGAACCCGGGTTGGTGATAAGGATAAACTGATCATATAGAGAAAGATGAAAGTTATGAAAAACAATATATTAAGAAAGGTAATGGTTGTCTCTGCCATCCTTGGGCTCCTCCTCGGAGGCGATGCCTGGGGGCAGGCAAGGGAGATACCAAAGACCATCGTTAAAGGCAGCGTGGTTTCCAGCCAGGATCAGCCTATGAAGGGTATTGTAGTTAAATCCTTCAGCACCAACCTCTCCACCGTAACAGATGCACAGGGTAACTTCGAAATAGGGGTCACTGCAAATGAAACCGACAGGCTTGCAATAAGCCTCGACGGTTACAAGGTTAAGGTTGTGGAGGTAGCCCCCGGCACTGTAACGGTTGACCCGATAGTAATGGAAGAGAACAGATTCGTCAGCAAGACCAATGTGGATGCACTGCCTTACAGGGAACTGGGAAGCAACCGCATTGTCTCGGCAGTAACCTCAATTACCGGCGACGAACTGATGTCCTATCCGTCAGCCTCTTTGCTTGAGGCACTTTCAGGAAGGCTTCCGGGGCTGACAATCGAGCCTTACTCTACTGTTCCGGGGCATGAATCATTTGGAGCATTCATAAGGGGTACAGGTGCCACTATTTATATAGATGGCATCATGAGGGACCTCTCAGGCCTGTCAGCCTCCGAAGTTCAGGAGGTTCAGGTTATCAGGGATCTTTCTGGAAGAGCAGTTCTCGGACTGTCGGGTTCCGGTCCCGTGATCTGGATCACAACCCGCAAAGGAAACAGCTTTAACAGGGAGATGAAGGTATCAGCCGAGTACGGCGTCAGCACACCGGCCGTCATGCCGAAGTATCTCGACTCCTATAATTATGCAACCCTCCTCAACGAGGCGCTGGCCAATGACGGCTACGATGCGTGGTATACTTCTGCCGACCTGACAGCATACCAGAACCATACCAGTCCTCTTACCCATCCTGATATTGATTATTACGATGAATATGTTGCCAAAACTGCTCCTTTCCGCAAGGCAAGCGTGAGCTTTGAGGGAGGCGACAAAAGGGTGACTTACTTTTCGATGTTTGATTATGTCGGAGGAGCGGGCCTGGAAAGCTTAGGTGAAAAGGTTAAAAATGACCGGTACAAGCTTCGCGGCAATGTGGCCATCAGGCTGAATGACTTCATGAGTCTGAGCATTAATATTGCCTCATCGCTCAACAAGCAGCGTTTCCCGAATATCTCATCAGGAGCCGGAGTGTACAATATGTTTGATATACTGTCGGTATATCCGAACAATGCGCACCCGATATATGATGACTCCCTTCTTATCAGGAGCGATAACTTCCCGGTTAACCTTACCAATGAGCTGGCTCATTCCGGCTTTGGTGATGGGATGATTCTGAATGCCCAGAACAATGCAAGGCTTGTGATTGACCTCAGCAGCATAGCAGAAGGCCTGACAGCCTTCGGAAATGCAGCGTTTGATGTTTCGAACAGCATCATCAACAGCAAGGGTGGTACTGCTGCCCTCTACAGGCTCCAGGGAGTTACTCCTGTCAGGGTGGTAGAGGCGGTTGTGGTCCCGAACATGTCACTCGGCGATTTCGATGTACTCAAGAGAACCGCAGGCTACGCAGGTCTCAACTATGAACGTCAGTTCGGAAAGAGTTCTGTTGCCGCTGATGCCGTCTTCTATGCAGCCCTTGAGGAGATAACCTCCAATGATGACTGGTACCAGCCATCAAAGGTTGAGGATCTCTCCTTCAGGGTCAATTATGGTTTTGACGACAGGTATGTGGCCCAGCTTGACCTGGTCTACTCGGGCAGCAACAGGATGCCTGCCGGCAAGCAGTTCTCACTCTACCCGACTGCCGGTCTCGGATGGATAGCCAGCAACGAGGAATTCCTCAGCAGCAGCAAGGCCATTGATTACCTGAAGGTCTTTGCATCAGCAGGCATCATGGGTATCAATGATTACTACCTGCAGGGATACAATCCCTTCTACCTGCATGAGACACTCTGGACACAGAGTGGCGGATGGCAGGCAGGAGTTGCATCAAACAGAGGTGAGTATGTTGATATATACAGGCTTGTTCAGACAGGCAGTGATGACTTCGTACTTCCCAAGAGGCGCTTCATCAATGCAGGGGTACAGGCCCAGTTATTCGGCAAGGCTCTTGATGTTGAGGTGAACTACTTCAATGAAAAGAACTACGACAAGATTTCAAATAAGGGCGCATCCACTCCCTCCATCATCGGCTCACCCCAGTTCCTGCCGGCCACCAATTATGGCGAGGATATTAGATGGGGTATTGACGGGCTTGTTCAGTGGAACAAGAGGGTTGGCGATTTTAGTTTTGGTATTGGCGGAAATGCCCTTTATATGAGAGGTAAGTATCTTTTGGTTGATGAGCCGGCCGCTCTGCCCGAATATCAGAAGAGGACCGGAACTGAGATGGATGCTTTCTGGCTATATGAAGCTGAGGGCCTGTTCCAGACTGCAGGTGAGATCACCTCGAGGGGTATCACTCAGAGCTGGGGAGCTCTTCAACCCGGGGATATCCGGTATGCAGACCTCAATGGTGATAACACTGTCAACGAGTTTGACGTGCATGCTACTGATTATCACTCACCGAGGGTCTTCTACGGTGTCAATCTCTCAGCCGGATACAAGGGATTCAGCATCTATGCACTGGGCCAGGGTGAGGCTGACGGTAATGTAATGCTTTCGAACAACAGATACTTCATGGTCAATGGCACCCAACAGAACTATTCAGAGCTGATGCTTGACAGGTTCCCGGTCACCAATGATTACCCGAGGCTCACGACTGTATCACAGAACAACTACCAGTATTCAACATTCTGGGTGGCGAAGGCCGCTTATTTCAGGCTGAAGAATATTGAGGTGAGCTACACCGTGCCGGTAGCTGCATCACGCAGACTGGCTATGGACAACCTGCGTATCTTCGCGAGGGGAACCAATCTCGCTGCAATCTCTTCATTGAAGAAATACAGCGTTGACCCGGAGAATCTTGATGCCGGGATAACAGGTTACCCGTTATTCAGGACCATCACCGCCGGAGTATCCTGCAAGTTCTAATGATAAAAACCGAAACAATGAAACGAACGATAATATTTCTCCTTACGGCAATCGTGGCGGTCTCATGTGAGTTTCTCGATCCAAGGCCGATAGAAGACCTCACGACCGATGAGCTCCTTGGTAACGCCGTTTACGGTGAGGGATTGCTGGCACAGGCATACGCACTTCTCAATACCGAGTATATAGATTATACCGAGTATTACACTGACAATGCAGTTCCGGCCGTTCCCGGTGGCAACGCACTTGCGCTTGGCAACTGGACGGTTCAGAACAACCCGATCGGGCAGTGGGATGACTGGTATGAGGCAATCGGGTACCTGAACATGTATCTCAGGGACTGCAAGGATCTGCTTTACAGTGTTTCCGACCCTGCTCTCAACGAGGTTTTACAGAAGCAGAGGAGGGGTGAGGCATTCTTCATGAGGGCATGGTATGAATGGCTTCTTCTCAGAACATATGCAGGGTATCCTGCCGGCGGTGGTGAATGCCTCGGTTTCCCCATCGTCACCGAGGTTCTGACCACCTCTGACAACCTTGACCGTCCGCGCAATACCTATGAAGAGTGTGTGGCACAGATTGCAAAAGACTGCGATTCAGCCATCGTGCTTCTGCCAAAATGGTACAACGGCAGTGCTTCCTACAATAACAGTTCAAATGCCGGCCGGGGCAGCGCAATGGCTGCATGGGCACTTAAGGCGAGGGCATACCTCTACGCTGCAAGTCCCGCCTACGGACCCTCCACACAGGATCTCTGGATTCGCGCCGCACAGGTAGCACATGATGCAATGGCTTATTACGGAGGTCTTAACCTGCATGATTTCAATTATACTACAAACAACTCAGCCAGTCTGAACAATATCTGGATACAGCCTGAGTACTCATCCAACAACTGGGAGTATGCATATTATCCTCCGTCACTCTACGGCAGCGGGGCCTGCAACCCGTCCCAGAATTTTGTTGATGCCTTCCCGGCAAGCAACGGTTACCCGATTGACGAGACTTCACTTTACAATCCGTCAAACCCGTATGCCAGCCGTGACGGCAGGTTTGAGAGGTTCCTCTTCCGCAACGGCACCAATTACAACGGTACTGTGATAGAGACATTCAACGGCGGAGATGACGCTCCCGGAGGGCTGAGCCTTCAGGGCACACGTACCGGTTATTATGTGAAGAAGCTCCTTAACAGCAATGTCAGGCTGACACCTGGTGATGTCACCACCAGTTACCGTTTCAAGGTGTTCCTGAGCAAGACCGAACTGTACCTCAACTTTATCGAGGCAGCCAACGAGGCCTACGGTCCGGATGATGCCACACTCGGTTACTCGGCAAATCAGGTTCTTGCATATATCAGGAACAGGGCAGGTATTGACTCTGATCCGGCAACCTCCGGTCTGCAGGACCAGTACAGGCTTGACCAGGCAGCGATGGGCAAGGATGCATTCAGGGAACTGGTTCAGAATGAAAGGCGCCTGGAGCTGAGCTTCGAAGGCCACCGTTTCTGGGATATGAGGAGATGGAACATGCCTCTTGACCACACTGTCAAAGGCGTTAAGATCACAAAATCAGATCTTCCGGATCCGACCAATCTTGCACTGGGTGCAACTGTCACAACTGATTACTGCTCCTCATGGGAGAGGCTCTCAGCTGTAAATGACGGCTTCACTCCTGAATCATCGACTGACAATACACACCGCAAGTTTGGAAACTGGAACAGTGCAAATGACTGGGGCTGGATACAGTATGATTTCGCTGAGCCCAAATCCATAGCCAAATCGGAGATCTACTGGTTCACTGACGGAGGTGGCCTGCTGCTGCCTGATGAGGTTTATATAGAGTACTATGATATCGCAGCTTCCCAATGGAAGCTTGTGGAGAATCCCTCAGGCTATGTTGTAGCCCTGGACACCTGGACCACCACGGTTTTCAATCCCGTTGTGACAACCGGCATCCGGATCAATTTCATCAGCTACACCCAGTCTATCGGAGTGATCGAGTGGAGAGTATGGCCCATCAACTATGACAGTTACGATTATGTGAATGTTGAGTCGCATACGTTCCAGGATTACATGAGGTATATCCCGGTTCCGTACAACCAGACGCTCATTATGAGTAATCTGAAACAAAACAGTGGATGGTAGAAATTTTTCCCCGAACAGGAAGAAAAAAACAAGGAAAAATGAAAAAGATATTTGCAATACTGATAATGGCGGTCATTCTGACAGGATGCTATGAGGAGTTCAGAATTGACTATCCCTATACCACTGTTGCCTTTTCGACGGCAACCGGCGGTCTCAGCACTGCTGGTGAGCTGGGGAGGACTGTGGTCAAGGATGAGGGACTTAAGCTGGATGTAGGAGTATATCTGGCGGGTGTTCTTGAAAACAAGGAAGAGCGATGGGTCCGTTTTACAATTGACCCGACGCTGCTGGCAGGCACTGCATATGAACTTATGCCCGCCAATTACTACACGCTCAGCAATTCGAATACAATGACAATTCCCTCCGGGGAGTATATCGGCCGGCTGACGATAACGCTCGATTCAGCCAGGTTTCTTGCTGACCCCGATGCAGTTAATTACCACTACGCAATTCCCATTCGCCTTACTGAGACATCGGCTGACAGCGTCAATGCCTTGAATGATACGAAGATTGTGGTGATTAAGTTCATCACGAGGGTTGAGGGTTTCTACAATCACACCGGTACCTATACTACGTATGAAGAAGGTGGCACGGTTATGGGAAGCGGGGCAATGACAAGCGTAATATCCGCTCAGACAATATCCCTTGATTCAATAACTGCAAACGGTATTCTCCACCTGTACGGTCCGGGCTATACCATGAACTACAGGATCCATCCTGACAACACGATTTCATGGAAGAAGCTGCCCAACCCGCCGCCCACACAGGTGAACCTGGCAACGGAATTTCCGCCAACGGTGACAACCGATTATGTGTCAGGATGGGAGACACTCTCTGCTGTCAATGACGGTAAGGTGCCTGCCAAATCACTGAGTGACTACACATATCCCAAGTTCGGGAACTGGAACAGTGCAAATGACTGGGGATGGATACAGTATACATTTGCCAGACCTTACAGGATAAGTGCTTCCAATGTGTTCTGGTGGAGTGACGGAGGAGGTCTGCTCTTCCCGACTGACCAGCGCGTGGAATACCTGAACATGGCAACAAATACATGGGAGGTGGTGCCCAATGCGGTGGGCTACGGTGTTGAGCCGGACAAATTCAATGTAACACGGTTTGATGAGGTCACTACTACCTCGGTGAGGATCTATTTTATCAACTCCTCAGAATCAGTTGGTATCTCGGAGTGGCAGGTTATGGGTATCGGTGACCCGATCAGCCCTGAAGAGAGGCCAATTGCCAATGTTCTGCCCAACGGCACGAGCACATGGGATCCTGCTACAAGCACAATGACACTGAATTACAAGGTCATATATGAAGATGCAACCTACTATACCACCGCAAGCTCAAAGCTTGTGTGGCGTAACCGGATAAGAGACGGCGTCAATGAGTGGAGAAGGTAGTTGTATGGTTTTTGGGTTTTAGTTTGGAAGTAAAAGGCCGCTTTTTACCGGCCTTTTACATTTTTTAAAAGTCAATTAACAAATTTTAGCATTCCGGAATGAGAAAACTTCAGATTCTTCTAGCAACAGCGCTGATCATCTCTTCCTGCGCGGGAAACGAGGGTCAGGTAAGCATCATTCCCAATCCCTCCGCTGAGGAGGGAACAGGCTCAACGGTGAACGGCTGGACGGCCGAGACCCGCGGTGGAGGCATGACAGCCTTCTACGATTTCGAGGCTCATGAAGGTAAAAGGAGCCTGATGCTTCAGAGCAACAGACCTGCCGGCGGGCGCTGGATGACTAAAGTTAAACTGAAGCCCTACTCCGAGTACAGGTTCACAGGCTGGGTGAAGACCGAAGGGGTGCAGACAAGAGAAGGCAAGGGGGCCGGTTTCAGACTTGACCCCTTCAGAATTGAATACAGAGGTATTGAAGGGACCAGCGACTGGACAAAAATTGAGTTTGTATTCAAAACCGGTAACGATGATTCATCTGTGCTCTCATGCCTTCTGGGCATTGAAGGTCCGGCATCAGGTAGAGCATGGTTTGACGATATGACGCTTGAACTGGTCTCCTCTGAAAAGATAAGCACGGCAGTAACAGTTGACCTGGCCGAAAAGAAGGAGCCGATGTCAGAGTATATCTACGGGCAGTTCATTGAACACCTGGGCAGGTGCATCTACGGAGGCATCTGGGCTGAGATGCTCGAGGACCGCAAGTTCTGGTACTCACCCGGCGACAGGGAGTCGCCCTGGCAGGTCAGGGGAAAGCGAGAACTCTTCTCTGTTGACAGGGTCAATCCTTTTACCGGCGATAAAACCCCGGTTCTTGGCGTTGACGGCAGCGGTGCCGCAGTCATGCAGCAGTCAGGCCTCGGCCTTAAGCCGGACCTGGCATATAACGGACGCGTCATACTCAGGGCCACTCCGGGGGTAACAGCCGTGAAGGTAACCCTGGCATGGCGAGAAGAGTCCCGAACGGTTACAATTGATAAGCCCGGAACCACCTATACAGCATATCCGATAGAATTCCGTTCCGGCGAGTTGACACATAATGCTTCCCTGACAATAGAGCCCGAAGGTAACGGGAAGGTATGGGTCGGTACTGCCAGCCTGATGCCTTCAGACAACATTGAGGGATTCCGCTCAGACGTAATGGCGCTGCTGAAGGAGCTCAACGCACCTGTCTACCGCTGGCCCGGAGGCAACTTCGTCAGTGGTTACAACTGGAAAGACGGCATAGGTGACCGTGACCGCAGACCGCCGAGGAAGAACCCGGCATGGCAGGGGGTGGAACACAATGACGTAGGCATCCATGAATTCATGGATTTTTGCAGGATACTTGGCACTGAGCCTTACATCGCGGTTAATGCCGGCCTGGGGGATTCAAGGATGGCGCGTGAGGAGGTTGAATACTGCAACGGTTCAGCCGTAACACCCATGGGCAAACTGAGGGCAGCCAACGGCAGTCCGGAACCGTGGAAAGTAAAATGGTGGTCCATCGGCAATGAGATGTACGGTGACTGGCAGCTCGGGCATATGTCTACTGACGAGTTCGTGAAGAAGCATAATGCCTTCGCGGATGCGATGAGAGGTGCAGATCCGGACATCAAACTGATTGCGGTAGGCGAACTGGGCGACTGGGACCGCATGGTTTTGGCCAACTGCTCGGAGAGCATGGATCTCATCAGTGAACACTTCTACCGTCAGGACTGGCACGGCGGAGGGCTGATGACACACGTTAAGCAGATCCCCGATGCAATCAGGGAGAAGGCGGAAGCTCATCGGCAGTACCGGAAGGAGATACCGCAGCTGGAGGGCAAGGATATCCGCATATGCATGGATGAATGGAACTACTGGTACGGGCCGCATATCTACGGAGAACTGGGCACCCGTTATTTCATGCGTGATGCAATGGGTATTGCAGCAGGGCTCAATGAATACTCCAGGCAGAGTGACATTGTATTTATGGCCAACTATGCTCAGACAGTCAACGTAATCGGCTGCATCAAAACGAACACTACAAGTTCAGTCTTTGATGCCACGGGCCAGGTTCTGAAGCTCTACAGGCAGCAGTTTGGAACAGTGCCGGTTGAGATAACCGGGGAGACCAGGCCTCTTGACATCGCTGCAACGCTCTCGGCTGACGGTCTGAAGCTGACTGTCTCCGTCGTCAATCCTACATATGACGAGGTAAAGGTGCCTCTAACGCTGCTCAACGGATCCGTTGCGGGAGAGGGAGAACTGTGGCAGGTTACTGCCCCGGATGATATGGCCACCAACGAACCCGGCCGCCCCGAGAATGTCAGGATAACCGGCCCGGCCGCTGTGCCGTCGGCCAGGGAACTGACAGTTGGCCCGGCGAGCATCAACATTTTTGTATTCAATTTGAATAACTGATAAATG
>AMWB02056892.1_pt2 | contig 17054 bp, 17 predicted proteins | sample 200311 | NCBI WGS metagenome assembly AMWB02 (sample SAMN02737377, study PRJNA173069) | bioreactor metagenome | biome: anode biofilm in microbial fuel cells | place: USA: California | collected 2010-12-16 | reverse complement strand
GCCACCACCGGCTGGCCGGATGCCACCGTGGAGGTGAACAAATTGTTGCCCTGCTTGGCCAACCCGGAGTAATTCGCAAAATCAGCCATGGCAATTTGCGCGAAAGGTCTTAAATCACCATTTGAATAAAGGGCTGAAAATACTCCCTCTTCATCTACGGTTATGGATTGTAGCATACCGCTGGGAAAACCATCCTGCGTCTGCGAAGTTTTTATGGACGTGCTGCTATATCCGGTCACGCTTCCGTCCGGAGCGCCCGCCTCATCCAACATTTTCCAGGTAATTGCCAGATCACTGCCGCTAAGACCGGTGATGTTGATGACAGGACCATCTGTACCAGCCGCAACCGCCGGCACGCAATGGGCCAAATCCAGTTTTCCATCTACTGTAAAAGCTAATTTATTAGGGCTGGCTTGAGTCGGGCTTACCGCCGTCCCCACCGATGGAGTGACATAATAATCCCAACCCGTGGCCGTCTTGGTAAACGTAAAATTCATTTCGACCGCACTGCCGACAGAGTCGTAAGCCGTTACCGTGGTGTTGTAGATTGAATCGACTTCGGCGCTGTCGTTGAGATTGAGGCCTAACGACATTTCCGTGGTCGCTTGGGGAGTGCTCGTACCGTGCGGCATGGTGATGGGACCCATTACGCCACTGGTTCCATCCCCCTGTGCCGCGTACCCTTGAACCAAAAGACCATCCGGGCTGACGAGCTGGTTGTCTTTGTTGAATTCAAATTGACCAGCGCGCGTATAAAATTGTTCGCCTGTGAACGAATCTTTGACAATGAACATCCCGGGGCCGTTTACGGCAAGATCGGTAACACTGCTTGTATTTTCAATCGTGCCCGAACTCCAGTTGGCATTGACGCCGCTCATCGTGACGCCCCGGCCGATCTGCATTTTGCTGTGACCAAGAGTCGCATTGAAAATATTGGCAAATTGAACTCTGGAACTCTTGAAACCCGTGGTTTCGACGTTGGCGATATTGTCGCCGATGACGGACATGGCGTTGGTGTTGGCTTTTAAGCCTGAAATTCCAGAATATAAAGATCCTAACATGATGATGCTCCTTTGTTTAAAGTATTCTTTCTGTGATTATAACGAGCTTTCCTGCAATACAGAGATGACATCGCCCATTGCGATTTTCATTTCATCCGACACGAGATACGCGATGCCGTTTTCAAAAGCGACGCCGCTTACGGTGCCGGAAACAAACTTTTTAGAGCCAACGGCATTACCTTCACTGTCTACCGCGTTGACCTCAAAACGATAAACGCCTTCTTGAACCGTATTTCCCATGTAATCGCGCCCATCCCAGGAAATTTCATGGCTGCCGGCCAGCAAGGCGCCGACTTCCACATCGCGAATAAAATTCCCCATCTGATCGGATATCGTGACATACACTTTGTCGCTATTGGCGGCCAATTCAATTTGCATCCGGTTGTCTACATCTTTTTGAACCGTCACAGTGTCTCCAACCGCCGTGATAGTCTTTCCTATATAACTTACCGCTTGGCTGTTGCTTAAAACAGCTTGCGATGTAGACATATCCTCTAAATTGTTGTTTACGTTCTGTAGCTGCTCGAGCGAACTGAATTGTGCCAATTGAGCAGTAAATTCAGTACTGTCCATAGGATTGAGTGGATCCTGGGCCTGGAGTTGCGCGACCAGCAACTTCAAAAATTCGTCTTTGCCCATTGCGGTACCTTCGCTCGGTTTAACCGTTGCAGCGTTGGAAGCGACTTGTGTCATGCCGGTGATAGACATGTTCGTTTTCTCCATCTAATCTAGTTTTTAGCGAGATATCTCTGTTCCCCCGCTTCATGCGAAGAAATCTATTCCATGAGATTTTACGATTTCGCTCTGCCCATCTTTAGCGTCTTTTGTAAATTCATTAATATCGCCATCTTCTTCAAGATCAGTCATATGAGCCCGTTCTTTACTTTGATTTTGTCGCTGCGGAGTGCTAAAGGGAGTAAATTGCTGGCTGTTATTCAAGTTGTCAGCGTTGTTTTGAATCAAAACGTCGAACTTGATGATTTCCAGACCGTGCTGGCTCAATTCATTTTTAAGCAAATGAAGGTTCTGCTCGATAATTTCTTTTACAGCCGTGGATTCCGCTGTCATGCGTATCGCAACCTGTTGGTTCTCGGAAAGTATTTCTATTTTCAATCCTCCAAACATTTCCGGCTTCAGCTGAATCCGCATTCGGTTTTGCCCGGCCGAGGCGTACATGGTCATTTTTTGGACAATTTGCTTAATCGTGTTGATTGGCTTTTCATTGTCCAAATCGACAAAGGCAAAATCGCCCTTTGATGGGGAAGCGGGATCTTCGATTGACATATCGCTTGACTGGGTCTTGTATTCAAAGAAGCCAGGTTCATCGAAATGTGCCGCTTTTGTGTCGGAAAAATGGTTTTTCGGATAAAAAGGGGTTTCACTTTTGGGATCGACGCCTTGCAGGTTTTCCCTACCCTTCAACTTGGAATTATCTTTCGGAAAATCCGTTACATGGCGCTCCGGCGCGTTGGTCTCCAAAAATTCGACCGACTCCGCATGGGATTTCCCGACCTCTTCCAGTCGACGCGCCAGCAGGGGGGCGCTTTGCCCCCGAGTTGAAAATTTTTGATCGAACTCTTTCGGTTTCAGCGATTTTGGCCCATCCGCCTGTACCGTGTTGACGGTCTGGAGACTTTCGCCAGTTGGGTAAACCGCCGTCTTATCCAAAGCGGTGCCGGGTTCAGCGGGGTCAGAAGCCATGGGGCCTTTAGTTGAATTGTTTCCGGTATTCATCTTTAAAAGCGCTGGCAACTGGCCAAGATCTTTTGGTGTTTCACGATCGAGGCTGACGGGAAGCTCTTTTTCCACATTGGCCACCTGAACCGGTTGTCCCTTTTCGTCGTCTTTAAACTCGGTTCGGGTATTCATCTTCAAAAGCGCGGCCAACTGGCCAGGCTCTTTTGGTGTTTCAGGACCAAGGCTGACGGGGAGCTCTTTTTCCACATTAGTCATCTGAACCGGTTGTCCCTTTGCATCGTCTTTAAATTCGAAACTTTCAATGGAGTCCGGCCGCTGTAAAACCATTTTATCCTCGATGAACGTCCGAGGCGTTTGGGTCACACTGAGCCCATTGCCTGTTTGCAAAGCCATAGGATCGACTATGTCTTTACCAACCGTGCTGAATTCACCCTTTGCTTCAGCTATACCGGAACTCCACGGCTCTGCTTGCGCTTCCAATAGCGAGGTCGAATTTAAAAACTGCCGCAAATCAGTTGCGGGGTGGAACGCTTGAGCCTGCATCGGTTCAGGGTTTCTTTCATTCGGCGGGACAATGCGTTCATGTTCCGAGAAAAATTTTTCCGGAATTTGCGTTCCTTTCGCCTCCGCAACCTCAAACGTTTTTGGGGGACACAAATTCGCGAACAGGTCACTGAATCCGCTGATGCATCGATCCGGCTCATTATTGTTCAGTTTATTCGATTTGCCGCTGGTTTTAGTTAGAGCGCCCGGCGACTCTTCACCTTTGATAAAAGGCATCTGTGACTCGTTGCCACTCTGAGTCAAAGATCTGTTATCGGCCACTATGAAGGTAACGATTGATTGCGATTTCATTGATAAATTTCTCTTCTTCGCGATTCAACTCGGCATTATAGTTTTCTTGGTCTTTATTTTTTAGCGTTTCTAAAACCTTACGATTTTTCAAAGCCTCGTGTAAAAGTTCACGTTTCGTGTGGCAGACCGAATCGGCCTCTAACACTTTTTTTTGTTGTTGCCTTATTCTGTCGGACAACTTCTTCGCATATTGATGATGCAGTATTGATTCTGGTCCGGTCATTGCCATTTGCCGTTTTTCAGCCAATTCAAGTTCCGCTCTTTTTTGAAGCTCCAGCAATTTCATTAAATGCAAGCTCTCCTGCTCGAGCAAATGAAGTGCCGCGGCCAGGCTTTTTTGGCACTTTTCCTCTTCCAGACAACGAATCCGCAACACCGATTCTAATTTGAAATGGTAGGTCATGCTTCTCTCATCAGTCCGGATTTATAATATTTTCCAATTGCTGAAGGCTATCTTCAAACGTGACGCTTTCGTCAATGGATTGGCGTAAATAGCCGTTTATTTGTTCGATTTTTTTCAAGGCGCGATCGATACGCGGATTGCTTCCCCCGACATAGGCACCGATATTGATTAAATCCTCCGCCTTACGATATGTAGCCAGCAATTCTTTGAGTCTTCCGGCGTTGTGCCTGTGTTTCAAGGCCGTAATATCTTCCATGACTCGGCTGATACTGCGCGTCACATCTATAGCCGGATAGTGATTTTGGGAAGCCAGTTCACGCGTGAGCACGATATGACCATCGAGAATCGATCTTGCAGCGTCCGCAATGGGTTCATTCATGTCGTCGCCTTCTACAAGCACCGTGTACAATCCTGTTATTGAACCGGAATGATCCGAAGTACCCGCTCTTTCCAGCAGTTTCGGGAGCATGGTAAAAACCGATGGCGTATACCCCTTTGTCGTTGGAGGCTCACCTAACGCCAATCCGATTTCTCGTTGCGCCATGGCAAAGCGGGTCAAAGAGTCCATCATTAAATTGACCGTCATCCCCTGGTCCCGGAAAAACTCCGCAATAGCTGTGGCCACAAAAGCGCCCCGAACTCTGACGAGAGGCAAATGGTCCGATGTCGCCACCACGACGACCGATTTTTTCAACCCCTCAGCGCCTAAATCTTTTTCAATAAATTCGTTCAGCTCACGGCCACGTTCGCCAATCAGCGCAATAACATTGACATCCGCGTTGCTGTTTCGTGCGATCATGCCCATAAGCACGCTTTTGCCAACCCCAGAACCCGCGAAAATTCCCATTCGTTGACCGCAACCAACGGTCAGAAGGCCGTTGATCGCCCGAACCCCCAAATCCAGATGCGTCCGGATCCGTTGCCGCATTAACGGATTGATCGGCTGCGCGTAGAGGGGATAATCGGCCTTCGTACCCAATGGGCCCAAGCCATCCATTGGATTCCCCAAACCGTCAATCACCCTCCCCAGGAGTTGATTGCCAACCGCGACGGTGGCTCGTTCCTGGCGCATCACGACCCGGCTTCCCGGCCCTATGGAGCGGATCTCTTCCAGCGGCATCATTAAAACAGTTTTTTCCCTGAATCCGAGCACTTCGGCGGATATTGAATCGGCATGATCATTTCCGAATATGTCGCAAATGGTACCTATTTGAACAGCCGGGCCGTTGGCCTCGACGACCAAACCAACAACTTTGCTCACGTGGCCAAAGGCTTTGATCGGCGCTGAATTCGTCAAACTGTGTCGGCATTGCTCAAATAATCGGTTTGAATGGATCCCTGAGTTGCCATTTTGCCGAAAAACTTTATCGAGCTCTCCGGAAATCGCGCTCAATTGTTGCTCGATGCGTGCATCAATGACCCCGTATTCGGTTTCGATCAGGCAACCGCCTTTGAGCATGAATGGTTCCGCGATCAATTCGCAACGATCCGCATTTTCTCCGCGATATATTTTTTTGTTGATTAATGCGCTAATCCGCTCATGATCATCCGGGTGCGCTTTTATTTTCATCCATTCGTGACTGGAGGCCAGTTCAAACGCTTTCTGGAAAATGGCATCGCTCACTTCGGGCCGTTGAGCGATAATCGTTCGTACAATCAGCCCGGCCATCTCCATGCTCATTCGCAGCGCTGTTTGTCTGCTTTCTAAAGCGACTGTGTTGTAATGAGCCATCATATCCGTGGTCGCTCGCTTAAGTAACCCGGAAACGTCGGAAAGCTTAGCTCTGCCTTCCTGCAAAGCCTCTTCACGACCAATCAAAAGGCCTTGTTCATACGAATTGAACTCCGCTTCCGTTTTTTCGTCGGAACCATTGTCCAGTTTCCCGGGATTTGCTTCTTCAGGGGGTGTTGAGCTATCCTCGTTGCCAATCTCTATGCTCGGAAATTGATAGCTGTCATTTTTCTTTTTTAAAGCTGACATCTATTTCAAGCCATTTAAATTACGCATTATCCTGTTTCGCATCAGACGAATTCATCCCCGCCCCTACCCGCGATTACCAGTTCACCTTTACGTTCCATTTCTTGAATGATCCGGGTGATTTTTTGCTGCGCGTCAGTCACGTCCTTCATGCGCACGGCGCCAATCACGTCGATCTCTTCCTTTAAAATTTCGGAAGCACGCTGAGACATATTTCGATAAATCTTTTGTTTAACCGCATCGGAAGCGGCCTTTAAGGCGATGGACAACTCCTTGGATTCGATGCTGCGCAAAACTTTTTGCAGGCCCTTGTCGTCAACCATAACGATATCTTCGAAAACGAACATCATTTGTTTGACTTTTTCAGCGACTTCGGGGTTATTTTTTTCAATGCCCTCAATGATTTCCTCGACGACTGTGCCGTCGATTTTATTGAGCATTTCAGCCAATCGGCCGACGCCGCCCGCTTCCTGAGACGAAGTTTGTCCCTTATTTTTTAAAATTTCGTCGAAAACCTTTTCGATCTCTCCCACCATCCCAACCAACACCTTGTTTAAATTGGCTATCCTGAGCGCCACATCAGCCCGAATCTCATCTGGAAGATTGCCAAGAACCAAGCTTGCGACATTCGGCGCAAGATGAACAAGTATCACCGCTATGGTTTGTGGGTGTTCATCCTTAATCAGCTGCAACAATTGTCCAGGTTCGATATCCTGAATCGCGGTCAGCCGTGATGATGGCTCCGCTGCCGGGGATTCGGATTTTTCTACTTTTTCAACCTTCCTTGACACCGCCTCACTATGCTGGATCAACTGCAGAGGTATTCCGGTCTGTTCGATAAATTCCCGCGCAATCTTTTGCGTTATAAACTTGGGGATATTGCGTAATTTGGATTGCAGTTTTGATACGATTTGACGCTCTTCTTTGTCCAGCCGATCAAGAATCGGTTTGGCCGCGTCGACCCCCATGGCGTTCGTTAGAATCGCAACCTTAACTGAACCCGCAAGCTGTTTGGTATCCATTTGTCCGACTGCGTTCATAGCTCTACTTTTTGTATCACGTTAATGGTTTTAATCTATAAAAAGCACGCATCATGCCAAATTGAATCAGGTTTCCTTCAGCCACTGTTTCAATAAGCGGCCAGAATCTTCTTGGTTAGAGGAAATCAATTGAGCGACTTGACCAACATAATCAGTAAGTTCGCCTTGCTCGCTATATTTTTTTTCCAGCTCGGCCACTGTATTCGGTAAATGCTCCAATAAATCGACATCTTCCCACGACGTTTCCGTCAGCCACCGGGTAACCGGCCTGATGATAAAGAAAAACGCGAAAATGACAAACAATGCGGCCACGCCGTATTTAATGATGTTTCCATGGCTTTTGACCTGGTCCATCAGTCCAGCGGTGGCATTTGGTTCCATTATCTCTTTTTCATCGGTATTGAACGCGATATTGGCTACTTCTACTTTATCGCCGCGTACCTCATCGTAATTTACAGCTCTTTTAACTATGTTTTCAAGCGCTTGTATCTCATCAACGGTTCGTGGAATATATTTGAGTTGTTCTTCTTGATCTTTTCCACTTCCAGCAACAGTTTTTTCATATGTACCATCAACGATTACCGCGACCGACAATCTTTGCAATTGCCCAATCGGCATAATCTGCCGACTGATTGTCTTGCCAATTTCATAATTGCGTGTGTTGTCCTCCTTTCTAAAACCAGCAGCACCAGTTGCGCCGGTGCTTTTGGTCTTGTCCGCATCCGGCAGAATGTTCGCCGCCAGGCCGGGAACACCAGATACGTTTTCATCCCTCTGCGCCGACAACTCATTCGACAGTTGTTCACTGCGAACGACTTGATTGTCTGGCAAAAATAGCTCCTCGGTTTTTTCTTGCTGTATAAAATTGAGGTCACATGCCACGCGGACAATTGCTTTGTTTTGGCCCAGTACTTTTTCAAGCATGCTGGAAACTCTTTGTTCAAGAAATTTTTCTTTTTGCCGTTGGATCTCTTGATGCTCACTGGTCGTTTTCGTGGCCGTCACCTGGGCGTCATTTCCGGCCAGTAACTCTCCATTTTGATCGACGAGGGTCACATTTTCGGGAGTGAGTCGCGGGACGCTGGATGACACCAGATGAACAATGCCTTGAACCTGTTCTTTCCTCAGCCACCGTCCAGCCTTCAATTTCAATATAATGGATGCAGATGCGGGCTCTTCTTCCTCGATAAACAACGATCGCGGCGACATGACAATATGCACCCGCGAACTTTCAACTTCATCCAACTCGTTAATCGTGCGGCTCAATTCACCCTGCAGCGCTCTCTGGTAATTGATATTTTGAACAAAATCGGTCACACCCAATTTTGTTCCATCGAACACTTCGAATCCCAGGTTGCCGCCGCGAGGTAATCCTTTCGACGCGAAATCCAAGCGAACTTCATACACCTTATCGCGAGGAATCTGAATTGCCTCTCCACTGTTCGAAAGTTTGTATTCAATTTTTTTTTCGCGTAATAATGCTACGATTTCGCCGGCCTCGTTAGGCGCCAGTTGCGAGTACAGCGGTACAAACTCAGGCTTACCGGACCAACTGATAAACACGACAAGCCCAGCAATTGTGGCCGCCAGCATTACGAAAAGCGACATCATTTTTCCAACCGTCATGGTTTGAAAAATGGCCCTAACCTGCTGAAGAATTTCCGCGAACGATTTTCCCATGGTGTAAGATCACTCGTAACTGGCTATAGTTGCATGCGTTGAATTTCTTCATAGGCCGAAACGATTTTATTGCGCACTTGCATGACCAGATTGAACGCAACGCTGGCCTTTTCCATTTCAATCATGGTTCCGTGGATATCTTCACTTTCGCCTTTTATTAGTTTTTGCGCCGATTCGTCCGCGTGTTGCTGCATCGCGTTTACCTGACCAAGCGAGTTTCTCAGCCACTGGGCAAAATTTTCCTTCGAATCGGTTTCGCTTAAAGAACCTTTGTTTTCGATTCCTTGACTCATGGAAAAAGGTAATAGTTCTTTGATAGCGGGCGTTTCCATTGATTTTATCTCCCAATTTCGAGGGCTTGATTGATCATCTCTTTGGTAGCTTTAATTGCCGTCACATTGGCTTCGTAGCTGCGCGTCGCCGAAATCATGTTCACCATTTCCTCGACTACATTGACATTCGGCAAGGATACATAGCCATTCTCATCCGCATCCGGGTGCCCCGGATCAAACCTTTGAATTGGCGCTCCATTATCGGTCACTATCTCCGATACTTTCACCGCTACCAGTTCCGTGTTCAGCTGTTTTTTCAAAGTGTTATGGAATGCCTTGCCATCCGCTTCCGCGCTGAAGACGGCATCCTTTCGTTTGTAAGGCCCACCCTCGGTCGTCCGCGTGGTGTTGATATTGGCCAAGTTGCTTGAAATAAGGTTCATTCGAATCCTTTGAGCACTCAGCCCCGTCGCACTAGTATGTAATGAATCGACGAAACTCATTTTTATTATGAACCTCCCTGAATCACGCTTTTTAGTCCTTTAAATTTGTTCGAAATGATTTGCGAAGAGGCTTTGAAAAGCAGCTGATTGGCCGCCAGCACCGTCATTTCGCGATCCATATCGACTGTATTTCCATCCCCTCTGAGAGTGATCTGTTGGGGTGTCTCGAGCTTTCTTGGTTTTACTTCAACCGATGTGGAATCTCCGTGATCCAGATGGACCGCATTCGTGCGGTCGAGTCGCAGCGAGCCATCGGATTTGGTTTTCTGGCCGGCGATGGCTTTTTCAATCATCAGGTCGAATGCTTTGTATCCCGGAGTATCCGCATTGGCGATGTTCGAAAGAATCACCTTGTGTTTGCGTGCCCGCAAATTCAAAGCCCTGGTCGCCAGATCGATGGTTGGTCCGAAAAGCGTTGCATCATCCATAATATTCACCTCCAATTCCTGCTGTTCTTTCAGCAAATTACATACCAATAACGCATTTTCAGCTTATCCAATTGTTATTATGAAGTTTTTTCATAATTGAAGTATCTGCCCAGCTGTTTTCGAAATATTGCATCAGCGTCAAAGAACCGTCAGAGTCGGCAAAATTTACCTACTTACACTCTTCGGGTCAGCCATAGCAGGCGTTTCGCTTTTGAATTCATTCAGCTTGTTGCGCAGTGTACGGATACTGATCCCCAGAAGTCGCGCGGCATGAGTGCGATTGAAGTGGACATGCACCAGAGTTTGTTCGATCAGTGTTTTTTCCACTTCTTTAACGGTTCTGCCCACCAAGTCCGATGCATCTGATACATTGACGACATTGCCCTCTTCTTCCAAAAGTAAATCTTGGCGATGGATCACGGGACCGGTACTGATCAAGGCGGCCCTTTGAATTGTATTTTCCAACTCTCGGATATTTCCGGGCCACGGCCATCTCAAAAGGCACTGCATGGCATCGTTATCGAAGCTTTTCTGGGCAATTGTCGATTCACCTGAAAATTTTTTTAGAAAATAATTGGCCAAATAGGATATGTCCTCGGAGTGTTCACGAAGAGGAGGAATTGTCAGGGGAATAACCCTTAACCGATAATAGAGGTCTTCCCGGAAAAGCCCTTGCCGGATCATTTGGACCAAATCTCGGTTGGTCGTGGCAATCAAACGCACATCCAGGCAGATGGTGTCATTTCCCCCAAGACGGGTGATCTGCTTTTCTTGAAGGACTCTCAACAGCTTGGCTTGCAGCGCGGGTTGTATTTCGCTGATTTCGTCCAACAGCAAAGTGCCTTGTTGAGCGGTTTCGAATTTTCCCGCACTGCGTTTGAAGGCACCCGTGAACGCTCCTTTTTCATAGCCGAAAAGCTCACTTTCAGCCAAATTTTCGGGTAACGCGGCGCAATTCATCCCTATGAAAACATGCGATGAACGCGAACTGTGGCGGTGAATATATCGCGCCAACAGCTCTTTACCGGTGCCGCTTTCGCCTTGGATTAATACGGTTGCATCGGATAAAGCGATTCTTTGCGCCATGTCCAGCAGGTGCCGCATTTTGGCGGACTGGGTGATGATTGGTCGCGCCATGTTTTCCATTGCTTTTCCGGGGGGATACATTTGCTTCGCAGAGAGCGCCTTGCTTACCGCTGCGGTTAAAATCTCCTTATCTACGGGCTTGAAGATATAGTCCACCACCGCGCTTTGAAGCAGCTGCAGCACATGGCCGACATTGTCCGGTTTTCCGAAGGCAATCACCGGACATTTGGCATCGACCGATAGACCGCCCCAGTCAAAAGAGATTTTTTCTCTATCCAAAAGTCGATCGTGAACGATTAACAGGTCATATGTGGCACTGCGTGCCTGTCTGACAAATGTCTCTCTTTCCGCCATGCGGATGACCGTGTAGCCTTCTTGCGTCAACCATTGAGACAAGTGGTCCGGGTTCTCTATTGGACCGCCATCGAGAATCAAGATAGTGGCACGGCTCATAAAACGCTCACCAGTGTTGTAGAAAAAGACAACTAAAATTCCTCGCCCTTCCCCGGGCGATCTTTAACGGGAGATTAGAGCAATATCGATGCCAAAAGACAAATGTAAGGAAGATATTGAAGAAAAGAAAAAAAGTGAGGGTTCTAAAGCTCGCGGGTCGTGATAGAGAAGATGTCCGTCTGTTTCGGCGGTTACTGATCAAACGAAGGCAGGTTTTCCAAAAGATCGGTCAGCTCTGAAAGCGTTTGGTCGATTAAGCTCTGAGAATCCAAACCATCGTGATCGATGCGAAGACGTCCGCCGGCCAACCTGGCATCGGCGGCGATGGTTATCCCCGACAACCGTGCGAACTGCTTAGATACATCGGCCTGAACGACTTCGTTCAAGACATTCAGGTCGGCGGAAGGCAAATGGATGGTGGCATGATAGGCATCGCGTAAGGCGTGTTGCAAATTTGAAAGCAAAGGCGCCAAAAAATTTTCGCTCAATTGAATATCCGGGCCTAAAATTGATTGCGTTATGGCCAGCGAAAGCATAGCGGCCTGGTTTGAAGTATCGGCGGCCAATTGAATCATCTGATCAGAAAGCCGGGGCGGCGCCTCCATAAAATTCGCTAAATCGGGCGCCAGCTCCTTGCGCACCAGTTCCGCCCCTTCGATGCGACCCGCTTCCATGCCTTCCGAAAAAACTTTTTTGCATTCTAGAATTTTCGCCGCATCGTTCTGCGCCACTTCATCGGAAGGTGCTTCCGTGTCCATCCCTTTTGGGGAAAATACCGATGCCGCGCCGGAAAACAACGGCGAAAATGAAGGACTCTCTTTTCCGTCCTCAGGCAAACTCTTTGCCAACGGTGCGTCAAGATCGGGAAACCGATGCGAAGTAAATGGCATGCCTTGCTACCTTATTTAATAACGCTGGCCTTGAAGCTTTTTAGTCGATCGTCAGGCACACTTTTGCAGATCGTAGCGTTTGATTTTTTCCACCAGCGTCGTCCGCTTGACCTGCAGCAATTTGGCGGCTTTGTTTTTAACCCAATCGGTTTTTTCCAAGGACTGATAGATCAAGTTCTTTTCGAATTCGCTGACGGCCGTATTCAGATCCAGTCCATCTAAATTGATCGTAGCGGAAACCGTCAGGGGAATCGAGGAAACAACGCAGTCATCGCTTTCATCGGCATCTTCAGCCCGATCACTTTCATCGTTCTCCAGCGGCGCGATGGTCATAGCGGTTTGAAAAGTCGGTCTGCTTTTCAACTTGGGCGGCAGATCATCGATGCTTAGATGGCCTTCACCCTTTAAGACGGCCATGCGCTCCAATAAATTGGCCAGCTCGCGGACATTTCCCGGCCATTCATGTCGCATGAGCATCTGCATGGCTTCCTCGGAAACGCCATCGATCTGCATGCGTTTTTCGCTGTTCAATTTATTGATAAAATGCGACGTCAACAGCGGAATATCGGAAGAACGGTCTTTCAGGGAGGGCATGCGAACAGGGATAACATAGAGCCGATAGAAGAGATCTTCGCGGAAATTGCCTTTCTGCACCTCTTCTTCCAGATCACGGTGAGTCGCGGCGATAATTCGCACATCCACTTTCACCGATTTGCAACCCCCGACCGGCTCGAACTCGCGTTCTTCCAACACCTTGAGGACCTTGACCTGCAAATCCGGACTCATATCGCCGATTTCATCCAGAAAAATCGTTCCGCCGTTGGCGGCTTCGAATTTGCCGATTTTAGCCGCCGTCGCACCGGTAAATGCGCCCTTCACGTGTCCGAACAGCTCGCTTTCTAAAAGGTTTTCGGGGATGGCGCCGCAGTTGATCGATACAAATGGTTTGTTGCGCCGATAGGAGGATTGGTGAATCACTTTGGCGGCCAAGCCCTTTCCGGTCCCTGTTTCGCCGTTGATCAATATGGTGCTGTCGCTGTCGGCCACTCGTTGAATCAGCCGGTACACCTCTTTCATCGCGCGGCTTTTGCCGATAATGCCCTGAAATCCGGCCGCTTCGACGGCGCAAGCGGGTTTTCCGCCACTGCCTGCGTTTTGGTATCGGGTTTCGGCAGGTCCGGCCTCATCGATTGGGTTGTCGACCTCGTTTTGCACGCTTTTCCTCCTGGCAATTAATGGGGGGTAACGGAACGCAATCACGGTTTCTCGGATAGCAATCGTCATGCCATTGACGCATTTAAGCGATTTGTCCCTGCCGGGCTCCTCGAGCGTGACCCAGTGAATTATTTTTCTTATTATTACAATATGTTTTATCTATCGGTGATCAGATCGGTTTATAGCTGGTGGAATCCCCCGTCGAGGTAATTTTTGCAATTTGCCAATTCTTCTTACGGTTTCAATGCCTTCACGACTGAGTCTGATGCGGTAAGTCAGCCCTGCGGTCGACCGTGAAAAAAACGCTCACCTCCGGTAAAGCCTTTGTGCACGTGTCATTTTTTTGGCGGACCGACTTGCGGGAGCTGTTTTTGAAAATCAGCAGACAGCCGGCAAAAATCCGACACACCATTTTTGCAAGATGCAAAATTTCTTGCAAAATAGAAAAATTGTCCGGTGAAAAGTTCTAAAAAGCTAAAGTTTAACGCCCTCAGTCCGATAGAGGGGCATGAACCAAACCGCGCCGGTCGGCATACGGCGCTTGTACCTGTTAATTGTTATGCCGCCAATTGCACCTACAGGAGGATATCCATCGTGTACATGAATGCTGTGAAAAACTACCAGACCGTTGAAAAAGAAACGATTTCCGGACGCGCCACCGAAGCCCGCGTGCTTACCAAAGCCGCCCAGCTGCTCTTGGCGTGCCAGAAAGAGTGGGACGCTCCCGATCTGCGCGGTCGTCTGGATCACGCATTGACATTCAATCAGAAAATATGGACCATTTTTCAGGTCGAGCTTGCCAACCCGAACAACCCGCTGCCTCTGTCCCTGCGCCAGGCCATATTGCAGCTCGGCCGCTATATCGACAAAAAGATTCTGGAAGCCTACGGCGCCCCTGCACCTGAAAAACTCGACATGATCATCAAGATCAATCAGAACCTGGCGGCCGGCCTGCGTGGGTCGACCTCCGATGACGATGCGTCCGCCGAATAACCAACGGAGCATTGCATGCCAGTCCATAAAAAAAGACTCAAGTACAGCCGCAAATGACCGATAAGAACCCCAACGGCGCAAAAGCAAGCAACCGGCGGCCAAAGCGGATGGTCCGCAACGGCCGGCGAATACAAAAACCCAACCAACACGGCAAGAAGTGCCGGACCCAACATCCTAGAAAAGGAGAATACCCATGGCTATTACCTTAACTTCGGCAATGCGTTCCAACCTGACGGTTCTTCAGCAGACTGGAAAAATGATGGATACCACCCAGGGCCGCCTTTCGACCGGAAAAAAGGTCAACACGGCTCTAGACGATCCCGTCAACTTTTTCAAAGCCAAGTCCCACTCGGACCGCGCCAGCGACCTGTCCGCCAAAAAAGATGCGATGAAAGAAGCCATTCAGACCATCGAAGCGGCCAACACCGGTGTCGAGGGCATCTACGACCTGCTCGACCAGATGAAATCGCAGGCTCAAGCCGCTCGCACGTCCGATGCCGACGCCACGTTGACCAAGCAATACAAAGAACTGATTGGCCAAATTGACAAGATGGCTGCGGATTCCAAATATGGCGGAACCAACCTGCTGGGGACCGCCGCAGATGGCAATAAGCTTACAGTCGATTTCAATGAAGACGGTTCTAACGCCTTGGATGTTCAAGGATTCGATGCGACAAAGCTCGTAAAGACCAATGTGTACAATGTCGTGACCTCTGCGGTAGCTGATGATCCTGCTACAACTCAAGTAGATGAAACCGCTGCTACGGTATACGGGGACACAATCGAATCATCTAGCATGGCATCATTTTCAACGGGCCTCGATTTCAGCGACTCAGCGGATATTGATACAGCAATAGCTGAAATCGATTCGGCGGTGAGCTATCTGCGCAGCCAGGCCCAGAACCTGGCCTCGAACCTGTCGACCATCCAGATCCGGGCCGACTTTACCGACAACATGATCAACACCCTGAACACCGGCGCGGACAACCTGACCCTGGCCGACATGAACGAGGAAGGCGCCAACATGCTGATGCTGCAGACGCGGCAACAGTTGGGCGTCACCGCGCTCTCGATGTCCTCCCAGGCCGCCCAGTCCGTTCTGCAACTGTTCTAATGTAAGTGCGAATCCTGCTTGCTTAGCGCCTATTCGACCGGAGGGGGCACGCGCCCCTTCCGGCCGCTTTTCAGAAGAAGGCCCGCAATGACGCTTAAAATCAGCCTCAAACCCGGTGAACGGATGATCGTCGGCACGGCCGTTCTTCGCAACGGCAATGCCAAGTGCCACCTCATGGTGGAAAACAACGTCCCGATCCTGCGCGAAAAAGACATTCTCGGCGAAGCCCAGGCCGATTCTCCCGCCAGGCGAATCTATTTCACCATCCAGGTGATGTACATCGACCGTTCGAACCTGCAGGCGCTGCACAAAACCTACTGGAAACTGGTTCACGAGTTTCTGGCCGCCGCCCCCAGCGCTACGCCCCTGATCGACCAGATCAGCGAACACATCCTCAAGGAAGATTATTACAAATCGCTCAAGCTCACCAGCCGCCTGATTCAATACGAAGCGGAGCTGATCCGGCGCGCCACCGAACCTGCCTGAACAGGTGTCGCGGCCCGTCTGCTTTTTTCATGGTGCTGAGATGCGCGCCCTTGCCTGCCGTCTAATTGTATTTCCGTCTGCAGCCGTCAGGCTATTTTGGAAAACCCGCTGAACTCGTCGGCCTTCGGATCCATTCGAATCCCTTCGGCATCCTTGCCGTTGAATTTGAACACAATGTGCGACGGGTCGATGGTTCCGGTGGCGGTGCTGTTCTGGGTCAGGGTGAACCCCACGGTGGCAGTCAGTGTCGCGGCGTCGTAAAGCACGAAATCGGGCAAAGGGCTGATGCCCACTTCGGTCTCGGGGATCGGCTGACCGAAATTGTAGGTTTTGGCCAGGTTGGCGTTCAATGCCCTCGAAATCGACCAGTTGGCGATATTTTCGATCGCGGCGCGGTCCATCTCCTTGCTGAAAAGGATCTTCATGGTCATGGACTTGGACGTGTTGGCGGTCGCGAAATAACTGTCCAGGGAAGCCAGCGGCGTCTTGAAGGTCTGTGAGTAGCGAAAACTGGAGTCACTCAAGGCCAGGGTCATTTTGGGCGGCTCTACCTGAGTGATATAGCTGCTGAGCAGCGCGTGCAGGGTTTTGTCCTTACCATCCAGGAAATCAACCAGTTCCCGGGCTTTTTCGATCTGGCCCATATCCGCGTACACATACCCTTTTTCGGCCACGGCCTCGTAATAGTCGCGCTGTTTGCTCAAGGCTGTGTCGAACTGCGCGATCGCCGCCGCCCTGTCGCCCTGTCCGGCGTAGGCTTTGCCAAGGCCCAGGTAGCCGTGCGGGCTGTTGGGCTCCAGGCGGATCACGCGGCGGTAGCTCTGCTCCGCCTCGTCGTAGCGGCCCAGTTGCATCAGCCCTTCTCCGAGCGAGTAGTGCGCAGTGGTGCTGGCGGGGTC
>AMWB02034495.1_pt1 | contig 17071 bp, 12 predicted proteins | sample 200311 | NCBI WGS metagenome assembly AMWB02 (sample SAMN02737377, study PRJNA173069) | bioreactor metagenome | biome: anode biofilm in microbial fuel cells | place: USA: California | collected 2010-12-16 | reverse complement strand
TCGCCGCCCCGGAATGGCAGCCGCTCAGCCCTGTCAGCCTCCAGACCATTCCAGGACTGGTCCGGCGGATGGTGGCATTGTTTTGGCCATTTGTCGGCCGGCGTGGCGGGTTTGACCATCCGTATGCGCCTCCGCGTTTCCTCACCGTCGAAACAGCGCAATACTATATGGGCCGCATCGTCGCCCCGCTGATTGATGAAGGCTATTTCAGCACGGTCACACTTCAGCGCAACCGGCTTTACAGTCAACTGTTGGACAACCTGAACAAATCCGCACTGGTAGGCTTTCCACACACTCAGATTGGCCAAAAACTGCAGGAAGCCTGGACGGGTGACCCCGCCCGCCTACGCGTGTTCGAAGATGTTCAAACCGCAATTTCGCTTTTTCGCCGTTACTGCCTTGAAAATAACCTCCTCGATTTTTCGCTTCAGGTCGAAATGTTCCGCGACTATATCTGGCATGAGCGCCTCCCGCATGAGTATATAACCGGTCAATACCGACACCTGATTTATGACAACATCGAAGAAGATACGCCTTTTGCCCATGATCTGCTGCAAAGTTGGCTGCCCGATTTTACGACAGCGCTGCTGGTAATGGACGATGCAGCCGGATACCGCCGGTTCTTAGGCGCTGATCCCCGCTCGGCTCAGCGTTTTGTGCGCATTGCTGACCAGGTATTCACATTTAGTGGCCGGACCAACCCGAACGCTGAACTCGATTTGATTAAGGCAGTGATTGCTCCCGAAAAACCTGACGCGAAAGCCCCTCCGCATCTCAGCACGCAAAAACTGGCTTCCGTTATGGTACTGCCTGCCAGCACTGCACGTTTCTTCCCTCAGGTGCTCGAACAAACTGCACAAAACATTCGTGACCTGGTCGCGGCAGGCACCCCTCCGCACGAGATTGCAGTCCTCTCGCCCTACATCTCCGACGCATTAACCTTTGGTTTGACCAATCGCCTCACAGAATTTGGGATACCTGTCAGCCCTCACCGCCCGGCTTTAGCGCTTAAAGACCAGCCAGCGGTCGCCACGTTGTTGACATTAACGGCTCTCGCTTACCCGGAGTGGTCCGCCCATCCTGATTTTCCCAAGGCGGCTCAAGCACTCTCAGCGACGGTGCAGGGGCTCGATCTGGTACGGGCAACACTCATCACGGAAAAAATTCAAGCCACGCTTCCGCCGCCCCCGGCGGAGCAGGCTTTGGAAGCGTTGAATGAGCGCGTTCCACGCGACCTCCTCCAGCGCACCGGCAAGCTTCTGGACTGGCTGCGGGTCAATGGCGACCCCGATCTCCCTTATGATTTATTCCTGAGTAGCCTGTTTGGTGATGTGCTTTCTCGACCAGGGTTTAGCATGCACACTGATCTCTCAGGCGCCAAAGCGGTTTCAAACCTGATTGAATCCTTCCAAAAGTTCAGTCAATCTTTTGAAGAGGGCAGCCCACTGCATCAAAGCCAGCTGAATCCAGAGTTTATCCGCAGTGTTGCCGATGGGATCATTTCAGCCCAATACCTCACCGACTGGGATGCCTCCTCGCAGACAGGCGTTCTCATCACGCCGGTGCTCACCTTCCTGATGCAAAACCGGCCGGTGGATTATCAATTTTGGCTGAACCTTGGCAGTTCTGGCTGGTATCAGCGTTTGGAACAACCGCTCACACATCCTTACGTCCTCAGCCGCAATTGGCTACCGGGACGAAAGTGGACCGCAGAGGATGAACTGGCCCTCTCTATGGACAATTTGGATAGTACCCTGCGGGGGTTGATCGCTCGCTGCCGCCGCAAAATTTACCTTGAGATCAGCACCTTTGGGGAGAGCGGCACCGAGGAGCGTGGCTTGCTGCTGACCCGCATGCAGGCGCTGTTCCGCCAGGCATTAAAGGCCGATCCCCATGACTGAAAACCGTCTGCGCGCCTCTCAGAAAGAAATTCTTGCTTACCAGAAAGGCCTGATGGGCATCTCGGCCGTACCGGGAAGCGGGAAGACCTGGACCCTGACCCAACTGGCAGTGAAGCTGATTTTGACGGCCGACCTGGCTGAAGATCAGGAAGTGCTGGTAGTCACATTCTCAAATTCAGCAGCAGACAATATCAGCAGCCGCATCGCTGCCAGTTTGCGGGCTGAAGGATTGATTGAAGGCTTGGGGTATCGGGTCCGCACGCTGCATGGGCTGGCAAATGACATCCTGCATGAACGGCCGGATTTGGCCGGTCTGCCTCAAGATTACTCCGTCATCGACGAAAAAGAAGCCGACATGCTGCTGCTGGACCTGGTCTCGCGCTTCAACTTGGATCAGCCACATTATTTCGACCAGCGCCTTTCAGAAGATTTTGTAAAAAAGATGGGAAAGCAGAACAATAACGAGGAGGTCTTCCTAAATGGCCTCAAGGAAATGGCTGGTGTTTTCATCCGAACACTCAAAGATAACCGGCTAAGCCCTAACCAATTCAGCCAACTGGCCGGGCAGTACGCTACCCCATCGGACCTGCTGCAGTTTGGCATGAAAATCTATGAAAACTATCAATTCTCACTCAATTATCGCGCTAGTGTGGATTTTGATGACCTGATCCGGCTGGCATTAGATTGCCTGGACCAGGACCCTGAGCTGGTCACGCAGCTCCGTCGGCGCTGGCCGTTCATCCTTGAAGATGAAGCACAAGACTCCAGCCTGCTGCAGGAAGAAATGCTGTCGCTCCTGACCGGAATCAGCGGCAACTGGGTGCGGGTGGGTGACCCCAACCAGGCGATCAATGAAAGCTTTACAACCGCTAACCCGCAGCTGCTCAAAAACTTTCTTTCCCGCGCCGATGTTCTTGCTTACAATTTGCCCGAATCCGGCCGTTCGTCCCGAAAAATTATTGCGCTGGCCAATCGTCTAAACCTGTGGACGCAAAACCAACACCCTGCCTTGATAGTTCGCGATGCGCTCTCGCTCCCACTCATTCAGCCGACCCAACCCGGAGACCCCCAGCCTAACCCGGCTGACTCACCCCAATCCGTTGAATTGGTTCAACGCTCATTCAGCCCGGAGCAGGAGGCCAATTACCTGGCCGAATCGATCCGTGCTTACCTTGAGCAGCACCCCGACGACACACTGGCTGTTTTGGCTTTAACCAACAACAGGATCGCGCAGCTGGCTGATACTTTCAAAAAAGCTGGACTGCCGGTCGCCGATGTTTTGATGCGCCTTCCGGAGGCCACCCGCCATTCCGCCGGTGCGGTCGCCCGCATCCTGAGGAGCATCCTGCACCCTCTTAGCTCGACTCATCTGGCCGGAGCTTTCGAGGTCACCCGGCGATCAGGCCGCGATGATGGCGCATTTCAGGAAGAAACCAAGATGCTTTCTGGCCGGATTGGCAGCCTGGCGCGGGTAGAAGATTACCTGTACCCGCTTTCAGGCTCAGACTGGCTTGAAGACCTGCGCCCGGTCCTTAGCGCAGATCAACTTGAGGCCCTGGCCGAATTTCGGCGGCTGATGCGTAAATGGCATCTTGCTTCCGGACTGCGTCTCGATCAATTGATTTTGGTCATTGCGCAGGATTTAAATTTTGACATCTACGAGCTGGCGACCGTCCACAAGCTGTCCATATTGATCCGTGATTTAGCGCAGGATCATCCCGATTGGTCTTTCGAAACGCTAACGGAAGAGTTAATATCAATCGCCAGGGATAAGCGCAGGTTTGCGGCCTTGTCAGAAGACGAGCAGGGTTTTGACCCGGAACAATACCGCGGCCAGATTATTGTGGCTACCCTTCATAAAAGCAAAGGGCTCGAGTGGGATAAGGTGTATTTAACCTCGGTCAACAACTATGACTTTCCAGCAGGGGACCCCATTGACACTTACCGTTCCGAATATTGGTACTTCAAAGGCCGGCAAAACCCGCAGGCCGCTCTGCGAGCCGAAGTCGAAGCGATCATTGAGGGCCTCCCAATTCGTTCAGATTTGGAAGAGCGCAGCCTGCAAATGTCACGTGCGGAACAAATCCGGGAAAGGCTGCGACTGTTTTACGTGGGGATTACCCGCGCCAAAAAATCTTTAACAATCACAAGCAATAAAGGGCGAAAGGGCAACGCTCAACCGGCAGTGGCCTTCCAGGCCCTTTGGGAAGAGAGGACTGATGACTGAATCTGCCGCACTTCCGTTCCGTTTTAGTTTCAGCCAAAGCAGCCTGCAGTCCTTTCTCAGCTGCGCCTATCAATTCCGCCTGCGCTACCTCGACCAGTTGGTTTGGCCGGCCCAATTGACCCGCGATCAGGCAACATTCGAACGTGACCGTCAGGCTGGCATTCGGCTGCATCATCTGATCCACCAGTACATCCTCGGAATTGACCTCTCAGAATTGGTTCTAAGCGCCAAAAACGACCCTGATTCCCGCGTTTGGCCATGGTTTGAACAATTCCTCGCCTTCCCGGCCAAAGAACTGGAGGGCCGTCTGTTTCCGGAATATTCTCTGACCGCGGTGCTGAATGGCTGGCAGTTGAGTGCCCGTTTTGACCTCATCCAGGTGACGCCGCAGGCGCTGGTGATCTATGATTGGAAGTCTTCGCACCGGCCGCCAGCCCGCGCCTGGCTGGGTGACCGGGTTCAAACCAGCCTCTTCCCGTTGGTGGTTTCCCTTTCCGGCAGCCAGGTAAGCGGCCAGGCCATCCCGCTGCCAGTGCGCATGTCGTATTGGGAGGCCAGCTCGCCATCCCAGACCATCGATTTTTTCTTTGGCGAAGCCGAAATTTCTGCTGCAGGGCAATGGATCAGCGGGCTGATCAAAACCATTGCCGGTCTGCGGCCGGATCAGTTTTTGAAAACGACGGACTTGGCCCGCTGCCGCTACTGCCCGTATCGCACCCTCTGTGAGCGTGATGTTGCCAGTGGCAACTACCAGGAAGAAGAGCCTCAGCATCTGCTCTATGACGTGGATTGGGTACCGGCAGCAACCGCCGAGGATGCAGATGTTTGAATATAAACAATCGCGGGAGTGTAGTACTTTTTATATGATAAATTTAAACAAAACATGGGCAGAACAGGGCTCGAACCTGCGACCTCATCTGTGTAAAAGATGCGCTCTGACCAACTGAGCTATCCGCCCGGGAAGTCATATTATACAATAAAAATATGAGAATCATTCGTTTTAAAACTGCCACCCAGCCGGCGCAATATGGTTGGATTTCAGAGGACATGGTAGGCATCATTCATGGCGATCCATTCTCCGAATACCGTCGTTTCAGCCCACAGTTTCCTCTGGCAGAGGTCGAACTGCTGCCGCCGGTCCTGCCTGGTAAAATCCTGGCGGTTGGCCGAAATTACAGCGAACACATCCGAGAGATGCAAAGTGAAAGGCCAGAATTTCCGCTGCTCTTTCTGAAACCGCCCTCTGCGGTAATCTACAGCGGCGAACCGATCATGCTCCCACCGCAATCGCAGCAGGTTGAGCATGAGGCGGAACTGGCAGTGGTCATTGGGAAACGCAGTCGTTGGCTCAGGCCCGATAATGTGCAAGCGGCCATTTTCGGCTATATGGCTGCCAACGACGTCACCGCCCGCGACCTCCAAAAAAAAGATGTACAGTGGGCGCGCGCCAAAGGCTTTGACACCTTTTGCCCGCTCGGGCCATGGATTGAAACCGAATTTGACCCGTCCGACGCCTTGATCACCTGCCATGTCAACAATACGCTGCGCCAGATGGCTTCCACTCGCGATATGATTTTTGACGTTGCGCAGCTGCTGCTGTTTGCTTCGTCCATCATGACCCTGGAACCGGGAGATGTTTTATTAACCGGCACTCCGGCCGGCGTTGGTCCGCTCACCGCTGGAGACGTTGTCTCGATTCATATCGATGGAATCGGTTCATTGACGAATCCAGTGCAGCCCGCCTGATCTGAAGCTTGACGATGCCCTTCGCCTACTGTCAAATTGTTTTGTTTATCCCAGGCTGCAGCAGCCTCAAAGAAAAACGCTCAGTTTTGGCCAGGCTGCTGGCGCAGCTGCGTAAACGCAACGTTTCCGTGATTGAATCCGGTCGGCAAGATCATTGGCAGCAGGCAGAACTGGCGCTGGCCATGGTATCCGCTGACCGTTCCCTGCTGGAGCGGCAAATCAATGAACTGCACAAACTAGTCGATGAAGATTTTTTGCGAGTACAATTGACCGACTTCAATTATGAGATTTATCTGTGATGCATCCGAACCCCACCCCCATTGACTCCAAACGATTGGAAAAGATTCTTTATCGCGTTGAAAAACCCGGCCGTTATGTCGGCGGGGAACATAACCAGATTGTCAAACCCTGGGATTCAGTCGAGACGCATGTCGCACTCGTTTTTCCAGATATTTATGATCTGGGTGTCCCCAACCTTGGGCTGGCTATTCTCTATGACATTCTCAACCGGCAAAACGGCATCGCTGCCGAGCGGGCTTACGCACCCTGGACGGATATGGAAGCTCAGCTGCGCGAGAACGCCATCCCTTTGTTTTCCCTCGAAACCCGCCACCCTCTGGCTGACTTTGACATCATCGGTTTCACGCTGCCGTATGAATCCATTTACACCAACGTCTTAAACATATTGGACCTGGCGGGCATCCCTCTGCACACCGCCGAGCGCGATCAGTCACACCCGCTGATCATTGCCGGCGGCCAGGCCTGTTACAATCCGGAGCCCATGGCAAGTTTCATCGATGCCTTCGCGATTGGAGAAGGTGAAGATCTGATCGTAGAGGTCACCAGGGTTTACCAGGCCTGGAAAAACAGTGGACAATCGCACATGGATTTACTGCGAAGCCTGGCGCACATCCCGGGGGTTTACGTTCCAAAACTCTATGAAGCCCGTTATCTTGCAGACGGCCGCCTTGAGTCCTTCGCCCCGCTGGAGGATGCGGCACCACCCGCAGTGCAAAAGCGGATCGTGCCCAAATTGCCGCCGCCGGTTACCCGTTTTATTGTCCCAAATGTGGAAATCGTCCATGACCGGATCGCCGTGGAAATCATGCGCGGATGTACCCGGGGCTGCCGCTTCTGCCACGCCGGCATGGTTAACCGCCCGGTTCGGCAACGCACTGTCGCCGAAATTACGGACGCCGTTGCAGATGGCTTGCAAGCTACCGGCTATGAACAAGTTGGCCTGCTTTCGCTTTCCTCATCCGACCACACCCACATCCTCGAAATTATCCAATCCATTTATCAGCGCTTCCACAACAGCCGCGTTCAGGTGAGTTTGCCTTCACTGCGGATCGCGTCCTTCTCGCTGGATCTGATGGACGAACTGCAGGAGCTGCGCCCATCCGGCGGTTTTACGATTGCCCCCGAGGCGGCGACTGAGCGAATGCGGGCCGTGATCAACAAGCCTCTCGATGAAGCAGTCTTTTACGATACTGTACAGCAAGTTTTTGAGCATGGTTGGTTAAGTTTGAAGCTTTATTTTATGATCGGCCTGCCGGGCGAAACCATGGAAGACGTCCAGGCCATTGTCGATGCAGCAAAAAAGGTTCAGCAGATCGGCCGAAAGGTGCGCGGCAGCCGGGTGAAAGTACACCTGGGCATCGGCACATTTATTCCCAAACCCCACACACCTTTCCAATGGTACCCAGTGGACCAGCCCGAAGTCATCCAGCAGAAATTGGACCTGCTTAAAGAAGGCACACGCAAAACTGGCATCAAACTCAGTTATAACCTGCCGGATGTCACCATGCTTGAAGCCTGGCTCTCACGCGGAGACCGCCGGCTGGGCAGCGTGATCCAAGACGCCTGGGAGCATGGCGCCAAATTTGACGCCTGGAACGAACGTTTTAACATCCAAACCTGGCTCGACGCTTTTGCCCGCCAGGGTCTTGATCCGGCTTTCTATGCCCACCGGCTGCGGGGAATAGACGAGATTTTGCCCTGGGATCATATCCAAATCGGCGTTAAAAAGTCGTTTTTGTTGAATGATCTGCGCCTCAGTCAGCTTGAACGCACTCGCGAAGATTGCCGCGAGCGCTGTTTTCACTGTGGGATTTTGGATAGCTTTGAAGAAATCCGGCCAGATTCCGCCGATTATTATTGGGGGTGCCCGGCATGACCAGCCTTCCGCAGCGAATACGCGTTCAGTTTTCAAAAGACGATTCGCTCCGCTTTATTGGGCATCTCGACCTGCAGCGACTTTTTGAGCGGGCATTGCGCCGGTCAGGTTTGCCGCTGCGCTACTCGCAGGGCTTTAACCCCAAAGTGCGCATCAATATTGCCTGTGCCCTGCCGCTGGGTTTTTCGAGTGATTGTGAATTGGTTGATTTTTGGCTTGAGGAGCCACAGCCTCTGGAAGAAATTGAACGTCGGTTCAAAAATGCCCTTCCGGGTGACATCCACGTGATCAGGCTTACGGAAGTTCCTGCGCAGCTGCCTAGCCTGCAGGCCAGCGTCAACGCATGCGAATATCAAGTCCGGTTTCCTGATGAACTGGATGGACAAGAGCTGCGGTCATCTTTTTCAGATTTGTTGACCAGCACTTCCTTACCGGTTGAGCGCAAGAAAAAAACCGTTGACATCCGGCCTCTGATTGAGAACTGGCAATGGCAGGAGGCGGGCACCTACCCGGTGCTGCACCGACGGCTCACAGCCACACCGCAGAGCACAGGCCGGCCAGATGAGATTGTGCGGCTTATGGGCCTTGACCCGGCGGAATGCGAAATTAGACGGGTTAAAATCGATATGACTGACAATGGGAATGGAGAAGATTCTTATGAAATTGGATGATTGTATTTTCTGCAAAATTGGCTCAGGGGAAGTGAACCATTGGAAGGTTTTGGAGCGCGAAAACAGCCTGGCCTTCCTGGATGTTAACCCGATGACTGCCTACCACACCCTGGTTATCCCAAAGGACCATTACGCCGATGTTTTCAGTGCGCCAGCGGATGTGTTGGCCGACACAATGGAAACACTGCGCCAGGTGTGTCTGCTCTATGAGCGCAAACTGGGCATCCACAATGTGCAGATCTTCAACAATTCCGGGAAGAATACGATGCAGAGTGTCTTCCATCTCCATTTTCACATCTTCCCTAAAACGGAACAAGATGACCGCCGGTTGAAGTTTGAATTCCACCCGGAACTTGTCAGCCAATATGCGGATATGCTTGCCCGGCTCAGAGACTAAACCCAAAAATGGTCCGGTAGAAATTTAAGATTTGGGTATAATTCACAAACTGTTCCCGTGGCCTAATGGATAAGGCATCGGCCTCCGAAGCCGGTAATGTGGGTTCGAATCCCACCGGGAACACTATCTCACTTTTGACCAATCTGTTTTTTATGGCCTTGAGGTTCTCTGCACTGGAGGCAAAATGGCAGACCCTGAAATTGCCGCCGAGTTGGAAAAGCTACGGGCGCAAATTAATTACCACAATTACCGATATAACACCCTTGATGACCCGGAAATCAGCGATTACGAATATGATCAGCTCTTCCAAAAGCTCAAGCAGCTCGAAGCTCAGCATCCGGAACTAATCACACCCGATTCCCCCACCCAGCGCAGCGGCAGCCAACCCCTGGATAAGTTTCGCAAAGTGCGCCACCCCAGCCCAATCCTGAGCCTTGCCAATGCGTTTGGGCGGGCGGAGGCCATGGACTGGTATGAACGCGTGCGCAAAATTAACCCGGCTGTCGAAAAGGCTGAATACGTGCTTGAACCCAAGCTGGACGGCCTGACGGTGGTCCTGCATTACACAGATGGGATTTTCACCCTTGGCGCCACCCGCGGTGATGGGATAGTGGGCGAAGATGTCACGGAAAACATCAAAACGATCCCGATGCTGCCCTTGCGCATCCCGGTTAGAGGCAGTGAACCCCCTCCAGCCGACCTGGTGGTGCGCGGTGAAGTTTTTATCACGAAAGCAGAATTTGAAAAGCTGAACCGCCAGCTGCAAGAACGCGGCGAAAAGCCTTATCTCAACCCGCGCAATACTGCCGCAGGTTCACTACGCCAACTTGATCCGAGTGTAAGCGCCAGCCGGCCACTGCGAATGTACATCTACCAAATCGTGCAATCCTCCAATCCACTGCCCCTGACGCAAAGCGGAATCCTGGATTACCTGGGCAGGCTTGGCATTCCGGTCAACCCATTGCGCTGGTTTGCGCATTCTTTTGAAGAGGCGGTTGAAATTTGTGAGCGGGAAGGCTTAAAACGGCATGAATGGCCTTACGACGCTGACGGTATTGTCATCAAGATCAATGACCTGCAGCTCTCGGGCAGTTTGGGCGTGGTTGGCAAAGATCCGCGCGGCCAGCTGGCCTTTAAATACCCGGGTACCGAAGTTGAAACGAAGGTCTTGGATATCCAGGTCAATGTTGGCCGGACGGGCGTCTTGACCCCGCTTGCACTTTTGCAGCCTGTTAGTATCGGGGGTGTTATCGTCCGCCAGGCCACCCTTCACAACTTCGATTTTATCCAGGAGAAAGACATCCGCATTGGGGACTACGTTCTCGTCAAACGCGCCGGGGAGGTCATTCCTTACATACTCGCTTCTCTGCCCGAAAAGCGCGACGGCAGCCAGCAGCCATTCATTGTTCCCCAATACTGCCCATCGTGTGGTTCGCAGATTGAAAAGAACCCGGAGGAGGTAGCCTACTACTGCATCAATGCCAGCTGTCCGGCCCAGCTCAGCCGCACTATCGAGAACTTTGCTTCCCGCCCGGCCATGGATATTGCTGGCTTGGGTGAACAGATTGCAGTGCAGTTGACTTCCGCCGGGTTGGTGAAATCCGTGGCTGATTTATATCGCTTATCTTTGCCAGATTTGTTGAAACTGGAAAAATTTGGCTTGAAAAAAGCCCAAAATCTACTGGACGCGATCGACGCTTCGCGCCATCAACCCCTGGAGCGCCTTATTATTGGGTTGGGCATCCATGGGATTGGTGAAGTCAGCGCTCGAAAACTGGCAGATACGTTTCATGACCTGGACCAGCTGAGCAGTGCAACGGCTGAGGCGCTCTATCAGGTGGAAGGGATAGGTCCCAATCTGGCTCAAGAAATTCTCAACTGGTTTTCCAACGAACAAAATCAACAAATCTTGGCAGATCTTAAAGCGCTTGGTGTTTGGCCAACGCAGAACAATCAACCTTTGCAGGCCAGCCACCAGCCTCTGGCAGGCAAAGTTTTTGTCATCACCGGCACACTGCCTTCGCTCTCGCGCGAAGATGCCACCAAATTAATTGAAGCAAACGGCGGTAAAGTCACTGGTTCCGTTAGCAGCAAAACGGACTACCTGCTTTTGGGAGAAGACCCGGGTTCGAAATTAGCCAAAGCCCAACAGCTTGGAATTCCATCCCTCTCGGAAGCCGAGCTGATGGAGCTGATTCGGAATAATTAAAACCCTCAATAAAAAATACTGAAAAAATAAAAAAGATGGCGCCGCTTGAAGCGCCATCTTTTTTTCTGATGAGCCGTTTTATTTTTTACCAGCCCAGCGCGCCTGTTGGGCCTTTTTGATGTTTTCAGCCCAGGCTTTCTTTTGGGCTTCGGTGGGTTTCTTTTTCTCGGGAACATTGGGCCGGTCTTTTGCTTCAAAGATGTCACCCTTAATATGTTTGGGCACTGAGCCAAGACTGCTGAATAGATCCCTGGCATCCTGGCTGTCCGGGACGAGGGTTTCACCTTCCATGTGGGCATCGGTTTTGCTCACCAGCCAGGCTGCAGTGTCCCAAGAGCCACTGGCACGCTTGCCGGCTAAGCGCTGCAAGTGCCCTTTGTCGCCCACATCGACGTTACGAAATGTGATGAACTCAGAGGTAGGCCTGAGTTCTATGTGGTAGTAATCTCCTTCGCCGGTTGTGCCTGGCTTTGCCCGGCGCTGGCGCGATTTTTTCTCTGGTGAACCTGAAGTCTTTGCGGCCATAGCCATTCCTTTCTGATCAAGATTGGTTTTGCTCCCCCTTTTATAAAACCAATCTTTGCCATACTTCGAGTGGAGATGGCGGGAATCGAACCCGCGTCCGAAAGATTAGGCTCTCGAATCTCTACGAGCGTAGCCGATTGTTCGTTGTCGTCCGCCGCAAGATTAACCGGCAAAACTTGCGAAAGACCAGTCACTCAGGCCCTAAAGCCCGCTTAAGTTCGGATCGTGACTCTCCGAACAGCATTCCTGCTTTGTGACGCCTGATCTGAACCCGGCAGGAATTCGGGCTCAGGAGACGTGACCTCCCTTAGGAGATCAGCTTCCGATCTTCCCGCTTATGCAGCGAGAGGAAGGGTTGCGTAGTTTGTGCGATTGGCACTTGTTTTTTGTACTGATTTCACGAGGTCGGTACCTCTCGGCTCGCAATCCGGAACCAGCTTCTCCCGTCGAGACCTGGCATCCCCGGTACAAAGATAGTATAGCATAAAAAAACCCTCCGGTTGACCGGAGGGTTTACAGAACTGTCTAACTTGGAGTTACTGAGCGATTTGAGCCAGTTGTTCGGCTAAAATCGCATTGGCATCCACATTCGCCTGATCCAGCAGTGCTTTCACATCCGACGTGGGGTCGTCTACGATCGAGGTCATCACTACTTCGATGACATTGTCGCGGACAAAGTCATAGCCAGGCACGGGCGGTTCAAACTTGCCGTAAGGCAGCAAGCTGATGGCGGTGGCATAAGCTTCTTGATTGCCGGCGAATTCAGCGGTAACTTCGTCAGCGATGCTGGCGCGCACCGGGAAGTAACCGGAGGCTTTGGCCCACAGGGCGTTCACAGGGGCGCTGGTGTAGTACTTCACAAACAGCCAGGCAGCCAGTTCGCGTTCAGGGGTTGACTTGGGGATCGAAACCGAAGCGCCATAGACGTTCATGACGGGGTCGGCAGTGGTGTGCGGGAGGGCAGCGACGGACCACTCGAACGGAGTCCCATCAGCTGCGACGGCATCGCCATAGAACGGCAGACCGGAAGAGGAACCAACGCTGAAGAGCAGGGTACCATTGCCAAAGTCAGTCTGATCACCGTAGTTTTCAGTAACCAGGCGAGCGCATCCATCCGCAAAGAGGCTCTGCATGAAGCTCCAAGCGGAGACAGCAGCATCGCTATTCAGGGTGAACTGATTGGTAGTGTAATCGAACATGTCACCGCCAAAGGCAAACGTCCAGCTGGCAAAGCGGGATGTGTCGATGCTGAGTTCGTAGCCGGTCGGGGAGGCAGCGCCTTCGGTTGCACCAGAGAATGGGGTTTGGCTGGCTTTGCAGGCCATTTCTTTGAATTGTTCAGGTGTGGTCGGCGGAGCATCGTAACCCAATTCGCGCAGCCAATCCATGTTGTAATACATCACTTCCATGGAACGGTTGGGGGCCAGGCCAAGGCGCTGATTGTTGAACAGGGAGAGCACGTCCTGGGCGAAGAAGCTCGGGAAGAAATCAGCCTGGTCTTCGGGGGAAAGGCCATACACGGGGTGGTTAATGAGTTCATTCATATCAAACATGGCATCTGCCAGTTGATAGGTCGCCACCTGGTTCTGATAGCCAACGACGACATCCGGGACTTCAGGAGTATTCAGCAGTGGCAGCATCTTGTTGAAGATCTCGCTATAACTGCCAGCGTACTCAGCTGTCACCGTGATGCCGTATTCGTTGGTCGCATTGAAGTCAGAAATGATCTGTGCGATTGCAGCTTCACGGGCATCGCCAGTGTGTTGATGCCACCAAACAATTTCCTTCGCAGGAACCACGTTCGCCCATGGATCTTCTTCAGTGGGTTCAGCGGTCGGAGCTTCAGTTGGGGCTTCGGTCGGGGCTTCAGTTTCCGCAGGAGCCTGGGTGGGTTCTTCGGTGGCGGTAGGCGTCGTCGTAGCGCAGGCGCCCAACACCAACGAGGCAATTAACAACATTGCCACAAGCAAAATACTTTTTCTTCTCATTTTCAAAACCTCCATTTTGAACAATTGAGTTTGTTTCTGATATCGAAGGCTGAGAGTTTTCCTTCGCAATATCCAACGTGATTATAAACTATCCTTTCAGGCCGGTCGTCGCAATCCCCTGCGTGAACTGCTTTTGCGTAAGGAAGTAGACGATCAGGATCGGGATAATTGTGATGACGGCCCCAGCCATCAGCCAGTGGGTATACGGCCCAGCTTCCTGCATAAAACCATACAAGCCAACCATGAGTGGCCGCCAGGTATCGCGTGTGGTGACCAGCAGTGGCCATTGGAATGCATTCCAGGCGGCGGTAAAGCCAAAAAGCAAAACGGTCATCACTGGCGCCTTACTGATGGGCAGAACGATTTGAATGAGGAAGCGCAAGTGGTCGCATCCATCGATGCGGGCTGCATCCCACAGTTCGATCGGGATCTGAGCGAAGAATTGGCGCAGCAAAAAAATGCTGAATGCGTTGGCCATGAACGGAACCGTCAACGCCCAATAGGTATTAATCCAGGTTCCTCCTGGCAGCGGAATGATGGTGCCCCGGATTAACATGTAATTAGGGATCAGCGTCACGGATTCAGGGATCATCATGGTTGCCAAGAAGACGCCAAACAACAGGTTTTTTCCTTTGAAATCAATCCGTCCGAAGGCATAACCTGCCAGAATGGACGTGAACAGTAGGCCTGCCAAGGTGCCAAGAGTCGTCAGCACGCTGTTTAAGAAATACTTGGAAAAGTTGGCTTGTTCCCATGCGTCTTTGTAATTGATCCACTGTGGAACCTTGGGGACGAACTGGCGGGTAATGGTTTCTCCCAGCGTCATCAATGAATTGGAAATCATCCAGAAAAACGGGAAGATAAAAATCAGGGCACCAAAAATCAGAATCAGGTACAAAAAAAGCCGGCCAATCACGCGCAGCGCGCTGCGTTCTTTTTCTTTTTGACTTTTTGGTGCTGCAATAATGGTGGTTGAACTATCCATAAAAGACCCGCTCTCCCATTATTTTATTTTGGGCAAGTGTCAGCCCCAGAATGATTACAAACAGCACGATCGCCTGCGCCGTCGCAATACTGTATTGGTTCGCTTTATAAAAACGGTCAAAAATCATCAGGCTGGTGGTCAGCACGCTGCTGCCGGCACTGGGCGTCCGCATCACATAAATATGATTGAAGGCTTTAAACGTGCCTATAAAAGCGATCAGCGTCAGATAAAAGGTTACCGGTGAAATCATCGGGATGGTAATTTTCCAAAACTTGTCCCAGGTACTGCTCCCATCCATTTCAGCAGCCTCGTAAATTTCTTTTGGAATGTTGCCCAGGCCAGCCAGAAAAATAACGGTGTTATATCCGACGAAAGACCAGATGCCAAAGATGATAATCGTGACCAGGGCCAGGCTCGGCCCACCTGCCAGGCCGCTGACATCGAACCCAAGCAGCTGTAAAACCGGTTTGGGCTCAAAACGCCAGCGCAGCGGATCGATGCCAAAGAGGCCGACCAATTGATTGGCGAATGATGTTTCTCGGCTTGAAAAAATGATCTGGAAAACGACGGCGGTACTGATGGATGGCGTAATGTAAGGCAAAAAATAGATGACCCGGAAAACTTCCTTGCCAATGATGTCTTGGTAAAGAATGTACGCCAGCACCAGTCCGAGCAGCACCTCCAAAGGGACAGTTCCCAGTGCATAATAAACCGTCACAATTAATGAATTCAAAAACTCCGCATTGCCGGTTTCGTACATCTGCGCCCAACCGGTAACAAAAATAGCGCCGCCAATCAACAGGACCAGCGCGCCCAAGATTTTTGCAAGCCGCTTTCCTTTGGGAAGAGGCTTGAAGGCCCCACCCCAGACGTAAAACCCGGCGACAATCAGCCCTATTCCCAACAGCAAGATGAGCAGGTTCTGCCATGAGCCGAAGATCAGCAAATAGTTTTTGCCGCCGACGAAAGGCCCTTTGGTAACCTGCCAATTGAACAGGCTCATGTAGATTGCGTATCCAATTGGGAAAATGCCAAAGATAAGAATGATAATTAATGCGGGAAAGATAAAGAGGTAACCAGTAAGCTGCTCCTGCCGCTTTAACTTCTGCAGGTCGCCGCGTTTTTTTTGGATAGGCACGTATGTGTTCTCAGTCAAAACAGTCTCCAATCCAAACGGGTAGGCATCATGTAAATCTAGAGACAGATTATACAGCCTATTTAGTCTTTTTCCGAAACTTTTGTAGCCAATTTTATCCATCATTGAGACTGGCTTAATCGAAAGTTTACAAATCAGCAGGAACAAAAGCCAAAATACTCTCAGGAAACGAGTCCGTCACCACCAGAAATCCCAGATCATCGAGCACTACCAAGCCTTCCCAATTTCTGGCTTCATTTTCGGGGAACAGCTGAAGCTGGACCGGGGGTTCATCCACCAGCCTGATGGCCGCATTATCAATTTGGAGCTTAATGATTCTCTCGACCACATCGCTATCCTGGTGTGTCGCTCCCTGCCCGTACGCCTCTGCAAGCGCATCGCTGCTGGCTTGCAGGTGGGTATCACCGGGATAAAAATAATTCATGACCCAAAAATACCCTTCCGAATCGGTGGATGTCGCATCGGTAATGCGATAATTAATGTTCGGGAATGGGATCGTGGCTGCCTGCAGAGGATCTTCGATCGAAAATTGGTGGGCGATCGGCTGCGGGTTTTGCTCAAAACCATTGTCTTCAAAGAAGGTGTAAACCATCCCATTGAATAAGGTAATCGCTTCATCTGAAGCGTTGCTGAAGGAGGTTTGTGGATCCAACGGGACGAGGGTATCCGCATCCAGAGTGATCTGCTCGATGGCGCCGCTGACGGTGCCACGAACCAGATAACCCATCATCGGGCTTCCGGATCGGCTTTCAATGGTCATGAAAACCTCGTCTCCATTAAAGGCGATGCTTTCAAAACCCTCAAATCCGCGGATGCTTTCGCTCAAACCATCATCTTCAAACGCAATGGCTTGCCAGGGCAGCGCCTCGCCGGAAGGATGGTTCAATGCGTCCGTGATAGATTGCTTTGGGATGGCAAAAAGCGAAGCCTGGCCCTGGATTAGGTTCTTTTCAGGGTATTGCGGCAATAACACCAGCCAATCCTGAAACCAGGCCAAACCTGAATATTCCATCGACTGCTTTGCCATGCTGGCGTCGAGCACCAATGGAGCGACCTGCGCTTCGGCTGGGGGTTGCAGGGGGGTTGGGGT
>AMWB02033779.1_pt1 | contig 17088 bp, 19 predicted proteins | sample 200311 | NCBI WGS metagenome assembly AMWB02 (sample SAMN02737377, study PRJNA173069) | bioreactor metagenome | biome: anode biofilm in microbial fuel cells | place: USA: California | collected 2010-12-16 | reverse complement strand
ATTAAACTCTCATAAACAGGATCATTGATTGTCGGGAAATGTACACGATCGCCAATTTGATATGCGTCATGGGCTCCTGTGGGCTGAACCCATACAGGATAACCCGAAGTAATAGATGGAATGATCAGCCACAGAGCGGGCGTTTCTTCGGGTGTATAGTGCATACGTGTATGTTCCTGCAAGCACTTTACCTTGTCATCCCCGTAGCGATAGACTTTAAGATACTCGCATCTTTCTCCCTCATTCGGAATTACAGGAAATAATGCCACGTCCTTGCTTGCAATGGCTGTGACTAATTGTTCTTCGTCGTCATAGCCCTCTAATACCGGCTGTCCTGTTGTTGTCACCTGATCCGGTTCTGTCTGTCCGAAGTGCATAACACTTCCGTCGGCATTGTGACATATCCAGTATTGCGTTGTCGTTGGTTTATTTATCTCTGCCATCGTATTATTTTTTAAATTTGCTCACCCCCATCCGTGATAGTCCATAGATCGTCAGCAATAAGTGATGCCCGTGCTGCCTTGCCACCTCCAGCATCTGAATATTTACTCGTCCCCCCGTGAAAATTCAAAGAGTTCGGTACATCTGCTGCTGCCCAAGCAACAAGAGTAGCATCATAGTTAGTAGTTGTTCCTGCTTCATTAATATTACAATTCTGTAATATACCCGTTATATTTATTACTGTTGCTAATGAGAATGTTGCAAGACTTTGCTTGAAGGAAGAACAACCATAAAACATTGTATTCAGGTTTTGCGCTTTCGACGTATTGAAGTTTGCAACACTTTGATTAAAAGATGAGCAACCATAAAACATACTATCCATTAATATTGCTGAAGATGTATCAAAATGAGCTACACTCCCATTAAATAATGGGCAATTTGCAAACCAAAAATTAAACCATTGAACAGATGAAACATTAGGTTGATCTAAATAGGCGGCAATCATATTATTACATCCATAAAATAACTTATTCGCATTTGAGTAAAACTTCATATTGCCCCATTGATCAATCTTCATCATCTTCAGCCTGTCACCTGTATTATTAAATGACAAACCCGTTATCCCTCCTCTTACCTTAATCTGATAAGTACCCTGTGCAGCATAGGTGTGGGACTTATTCCCTATGGTGGTAAACTCTTCCTCTGCACCACCGTCACCCCAGTCAACAAAATAACTACCTGCTGATTTAGCAGTAACAGGTAACACAAATGTATCAGCAGCACTACCGGCTTTAGTAGTGTCAATAGTCCACTTCATATAAGTGTCCCATACATTTGTTGAAGGGCTTTCGTTTGCTCCGTTGTAAGCCACTACCTTAAAGTAGTAAAGTGTACCTGCCGTCAGACCCGTTGCCGTGTATGTGTTGTCTCCTGCAAGGGTTGTTCCTTTCTCGGTATAGTTCACACCGTCGGTAGAGATGTAGATTCTAAACGGCACATCTCCCGAAGGGTCAGTCCACGTTAAGTCGGCCTCCGTATCCCTGTAAACTATTGCATAAAGGTCTGACGGTGTTCGTGTAGACCAGTTAACACCTCCACTCCTCCGTAACATCGGGCTGATACCTATCCCTATTCCCAACATGGCTAACCGGCGTAAGCAATTAACTTAACATTTGCGGCAACGGTGATTGAACTGACGGGATGTTTAAAGGTCAAAAGCTGACCCGCAAAATCAGTCAAATCAACGTTGACAATCTTATTAACCGCCGGGAGAGAAATAGCTGTCCCGCCAAACGGTTGTATCGACAGGGCTGTGATTGCTGCTGCTGCACCGGTTATAACCAAAAGAGCCGTTACTCCATTGATTAAAGTCCCGCCTGCTGTCGTGTATGTTCCTGCGGCGTTGATTATCTGGCTTCCGCCTGCGCCTGTAAGTTTTCCAAGTTCATTCATTGTATTATCTTTTAAATAGTTATCATCTGTCTTTTTGGTGGATTGCAATCATAATACGGAAAGCTCGAAGAATTAGCTTCAATATATTTTTTACAGTCCTCCCAGTATTGCATCGCCGCTTCTATGGCAAGCTCCTTCAAATTCTTTTTGTCGCCTGAGCTGGCTGGCTGCGAGTCCTCGTTACTCTTTGTCACAAACCCCGTGAACGTATCCTCGAGATTATCTACTATATAATTAGCAAAAAGGAAGTTAGCAAGAACGTATTTCAGCCCGTCAAAAGTATAAGTCACGTCATTATATGTGTATTCTCCGCCAGCAAGTAGTTTTGCATTATATGTGTCGTCAGGATTCTGAATTAAATCCTGAAACATATCAAAGCCTAACAACGGTTTAAGGTCTTTAATCTGCGTCAACTCCGCAAGCCTGGTGAACTTCCGGTCAATGTTATTCGCCGAAATAGGGCGGATAGTGGTCTGTTCCTCTTTTGCCCACAGTATAATCATGGCTGCGTAGGTGTTATAGATTTAGGGGCGAACGTCAATTCATCAATGCTCCAGTCTCTGTCACGAAAAGCAGGGTCAATCCAGTTCTTGAAAATCTCCTCGAAGATTTGCGATATCTTCATCCTCGCCTCGATTGTCATGCTATTGTAAAACTCCGCAGCTTGTCTTAGGGCTTCTCCTGAAGTGCTGCCGAGTTTGCTGTCCTCATATTCTATTAAAATCTGCGGGATAGCATTAAACGCCTTCCTAATGGCATTCTGCGTGCTTGTCTCGTAGCCCTCGAACATCTTATCGTTGATGTTCTGCTCAATCTTTTCGAGCTTAACATTTTCGCCTGAAATGACCGTGCCGTCAGCGTTGAACGAACCTTCGAGAACCATCATAGCTTTTTCGTGGTTGCCACCAATGAACCCCTGCATTTTCTGCACAAATTCAGCAGCTTCGGCATCAGTGTTGAACTTGGTGTGATGAAGAATGTATTTCAGAAAGAAACCTCTGCGGAGTTCTCCGTTCTTAAAGATGGCTATCTGGCTTTCAGTGTCTGCATCCCATTTCGTCGGGTCAATAGGTGACAGCGGGTAAATATACTCGTCATCAAGAAAAGAATAGTACATCTGTCCTTTCCATTTGCCGAAGCCACCGGCAGCCCTTGCCTGAGCATCTATAGCCTCCTTCACAGGATCCCAGATGTCGACGGCAATAAACTTGCCTTTCTCCATTTTTGCTGAACGCCATTTGTCCCAGTTGTTATAAACGACAACTTTTGCATTAAAATCCGTGTCGTCCATATCACCGAGACGACAATAGCGGAACGGCTCAAGACGAAAAGCTGAGGTGTTGTATCCGGTGTATTGCGCCCTGATATAAGCACCGTTGAAATAAGCAAATGACCTTGCTATTTTCCGCAGCAGGTCAAGGGCGGTGATTTTCTTATAATGTTCCTTCCCGACAATCACATCGTTGAGAGACTTATCAACAAATCCCTGTCCCGTAAGAAACCGGGCGTACATCCCCGCCGCACTACGGGCGGTGACAGAGGCATTTATCAGCCTCTCCATCCTTGAGGGATAGGCATTGTCAATGTCATAAGGGACTATCCCCTCGACTTTGACGGCGTTTAGTTGAAAAGGAGCTGGGAGATCGACGAGTGTCAGCCTCCGTGTGCCCGTGCTACCCGAGCGTTCTAATGACCTTCTTTCTGTTACCTGATCCATTATAGAGAGGTGTTAAGGTCATTTCTTTTTTGCTCTTGGCTTGACGGCCCTCGGGGCTGGATCGGTTAAGAGAATTGTGCTTCCCAACATTTCGGGACACTCTTTTATTTTTGCTTCAGCCACCTCGTCTGTAAGAGAGGATGAGTTATAAGTCTGCCCAGAATAAACTATAAAACTATTTGGCTTAAGACGATATTTCATGTTAAGTATTTTTCGTTGTTTTTCAATCCCTTCGAGCTGAAGCCTGCGGAAATAGTTTCTCACAGAACTATCACAGCTGTTTATTAGTGAACCTCCATAAAAGAGGTTTCTTGTGTAGCTGATGACCGCTTGCCGAAGGAGAGGGGTGACAAGCACCTCCTCTACCTCGTAAGCAAGCAAATCAGTCAGGGTAATCATGACTCAAGAGCAACGAGCGCAGCCAGCGTAGCTGCGTAACTGGTATTGTGGAACACGTATCTTGAATGTGTCTCCTCTTCACCGTCACGTGTGGCGAACTCATATGTAGGAATCCCGTAATTGTCGTTAGTGCGGTAGGACATCCCCGAGGGATGAAGCCCGGTCTCCAAACCAAATATAACAAACGATCCTTCTCCCTTTTTACCCTTCAGCTCGGCGACTATGACAATGTCCGTCATGTCATCCATAGCCTTAATACCGAGCGCACTGCGGTCGTAGGGTTGGAATGAAAAGTAATGTTTGAAACAATTCGGCAGGTTGTCGGCAATTACTGCGTCTGAACCGACGTTAGCCTCTTTCTTGACGGCAGTGATCGGATACGCTACCGTAGTGCCTGCGAGGGCAATAGCTGTACATAGCGTCTCAGTCGTTGCGTCCATCGTAAAGGTTGCGTCGGCGCGGTTGATGGCCCATGCCTTGACTTCAATCCCCGATGAGGGCTTGTTGGTGCATGAGTTGGTTACAGCAGCCGCTATTTTTGATGCGCAGCTCATGGTTAATTGGTTGGGAGTACATTTATAAATAGTGACTTAACCCACATCGTATCTGTTGGAGTGATTGTAAACTTCAGATACGGATACGACAGAGGCGAGGATGTGATGTTACCAATAATGGTTGTATCAGTACCAACACCCCTATACGGTACGGTGGTAATGGTCTTGTAATACACGTTATCCAGCGAACCGGCCAGCACAACGGAGGCGGTGTTACTTCCGGTGTTGTCAATGAGCTTCACACCGTAGCTGTAATAATACGGTGCTTCAACGTCAAGCCTGACTACATAATTATATGCAGCTGTTTTTGCAGCCTGAGTAGTGAGATAATAGCCAGCCTTGCCAGCCTTTTTAATGGTAGCGTCCTGTGCCTGTACCCCTATCACAAGGGCAAGGAGTGCGAAAATTGCAAGTATCTTTTTCATTTTCTTTTCCTCCTTTCCTTAGTATGCAACAGCGATCATGTACTCTTCAAGCAGCTTCACATCTATATAGAATGCAACATCGATATAGTGTTTCTTTGTCACCTTATCATAGAATGCATCAAAGTCGCTCATGCTACCTTCATCGGACGTACCAATAGGAATGTTTTCAATCGGACTCAGAATTGCCCTGTGCGGATAGAGCAAGGTTGTGCCCTGATTATTCCATTCGCTGATATTACGATCCCAGTCTTCTCTAACAATGATCGGATACCCACGATAGGAGCCTTTTGTCCAACCTTCCTCGACTCTCTGAAGTGAGAAGCCTATTGACTTGTCTTCAAGAAAGTCATTCCAGTTGTTGAATAGTGAACGTGTCACTTGGTAGACAGCATTGCCAGCTTTGAGAGCACGGGCATCAATGTTATTGTATAGATAGCGGAACACGTTCAGTGCCCTGTCACTTGCTAATGCCTCCTGCGCTGCTTTAGTAGCTTCACCGTTCTCGGGGATAGTATAGCGGGTAAGTGTAGCAGCGAATATCTGCTGCCATAGACCATTAATCATATTAAGAAAAGTAATATCTTTCCCTGCTGTAATATAGCCACCATTAGCAATAAGAGCTGCATTCTTGTCCCCAAAGCTGGAAATTCTTAGAATACTCTCCATAGCCGCATCGATTGTTCTATCTGCAATAAATGCTACTTGTGGATTACTTACTTCTTCCCACGTATTTTTTGCGATTCTGGACTTCTTCCACATCTTAAAAAGTGAAGAAATCTCGTTTTGGCAATGGATAAGCCGGAAGTCTATGAGTTCGGGATCCCAGTATTTTTCCGTAAGATTAATAATTTCGGTACTGGTATTGGGGGTACATGCCGATGATTTCTTTCCGACTGCCCCCAGCAGTCCGAAGAATGGAATTTGAGTTTTCATCTGCACGCCGGTTATTACCTGATGTGCAGCGTTAAGATCAGGTTTAGTATAAACCTTCTCAAAAATTGCTTTAGACGCTTCCTCCGGTTCTCCGGGATTCAGTGTCAAATCAAGGGTGTCAATAAGTGATGCCATTATTCTATGGTTTTAAAGGGTTTACGTATTACTTCAGCTCCCTGAGTTATGGGAGGCTCGGGCTTTAAGCCTTTGATGTCGGAAGTGATCTCAGCTTTAAAAGCGTCGAGTTCTTCCTTCACGGCCTTGAGCGTGTCCTGCGCCTCGGTGAGCTGAGACTTCAATGTCTCATTCTCAGCCTTGAGAGCCTTTGCGGCTTCATCCTCTGCCGGGGCTGGTTCTGGTTCTGCCGGGGGTTTGATCTCGGTGACCTTTCCACCTGCAAATACATAGATAGTACCGTCGGGCATGGTATACTCGCCTTCGGCGGGCTTGCCGTCAACGGTGGCCGTGCTGCCTACAGCTATCTGAGAGGCTTCCTGTACTTCTTCTCCGAAGTCAAGGTTCTGGTCGTCGGCTGTTTTCAGTACGAGGTCTTTGATGACCCCCTGCTTCTTGAAAAGAGCCTTGATCTTAGCAAAGATGCCTTCGCTCTTCTCCTCGATCTTAGTGTTTAATTCGTCGTTTGTCATTGTATTTGTGTTGTTAAAATCTGATTTGATTTCTTTTGCGAAATTCATTTCAAGGCTCTGTTTGCTGTCGAGAAAGATTTCCTTCTTCATAAGGTCAAGGATGTATACCTGATCCCTTCCTGACACGGCAGCATACAGATCAGCTAACCGCAGCTTCTCGCCTTCGAGCTGTTCGCCCGTGCGTTTCATCTGCTCGTCGTCACCAACCTCAAATGTCCAGGGGTTATGTATGAGTGTACGGCTGTTTTTGCTTATCCACCGGTTTTCTGTGGCAAGAAGTATCTGCATCCCTGAGCTGACGCATGAGCCTATGATACCAATAGAAGGATTTGAGCCGGTGAACTTTATAGCGTCGTGTATTTTCCAGCCCTCAAAGAGATCGCCGCCAAAGGTGTCAAGAATGATGTCCTTCCCTTCACCAATGTATTTCAGAATATTCTCTGTCGTTATGTCAAAGCCGACATCGCCTTTAAGTAAAACAGAGTTTTCGCCTATTAAAACAGGCTCATAGGGATCAAAAAACAGGAAAAAGTTCTGAATGTCATGAGCATTTAACCACGTTTTTGCTGATTCTTCGGTGAACTCCGCACGTGAGAATGCCAGCGATCGGTTAATACCGGCTTTTGTGTAACGTGCTATAAAGATGTTTTTACTATCCACTTCAACATTATTTCCCTTGCGTCAAAAGTACGCCCATATATTTGCAAATAATGGAAGTGTTTTCTATCTTTGTCCAACACTTGGACAAAACGATGAATCATAAAGACGAAGAAACTGACTTACAGGAGATTTACAAAGGTTTAGCGATCTATGCTGACAACTGTCGGGAGAATATCAAAGATGCCCGTAGAGCCTTGCGAAGCTCCACAATCAAAACAGACAGAAATATTTACAGGAAAGTCATCCACCACAACCGCCATGAACTGCGAGAGGCAAAAAATAAACTGAGAGTTTTGAAAGCCAGCCGGGGTACAACGTGGTGGCTATGGCTGATTGCATTGGTTATGTGTATCGTGTTAATAGTTACGATCCCGAACGCTCCTATCGCTGTTATTTTTGCACCTCTCTGGATTCTTACTTTAATCGGAATAATTGGAATACTTTTTTTAATCAAGCGATGATTTATACGCCAGAGGAATATGCAAAAACATTTACTTTTGGAGGCGTCTTCTTATCCGCCCGCAGCATTAAACGGCGATGCCGAATAGGACAACTTCCTAAGGGTCATTTAGCCCGTAAAATAGGAGGTAAAACAGGAGGGTGGATTATTGAAGTAGAGATGTTCTCAGAAAATATCAGAAAACAATATAATATTCAGTTAACACTAAAAAAACACGAACATGAAACTTGAAAAACTAACCTATGAGAATACTGCTAAATTTCTCAATGAACTACTATCGGAATGCGAAAGTAAGGAAATAAGACACAAGGAAGCCCTAAGAATAGCCGTGAAACATGGTTTTACTCCTGCCTATAAAATTCTTGCCGACGCTATTAATATAGGATTTTTTAGAATAGATAACTGTCGATATGTCTGTTTAAAACAGTATTTTCCTGTTCAAACCACACTTAATTTCATATACTATTTAGCCGAACATTCTTTATATGATCATTTTTGTTTTCATTCAAGGCTAGGAGGAAAAAAGACTTATGAATATTATTTATATAAACACCAACATGACAATCCTGTTGAACATGAGTTTGAGGTTTTTCTGTTAAGTTTACCTATAAGCGAAGTAATGTTATCCTCTGTTACAAGACGACACTTAGATAAGAATGGAATTATGATTATGAGGGATCTTCTACAACATTATAAGAATACCAAAGTTATTAATCCCACAGTCAAAAAAGAGTTAAAAACGCTGCATGACATATATTCAAAATTGGACTTGATATATTAAAGCTCCCCGGCCTTTTTGACCTTAACACTTGTATCCTGTACCATCTGAAACTCCTCAAGTACAAGAACTGTCTGAGGTGCGCTAACATTAGTCACATAGGTAGGAGAGGGGTTGCCCGCAAGGTCTGCACCGCCACCACCAGCCCCGGCAATATCTGACACGTTGGCTGATGCTCCTCCGCTGCCTCCGCCGGTCTTCATAATGTTTCTCACGGCGGCAGCACCTGTAACGATAGCCGTAGCAGCAGCAGCACTTTTAATTATAACCCCTCCCGGTGTCTCTGCAAAGGCAGCCATAGCACCCTTGTAAGTGTTAATCACCGTTTGAACAATAGCCGCAGCCTTACCCGCAGCCGTTTCTTTTCCGAGTAGATCAGAGATGGCCCCGGCAAACCCTGCCGCAATGTCCATTTTTGCCATCTGTTTTTCTCTCTCGATGACCTTTTCAATGGCTGCATACTTCTTTGTTATGAGTGCAACGCTTGCCCCAGTCTTTAAAGCGGCCTGTATCTCCGCCTCCTCCTCCCGTTTTAGAGCGTCAAGTTCAGCTTGAAAACGGTTGTTCATCTCAAACTCCTTGGCTATACGGGCATTCTCAGCATCTATAAGTGACTTCTCAAGCCTGAAAGCTGACATCTCTTCATCCCATTGCTTTTGCCGGGCAACGTCTTCCTGACGCAGCCTTTCTTTCTCAGCCAGTTTTTGTTTTTCAAGCTCTACCTCGGCAAGCATTTCCGCTTCGGCAGCCTTGTATTGTTCGTCGTAATATTTATGGATGATCTCATTCTCCTGTTCGAGCTGCTTTTCTCTCTCGGTCATCTCCTGTTTAACCAGCCCGGAGATCTGCGAGCTGGTTTCTTTTTTCTGTGACGCAGCCTGTGCCTCAAGGTTGATGTACTGAGCTATGAGTTCATTTACTCGTTTACGATCCTCATTGGTTGCATTACTCAACCCTATCTCTTCGAGGGTGATCTGTTTACCTTCCTCCCGTACCTGGTTGATACGTTCAATAACCTTTGCCTCGTCAGTCAACGCAAGCTCATTGGCTATTCTTGTCAGGAGGAGTTCTTGCTGACCCTTTGCTTCTTCATCTATAAGCTTCTGTGCCTTGCGCATAAGAGCAATGCGCTCTTCCTCTGTTTTATTCTGGTCGGCGGCAGCCTCTTTGAGCTTATCTATCATAGCCTTGCGCTGTGCCGAAACAACAATCATATCGATCTCCCGGTCTTCGAGACGATCCATCATATCCGCCAGCTCTCCCGCAAGTTTGACATCTCTCTGAATCTCGTCACCCATACCCTTGAAAGTACCTTTGAGGTCACGAAGTTTAGCCTCGCCGGAAAATATCTTATTCAATGTCAATGCAAAGTTTTCAATTCTTTCCCAAACAACGTCAACAACAGCTTTTAGCTGATCCATCATACGTTTTACCCTGTCGCCCCCCTCTTCAGTACCCTTAAACGCCTTCGTTAAAGCTATCACAGCTCCAACTATAGCACTAATAGCCAATACAACGGGGTTAGCAATGAACATCTTCGCAGCATTACCGGCCGTTTGGAAGCCCGTGGCAACGTTTTTCATTGATCCAGGGAGTAGGTCAAGGGCTGATTTGTAATTACCGATGTTCATTATCTGCTGAATGGCAGCGTCGGAGTTCTTCCTTATGAACTCGGTATTAGCATTTATCTGTGAAATGTACTCCTTTTGTGTCTTACGGCCTGATTCGGTTGTCAGGTCAAGGGCTTTTAGTGATGCCCGTAGCTTCTTATTCTCCTCGTCGAGCTTCTGAATAGTCCCAAGCTCCTCATTTTTCAGCGAAGCAGCAGAAGCCAGCACCCTCTCGTTATTCTTGTACTCAGTCTTCAGTCCCGCCATTGATACTTTCTGTAGCTCAATAGCCTTTGCATTCTCTTTATATTGATCCGTATCCTGTTTGCCTGCGCTGCGCAATACCTCCTGCGTGGCTTCCAGCAGCTTCATCTCCTCACGGGTAGCCCTTACCTGCTCCTGTATCTCTGCCTGAGCTTTGAGTAGGTCTTTATACTCAATTTCGATTTCTGCTATCTTGATTTTTGGGATGCCTGCCATAACTATACTGGTATTTTAACTGTGAACGCACTCGAAGAAATGGGATAAGTACCTGCTCTGTAACCTACCTTAAAAACGTAATCCGTCCCCTCTACAGACGGGACGATCAGACCCGTGAAAGAATAGTCATGCGTACCTATGTCAAGGGTAAAATTAGCATAACCGGAATTCACCAAAACGGCAGCTTTGTATATTGCCCAAAATACCCTGCGAGTTCCACCGTCGAGAGCCGTAGCAGAGAACGAAGGAAGAGGAGAAAAGTTACCCGCAGCAGGTTGTTCTCCTGTGACTGTAGCCGAAATAAGCTCCATACTGTCCATATAACACGGCACAATAATAGTATCAGAGCCAAATGTAAAAGTAACGGAAGAGTTTAATACAACGTCATTGGTTTCTGTCACTGTCACCGTGTCATTGCCTGTGCCTGATGCCTTGTCAATAGTGACCCCCGAACCAGCAGCAGCAGTCCATGAGATTGTCGAGGTAACGGTGATGACAATAGTCTGTCCTCTATAGGTGAAGTCAAGTTGAGTGTGAGAAAGTGAGTAAGAAGATGAATACCATTTTACTACCTGACACTTAGCCATCTTACCGCTGTCAGGATCAAAGCCCGTGATCTTATTCAGGTAAAACAACCCTCCGAGCTCGTTGATGCGTACCAGCAGCCACGGCCTGAGCTTCATCAGAGAGTAGGTGTCGAGGTATATTTCAGCATCATAAACTATTCCTTTTGCAGCCAGCAGTTGATACGTTGTCCACCATGATGAAAAAGGGAAATATGTCAGAACTTTTAATTGTACATCAGTTGCTGTGTTTGTTCCGTGGGTTATGGTCGTATAGTCGGGGTCACCACTATCGTAAAGAAGGATTGCGCTGTCACGTCCTTCGGCGGTGTTAAAAAAGTTCTTTGAGTATTGATTGACCCACAACTGCCCCGGAAGGGAAACGTCAAAGGTCAACAGGCTCTTCTCTTCCTCGGGTTTAACCGGAGAAGTAACTGTCAGCCGTCCGATGTCTCCCCCGTCATAACTAATGTGATTAAGCGACCCATGCCCTGGGATGGCAAAATACTTCCTCTCTACCTTAGCCTTTCCGGAAAGATTCACAGCCCCGGCGGTTGTAAGGGCGTTAAGCGGTATCAGCCTTATTTCCGTCCTATCTTGCCATATAGCGGCACAAAAGAGTTGAGCAATAGCCTTTAGAAATTCCCATGATGTTTTACCGCCGAAAGTCTTGAAGTCAGCACGGTCAACCACATCACCATTTAAAAGCCTTTGTCCGCTGGCCAGCTCAATAGTCCATGACGACGTATTGTCATACAGCACCCAGTTCCAGCACGGGATGTAAAGTTTCTGAAGCTCGACGTACAGGTCTGAATCAGCCAGCGCAACAAAGGCCCCGGCCTCATAAACTTGTAATGTCATCAGTCCCGTAGCTATCATCTGGTTAAGAATAGCCGCAGCAGACAACCATACCTCATGTGTATGACCGTTAGAAACAGAATAAATAGTCCAAATGGATGACGTGATAGACCCCTCAAGCGTACGAGGTAGAATGAATCCTGGATTTACTCCCGCATCAACCCCTGCCCGGAGGCTCTCGATAGCAGCAGCATAAGTGGAATAAGTAAAACTTTCGGCGCAGGCAGCAATGATCTCGTCAAGAGTATAGCTTTCTATGTCTTCAATAAAGCGGTTACGGCCGGTGACTGTCCCCTGATACCCGTCCTTACCTGCGCTTAACACCTTAAATGTACCTTCCCGGATGAACCGCAGAGGGCCAATCCATAAATCCACATCCTGAATAGCCCTCACGCTGGCGGGGTTGCCACCGACAACATCACCGTAACCCATAAGCCTTTTGTTGGCCGGGGTATATGGAAGTGTAAGTGTAGAAGTGAAAGGACTGTAACGTTTACCCGGTTCGGCAAGGTTAAGGTATTCCCAGTTGATTGCCAAGGGTGACTGAGGAAGGTCAGCCGGGGAGCCGGAGATCATTAGCCTCTTCATCAGAATTTTATGTTAAAGGGTTCGGGCAAGATAAGCTCCACGGTGAAAGTCTCACGCTTGCGGTTGCTTCTGAATGAGGCTGACCCCGATACCTCGCATTCAACCCATGTGCCTGTCGTATCAGCAGCTCCGTCGGCCCCGACAAAAAGATACACATGACGTGAGGAATAAAGAGCCGCAAGAAGAGGCCAGTAGTCGTCATCAGCTTTCGTTGAGATAGTTATACGACGGGATTCTTCGTATCCGGTGATCTCTTTTAACGAGTTGACGTTTACAAGGGTCGTGAGATTCTTGTCCAGCTCCACGCCTTTCTTGCCTGAGACATTGGTGATCTTGTTTCCGGTAAAAGGGAATGACACATAACCAAGCGAGGGATGTTGCCAACATACGGGCACCACGGATGCACAGTCGGGGTCATAGTCAATAGTAATACTCTTTGTGCCTGCAGGGGTGGTAATCGTTATGAGGTTCTTTCCTTTGTCAAGGTAGATAGATGTCTTTGCGAACTTGTATTGATAGTATCCTGCCGTAATAGTACCCGAATAAATAGTTGTCGACCCTGTCCCTGTCAGCCCCCCGTCAACAGTTATACTATCGTCTGCTGTCACGGTTGTACTGTCTGCCGTGTAACTCCCCGTGCTGCCTATAATATCTCTTGTGATTGTCAGCACACCAGCATCAGCCCAAAAAAACAGGGCATTGTATGTGTTTTTTGACCATTTTAGATTTTGTAAACAAGCAAGGCTTTCGACGTTTTCCAGTTTAAATCCAGCCTCATAGGGTATCTGATTTGCAAGATATATCCAGTAATGAGTAACAGAGATGGTCTGCACATTAGCCGTGCCTCTTTCAAAATAAATGTCAACAGTCAATAAACGACAATACTCGTCAAACTTTTGTAAAAGATTACCATTAATAAATTCAAGGTCATCAGGATAGTTGCTGCCATCAAATGAACGCATAAGGTATTTCATTACATCTGAGAGGTCAACACTGAAATAATGAACACCAGAAGTCGTCCGAAGATACACTGCCTCAATCGTTACATCCTCGTTTGTGCCGTCAAACTCTATCTCTGCCGTGGGAGATGTGACTGCCGCAGCTCCTGTCACGGAGAAGGAAAGAACGGGTCGCATGAATGGGGACAACAATGAGTTGTCATTCTCCATTTCACTATTTTCGATAGATATTGACATGACCTTTTATTTTCTGAATAATCTTTCTACTTCCGTTGTAGTGACCCGGATAAAATTGTCTCTAAGCTCTGACACTAAACCATCAAACCACTCATTTGTCACAACATCCTCCACCACATCCCCTGGGTTAAATCGATTCGGGACGGTTATTCCCTCTCTCACAATCTTCCACGCCGCAGCATAGGGGTTAACGGAGATGCCTTTGTCCTTCACCCACTGCTCGAGAATGTGACCCAATGACCGTGCCTGTTTAGCTGTCTTCTGTTTATTGGGCTTGCGACCCTCCTCCATAAACCACACATGGCCCTCACTCTCCATGTAAGCCTTAATACTGTGGCCCGTGTCCTCCACGGCGTAAGACAGACCCTTCTCATAACGACCCGATGCCTTCAGCCCTTTCTCAAGATAAGACGCAACCAGGTCTTTCTTGGTCTGCTCCATGTAAGCGGTCACTATTTCAAGCGCACCTGTCATAATGTTATAGCAGTTATAGTATTGCTGTTACCTGATGTACCGATGTCATTGTAAGCTCTCACTCTGTAATAGTAGGTTGTTCCCGTCGTCAGTCCCGATACAAGGCTGTACTCTTTATTACCACAGTCCCGGTTAGTGACAACCAAAGAGGTAAACGCCGCGTCGGTGGCTACGTCAAGATAATAGCCTTCAGCTGTTAGCTTTTGCCAATTCGCTATAAATTGAGTTGTCGCAATGGATGAGGCTGCAATGGCAAGGGGCGTGACCGGTGCGCTGTTCTCCTGTAAGGGGTCGTAAGTAAACGACAGGTCACAGCCTATAACGTCGGTATTCTCATCAAAGCGGTTAAGCTCCCGGAATATCTCCCCACTAATCACTTCTATCTCTGACCCGCACAACGACTGAAGGATGACCTCCATAAGATTTCTGAGGTACTTTAACCGTCGGTCGTACTTCTGTTTCTCAGTCTCGTCAAGGCTCGAAAATGTTCCTGCGGGGTCAAACTTCCTTCCTACCCACAAAACAGTCGTCACGGTATAAGAAGCTACCGACCCGTTGTCAAACGTACCTCTTTCACGGAAGGGAAACATACCCATGAAACACCCGCCATCAGAAATGTCTTTTTGTGTCAGCTCCCAGTTTTGAAAGGGCTTTGCTCCGTAGATAAACGTCAAAGATTGCGCTGTGGCTATGTCCTCGAATATTTGTACCGGATCAAACATTGTTGTTCTTTTTTATGAGTGCCTTGTTATACTCTACATCAGTTTTTTGCAGCAACAACGTGGCAAAGATTTCCGAGTACGGCATTTTGCCTATTGCGTCATACTTCAGAGGATCGCCACCTGCCAGCCTGTAGAGTGTGGCAAACCATGAGAACTGCTGGTAACGGTCAATCCCTGCATTCATCTCCGCTGCGTCAGGCTCGTAAGACAACTGCTGCTCGCGTTCATTAACGTATTTAATTGTCGAGACAAGAAAGCGATAGAACTTCAGTACCTGATGCCACTGCAATTCAAGCACCTCATCCCGGCTTTTCATTGAGGCAATCACGACAGCTTCCGTCAGATCATTCCACGACACGTAATCGCTGCCTATAAGGTCCTGTACCTGTTTGACCCTCGCCCATTCCCACTGCATCGGGTCCTTGTCTGTAAGATTGCGGGGCTTGGCATGAAGACCATAAGCCTTATAGAGCTCCATCTCTTCGTGTGGCAATTCAAGAAACTGCCTGTAGGTGTAGTCATATAGTTCAACGTCATTCATCCTATGGCACGGCTAACGGGTTGTCTGTCTCCGATCTCAAAATACATACGCATGATAAACACATCGAGCCAGTCAGGGCTGCGGCCTATCACTTCTTTGATTTTTTCTTTGGGAAGAATCCGCAACTTGCCATCCTTGTCAGCATCATAGGTTTTGAGCATTCCCAGCTCAGTTGTTATCATCTCCCTCTCACTGTCCGGCAGGTCACAAGCAATGTAAATACCCCTTATAAGTTCAGCCAGCTTATACCCGCACTCTGCTTTTAAATTCTGATACACGGGATTAATAGCCTTCGAGCCGTTGAGAAAGCCTTTGCAGCGCAGTGCATCAACCACTCCACCCCCTACACCATCCTCATCAACCAAAATGTCAGAAATGTTTATTTTGTCCTGTGCCCGCCATGCGTTAATGATGTTTTTGATATCCTCCATTGAAGAGATGTTCAAAGCAGCGTATTTAACGAGGCGCATCCCATCCCATTGGGTTATGATTGCTCGGTCAGACCCATAACGGGCAATGTCTGCAATGATTCTTTTTGTGCCCTTTGCGGCAAAATCATTTGAAAACAGGTCGTTTATTCTCTCAATATCAATCAGTGTTGTCGGATCATCATCATACTCCCAATTACCATATTTCAGCCTCTGCCTCTCATTCTGCGGCAGTCGATCCAGTGCATCAAGATAATCAGTTGTCAGGTATTTATTGTCCGACGGCAGGGCTTCGACAAACTTACGATACGACGGCAATGTTCCGCGTTTCAACGGAAGATAGAAGTTATTGTAAGCATATCCTTTATTCGGGTTGCAAGTCATGAGAATCTTACGTTTCAGCCCGTATTCCGCATTCTTCCACCGGCCAACCGCTGCCGAAAGGTTAATGATTGCCAGCGAATCTATTTGACCTATCTCCTCAAACCAACCACGGGTAAACTGTAGCGATCCGAACCGGTGAAACTCCGGGTCTGATGGTAATTTATGACAGTCAATATAAAAAACCTTCGAGCCGTTGTAAAGCTGGAAGTAGTTATCCTGCCCGTTAAATGTCACGTAGTCCCGGTACTCAATGCCCATAAAAGAAAAAACCTCAACGATTGATGAGGTGGTGAACTTCTTTAGGTCATTGAGGTTATGCCTGGCGATGAAATAATGAGTGCCAGGATACAAAAGCGCATCACCAAAAATCAGAGAACATCCGAGGAAAGTTTTTGCACCTCCCTTCGCTCCCCCGAAAAGTATTTCTTCTGTTGTATTGTCGATCCAGTATTCAGCAGCTACTATCTGTTTCTCCTGTAAGACGAGCGTGATTTCAGTCCCGACCTCATTCATCTCGCTTAATGTTCATCCCTGTTATCGGGAGCTTGATTGTGCCCGAATGCTCTGTTTCGGTCTTATCTTTCCAGTTATGCTCATTAATCAAAACAAACTTCGTCATTGAAGCATTTAATAAATCAGCAATGCCAAGTTTCTTCAATTTTATCTCCTGTATTTTTTTCGCCCTTTCAATTAGCTTCGAGAACGAGGTAAATTTATCAGACAAATAAGAGATTAATTGAGGGTACAAATCTTTCTGAATTATGAGAAAATCTTCAAA
>AMWB02005284.1_pt3 | contig 17098 bp, 19 predicted proteins | sample 200311 | NCBI WGS metagenome assembly AMWB02 (sample SAMN02737377, study PRJNA173069) | bioreactor metagenome | biome: anode biofilm in microbial fuel cells | place: USA: California | collected 2010-12-16 | reverse complement strand
AGGCGGTCTGGGACTACGTTGTCGAACCCTATGTGGTCACCGCCGATGTCTACCGATTGCCCGGACGAATCGGCCGGGGCGGATGGTCCTGGTACACCGGGTCGGCGGCATGGATGTACCGGGCCTGGATCGAAGAGGTTCTTGGTCTCAAGGTACGGGGGAATCGGATGGAAATTGACCCGGTCATCCCGGCGACCTGGCCTCGCTTCAGCCTCAATTACCGGCACGGTGAGACAACCTATGCGATCGAGGTGGAAAATCCTTCCGGCTGTCAGCGCGGCGTAATCTGGGTGGAGATGGATGGAAGACGCGTGGTCGATGAGGTTATCCTGCTGGAACGGGAACTGGTCAAACATCGGATCATCGTTATGATGGGGCAAGCAACCTGACCCGTGGAAGCTGCCATCGATCTTCCGAAAACTTACAGACTTTCCGCATAGCGTTCGCCTACTGCTAGCCAGCAGACTGGCCACGCACCAAGTCGTCAGGCTGCAGGGATGCATCGCCAGGAAAACCATGGCAAGCAGGGCAACTACCTTGAACATATGGTTCCAGATCACATCACTCCAACAACGACGTCTTGAATTCCGGAATTTATTTGCATGGTTTAAATGATAACCACTTTTCCTGTGTCATCTGATCGATATCGTCTCCCTGTCATTCAGGTCATATTTGCCCAAGTGGTCATATCTGACCACTTGGGCAAATATGACCTGAACTTCTGGATCAGGTTGCAACTGTCTTTTCCGTCAAGTTTATAAATATGGTTGAAAAATAAAGAAGATAGATGATACAGCTGAGTACTTTGAAACCTGGCATAAGGATTGCTTTGTAAAGAGAAGGGAGCGCCCCCTCCAACTGTGACGGTCTGCATCGGCAAACAAATAAGCAGTGGATAGTATAATTCCCGGTGAATTTCATGGCCATTAAGGGAAAAAACTTAAAAAAATGAATACCACAAAGTCTTCCTCAAAATCGATACGATTATTGCCGCCCAAGCAATCCGGCGGTGCTGCGGCCCCGGAGTTAGAGGTATCGCGATCGAAAATTGAACCAGTGAAACAATTCCCCATCGTCGGCATCGGTGCCTCAGCCGGTGGACTGGCAGCCTTTGAGGCCTTCTTTTCGGGCATGCCGGCGGTAACCGATCCCAACATGGCCTTTGTCCTGGTACAGCATTTAGCCCCGGACCATAAAAGCATCCTTACCGGTCTCATCCAGCGCTATACCCGCATGCAGGTCTCCGAGGTCAAGGATGGGATGGAGGTGCATCCGAACTGTGCCTATATCATCCCGCCGGGTAAGGACATGGCCTTTCTGAACGGCACCCTGCGATTACTCGAACCTTCCGCGCCTCGCGGTCAGCGACTGCCTATCGATTTTTTCTTCAGATCGCTGGCCAGGGATCAGCGGGAAAGGTCCATCTGTATTGTCCTTTCCGGCACCGGCAGCGACGGCACCCTGGGCATTCGGGCAATTAAAGGCGAGGGTGGCATGGCCATGGCCCAATCCCCCAACACCACCGAATATGACGGCATGCCAAGGAGTGCCATCGCCACTGGCCTGATTGACTATGAGCTGCCGCCGGCGAAGATGGCCGTCCAGCTCATGGCCTATGCAGCACACGCCTTCACCGGGCAGGCCAAACGCTCTTTGCCTGCACCGACAGAGGATGCAAACACCAGGCAAACGATATTCAATGTGCTGTGCAAGGTGACCGGACACGATTTTTCCCAATACAAACCAAGCACGATCAATCGCCGCCTTGAACGACGACTGGCCGTCCACCAGATCGAGACGATGGCTGACTATGCCAGGTACCTGCAGCAGACTCCCGCCGAGGTGGAAGCGCTCTTCTCGGACCTGTTGATCGGCGTGACCAGTTTTTTCCGCGATCCTAAATCTTTCAAGGCTCTTGAGAAAAAAATCATCCCCAAACTCTTTACCGACCGATCCGTAAGCGACACGGTCCGGATTTGGTCACAGGGCTGCTCGACCGGCGAGGAGGCCTACTCCCTGGCCATTCTGCTGCAGGAGCATCTGAATACACTCAGGCAGAGCTACACGGTGCAGATTTTCGCCACCGACATCGACAGCAGGGCAATCGCCACGGCCCGTGCCGGCCTCTATCCGGTCAGCATCGCCGCGGATGTCTCCCCTGATCGGTTGGCTCGCTATTTTACCATCGAACCCGATAACACCACTTACCGCATCCACAAAGGCATACGGGATATGGTGATCTTTTCCGAGCAGGATGTCATCAAGGATCCACCGTTTTCAAAGCTCGACTTCATCAGCTGCCGCAACCTTCTCATTTACATGAGTTCCAACCTGCAAGAGCAAATCATCCCTCTTTTTCATTATGCACTCAAACCGGGCGGTTTTCTTTTCCTTGGCTCTTCGGAAACTGCAGGGGATTGTGGCGATATGTTTGCCGTATTTGATAAAAAAGCCAAATTCTATCGCCGCAGACAGGTGATAACCAGCGTTTATCGAGTTCCCCTGGGCCACAATTTTCCCACCAGGGCGGTTGAAGATAGTATCCAGCCACAACCTGCCTGGAAGAAATATGGTATCGGTAAGATGTCTTTGCGCGAGTTGACCGAGCAGGCACTGCTGCAGCAGGTAGCCCCTACCGGGGCACTTGTCAACGGTCGCGGCGATATCCTCTATCTCCATGGACGCACCGGGATGTACCTGGAACCACCCCCGGGGGAGACCGCCGTCAATAATATCCTGGAGATGGCTCGCGATGGGCTGCAGCACGAATTGGCTACGGCTCTGCACAATACATCGACAACACAGGAAATTTCATATCGCACCGGTTTACGGGTCAAAAGCCATGATGCTTTCATGACGGTCAATCTGACCATCAGCCCGATGATTACCGGTCCGACAACGTCAACCGAGGTCCCTCTCTATCTGGTTATTCTCGAGGAAGTGGTGCCAGTGGAAGACGACACGTTTACCGACGCTGAGAGATCCACCCTTTCAGCGGAACTCGATGCAAGCGTGCATATTGCCTCGCTCAGGCATGAACTGCGAGCCAAGGAACAATTCCTGCAAACAGCCAACGAAGAGCTTAAATCCTCCATTGAGGAAATGCAATCAATCAACGAAGAACTGCAGTCCGCCAATGAAGAACTGGAGACCTCCAAGGAAGAACTCCAGTCGACCAACGAGGAACTCGCCACCGTCAATAGCGAACTGCAGAGCAATGTCGCGGATCTGACCAGGGCGAACAACGACATGAATAATATGGTGGCCGGCACCGGCATCGGTACGGTCTTTGTCGATCACCTCATGCGCATCCTCCGTTTCACCCCCGACCTTACCCGGATCATCAACCTGATCAAGACCGATGTGGGGCGGCCCATCGGTCATATTGTCTGCAATTTGACAGGATATGACTACTTTGTCGCTGATGTACAGGCCGTGCTGGATAACCTGATCCCCACGGAGAAAGATGTGCAGACAGTCGAGGGACTCTGGTACACCATGCGCATTCAACCCTACCGCACCGTCGATAATCTGATCGAAGGGGCGGTCATCAACTTTATAGACGTAACCGAACGTAAGCGAATCGAAGATGCCCTGCAAAAAGCCTTTGACGAAATCCGCACCTTGCGGGGCATCGTTCCGATATGTGCAAAATGCAAACAGATCCGTGATGACAAGGGCTTCTGGAGCCAGGTGGAAGACTATGTTCAGAACCACACCGAAGCGGAGTTCAGTCATGGCATCTGTCCGGAATGTGCGAAGGAGCTTTACCCCGATTATGAACTGGGACCCGGAAGTACAGGTAACCCGTCATAACCGTACACGCTTAAAACATCTCCACAAGGAGGAACACATGAACATGAGCAATTTACATCTGAGCCTCACGCCGCTGGTCTCACTGATCGCCGGGATTCTCATTCTGGTCGCGCCTCGACTGCTGAATTACATTGTGGCCATCTATTTGATTGTTATCGGCCTGATTGGCCTGATCGGCGGCACCAACTTTCATATGCGATAATGGCAGGGGTCTCAGAGTGGATTTTTTTGGGTACCCTTTATCGTAATTTACATTTTGCCCTTTAAGGTTGAAATTATGAACTCTTTTGACACGCTACTCTTTCCGGAAACAGATATTTTCATTGAGAAATTCTATTCGCTGTTGTTATTTTTCACCCCCCTGCACTTTTTGCAGGTGGTGGAACATGGACCCGGCACTGTCATCAATTCCGACGCCGAGCTTTTCCTAAAACGTGGTTTGTGTCGGGCTCATGTTCCTGCTCCTCTTGGCGACAATCGTGAACACTTTTTACGGCTGATCCATGATATCAGTGAAAAAAAAGAACATCTTGTTACCCAACTGAGCGGACTCACTACAGACTCAAGCCCTGCTCAGGCAGGTAGAGAACCACTTGATCCCAAGCATGGAATCATTTCTTCTCTGCTTCAGGAATATGGCATGGAACACGTTACAACCACGATGGATCTGCAACTATGGCAGGCTCGATTGGTCCTTGCCATAGCAGAGATACTCGACACCAACCAAGAAGATCTGCAGGAGCAGCTTTTTTTCTTCAACGAGGATGAAATCGCCGCGTATCGTTCCCTGCAGGGAGAAACAGATTCGAACGAGGAAGATCTCTTCAGCGAGTTGGAAAACATCAAGGCACGACTGGAAAAATCACGATTAGGGGGCATTAAGAAACGCTTTGATGCCTGGGTTCATCTCTTGCAAAACCAGCCTGTCCCGTCGGTAAAAGTCTGGCTGGCTTCAACACGTGACAGTGCAGATCAAATTTTCAACAGGTATGAATCTATCGGCAACGCTCACGCCGTGCCCTTGCTCAAGCTTGCGCTTCCGGCACAGATTGCGGCAAGTGGCCAATACATGGTGGAGCAGATAGAAGAGTTCCAACTTGCAACAATGCCCATTCACCGAGGGCTTGTCGCTGATTTTGAGCGCATCGCAAGGACTGTCCCGTACGTGCATGATGCACACAAGTCCCTCCTTCCTTATGGAACTGATTGGACCGATCAATGGGAATGCGCGCTGGATGATTTTTTTCCAGCATCAAGTAACGGGAGAAATGATATCACGTTCTATCTGCTGCCGGATCAGCGGATTGACCGTCTCCTGTCTCTGAAGGCATCGTCAGGTGGTGCACATGGAGACGCTGTGCATGGGTTGCTTGCTATCCTTGCTACTCCGCAGACCTTGTAACTATTTTATGGAACTGTCTATTCTAGTGGTGGTTTGCGGGCAAGAAGGACGTTAGAGAGAACTCAAAAGGAGAAAAATTCAAATGAAAATCTCAGACTGGCTGGATGAAAAGGAAGCAGAGAATGTAGATGTATCGCAAATCATCCTGCCGACCAACATGGCTTATGATGAAGACCCGGATGAAACTATTTTCTTCAAGGAAATGAATCCCTGCGGCCTGTTCTGTACCGAAAATCATCCCTTTGCGACGGTGGAACGCTTTGGGCACTGGTATTTCGCCAGAGGCCAGGACAAGAAAGCAGGAATTCATTCGTCCGAGATGATGTGGCGGTTATTCACCAAGGATAAGAATATTGCTCTGCAAACGGCGAAAGCGCACATAGAATAAACAGGAAACATGCCCGAAGCTTTTGGTACCTTTCAGTTAAGGCAGCTCGACCATCATAACAAATAGTTATTATATATTCTTCAATTTGATAATGCCTGGAACAGGAATTGCTTAAAACACTGTATTGGCATAGGGATCTGACCAAAAACTTGCGTACCGTTGATAATTTGATCGGTCCGTAGAGAATCGAAAAACTTCCCGGTATTGCACGGCTACGCAACACACCGGACCTCCGGGGTTGGTCAAAGCGTAACGGCCTCGGTTACATTCGACACGCATATTCAAGGTTTCAATGATAAGGATATGAGGATCGTATCCTGCAGCATAACGACTCCGCTTGACAGCCTCGACCAAATGGCGAGCACAATTGCATTGCTCCAGCGGTGAGGCTGGGGAAAGTCAACGTGTTACAGAGAGGTCACATATGACCATCGGTTGCATATGACCACCTGGGTGCAACCACCAGTTATAGCTAAAAATATTTTCATTGAAACATTAGACAATGATATCATAAAGTTACAAAGTTTACTGCAAAGTGCATCAGGCTGGCACAATAATTGAATCATTAGAGATAAAGAAAGCGACACTGTTCTTCCTACTGCCTGTCTTATCGCCGCCTTTTCATCAGGACCACTAAAGATAGACCTGGTGCCGAACGTTTCGGGGCTTCATCCAGCATACACTTCAATATTGAAAGGAGAATTAACATGCTTGGAACAATTGCAATCATCCTCATTGTCCTCTGGCTTCTTGGTCTTGTCTCTTCGTACACCATGGGAGGGTTTATTCATTTACTTCTGGTTCTCGCAATCATCATGATTCTGGTTCGGCTCATTCAGGGCCGTCGTATCTAGCCCGATTCCGATAACTGCCGTTGCAAGATGTGAGAGATGAAAGTTTTGTGCTCTTGCCGGACACAACTGGCATAAAAGATACAAGAAAAACTGTATTCCGTGCGATTCGGCTTTGTAAAAAGGAAATTTGTCAGCGATCTATACGTGACCAGCAATATGACCATCTGGACCGAGTTCGCACAAAAGACCAATTTAAATCATTGGACGATAGCGACGTATCCGACAATGCAACTTTCACACAACAAGGAGATTCATCGTGAAACTAACACAATTTCTCAAACGTTTTCTGGTAGGCCTTGCTCTTGTTACCTTTATTGCCGGCTGTGCCGGGACTTCAAAACGGGAAAGCACCGGAGAGTATTTCGATGATTCGGCCATCACCACCAAGGTTAAAGCCGAAATTTTTAATGATCCGATGCTCAAGGTGATGCAGATTAATGTCGAATCCTACAAGGGAGTGGTGCAATTGAGCGGATTCGTCGATTCCAGGCGAACCGCTGAGATGGCAGCACGAGTAGCGGCATCAGTAAAAGGGGTCAAAGCCGTCAAAAACAGTCTTGTTGTTAAATGAACCGGCAGCCAATTCGCTTTGAATCGGCCGTCACACTTAAATAAAATTTAGGAGAGTCTCCATCATGAAAAGTACGCAAGACAACACCCAAAAAATGAGTGAAGAAATGCAGCACATCATTGACCATGCCCGAGCCCTCGTAGATGCCACGTCGGGAGAGCTTGACGATCGGATCAAATCAGCCAGAGAGGCATTGAAAGAACGCCTGGACTCCAGCAAAAGCGGGTACGGCGATCTTGAAAAGCAGGTTATGAGTAAAGTCACGGAGGCTGACGAGTTTATTCATGTAAAACCTTACTATGCCATAGGTGGAACATTCATCGGTGGCCTGCTGCTGGGTTGGTTCATGTCAAGGAAATAACATGACCAGACTTCCACGAATCATTTCCAGGTTTACCGGGGCTGCCGGGCGATTCAGTGAATTAGCCGGCCAAATCCTCGAAGATCGCCTGGAACTGCTGGCTCTGGAGCTACGCGAAGCCAAAATACGTCTGATCCAGGCATGGCTTCTGGCCTGTATGGGGATGGTCTTTTCCATGGTTGGGCTCCTGCTGGTGGTTCTGGCCGGGGTGTCCATCTTGCCGCCCGAATGGAAAATTTACGGACTCTTAGCCGCTGCTGCTGCCAGCCTGTTGGCGGGAGTATTCCTCTTTATTGCCGTCAGCCGACACCTGGGACAAAAACCGCTGGCTTTTGACCAGAGCCTTGCGGAATTGAAAAAGGACATGACATGTTTCTCAATCAGGAAATGAAAAAAATCCAGGAGGCCAAGAACCGCATGGCCATATGTTGTGAGCTGCGTCGTCAACTGGTTCATGTCGAGGTCCATGGCATCCGGAGCGGTATGTTCAATGCGGGTTCAAACCTTACCCTGGGACTGACTATCATTGAGCAGATTCTCGGATTTATACGCGAGCGTAAAGGCACACGCAGCTAGTGTCGACCCGGCCGACAGCCGGTGAGATTACTAAAACAGTTCACGACAAGGGAGGTGCTGAAAAATTGCCCTTTCTCAAGGTTAGAATTTAAGTAAATCTTCAATAGAAAGTGTTATGCCAAACAAACCCACTGTAGAGCCAAAGCCATGTTCGATTTCTTTCTATATCGTGCTTGGTGCTGCGCTTCTTGCCTTCATTCGAACATTCGCACTTCTCTCGCCCATTTTATTGTCCCTTGTGCTTGTTCTGTTGATATCTCTTGCAATCAATCCGGTGATAACCTGGATGAGGGCCAAAAAAGGCGGAAGAGAAATACCGACTGGACTGCTCACGGTGGGATCGATAGTGGTGATCGGTTTGACATTCTGGGCATTCTTCGGTCCGATGAAGGCCTCGGTGGTTACCATCTCGGAAACCTTGCCCGGTTACTGGGAACGTCTCCAGAAACCCCTGATTAAAATTGAGCAGCAATCAGTAATTTTCGAGGAAAAACTCCAGGCGGAAGTCAGCACTGAAATTGCTGAGGACAGTTCCGTGTCGGGAAATCAGCTAGTAGCGCCACTGAAGAAAAAAGCGACTCAAGCAGCTTCTCCCAAAACGGCGGACACGCTTCGCACCAGTTTGAGCAAGATGATCAGAGATGCACTGGGCAGCTTCACGGCAGTAGCATTCAACGGAGCGCAGATACTGGTCGTTCTGGTAACGGTCTTTTTTGGGGTGATCTTTATGCTCATGAATCCCCGCCCGATCCTCGGTACAATAATTGCCTTTTTCCCTGAGCGCCACCATGATCAGGTGGTGACTATCCTGCAGCGTATCGGAAAATTTGTTCCGATGTGGGCCGGCGCGACACTGCTGGGTATGATGTCCATAGGCATGCTGGTTTTCATGCTGATGTGGCCGATCTTTGGTTTCATGGATGCATTGGTTCTTGGGCTGGTCGCTTTTGTTCTGGAAGCGATTCCATTTCTGGGTCCGATACTCAGTGCCGTGCCGGCACTTTTACTGGCTGTCGGCCAAGGCGGGCTGACTCCGCTGTGGGTCGTGCTTGTCTATATCGCCGTTCAAGTCTTCGAGAACAATGTGATCATCCCTTACATTATGGCGCGGCGCCTGAAATTACATCCACTGGCAGTAGTCTTTTCCATGCTCCTCAGCATCGCCGCTTTCGGCGTGTTGGGGGTTTTAATCGCTGCACCCATGGTTGCTGTCGTGACTATCCTGCACGACGAGCTTTATCGGAAGCGTTTTCTTCCCACGACAACAGACGCCGAACTGGATCATCTGGCAGGAATCGCTTTGCACGAGAATCAGCCGTTTAGCACATTGCCGTTGGCAACATGCGGGATATCTCTCCAGAAACAAGACGAAAAACTGTGAAATCATCAGCGATGAACGTAGGGGTAAATATCCTTAACTTATTGACAATATAAGGAAAAATAGCCTGCCCCCGGAACAGTTCACCGTCGTAAACAATTCAAATTTAACAAAGGGGAATAAAGTATGCTGATCAAATTATCCACTGACAAAACCGTGAGTGAAGTCGCAGCTGCCTTACAGATTGCCGTCCCGGCCAATCATTTCGGAATCATGCAGGTCCACAATCTCCAGGAAACCATGTCCAGGAAAGGAGTCGAGTTCACCCGGGAATGTCAGATTTTCGAAGTCTGCCAGCCACAACAGGCGAAAAAGGTTCTTGAACAGAATATGAGCATCTCCACCGCCCTGCCCTGTCGGATCTCCCTCTATCGGGAAGATGGTAAAACCATTCTGGCCACCTTGAAGCCAACTACCCTTCTGGCGATGTTCAACTCGCCACAAATGGCCGGAACAGCACAGGAAGTAGAGAACACAATCATAAAAATCATGCAGGAAGCAATATCGGCTTGAGCGGTTGCCAAAAGGAAAATTACATGAGGACAATTACCCTGCTCGCCATCACCCTGATCACTCTGGGGATAGCGGGATTCGGCTCCCCATCCCCCACCATGGCATCTTTAGACAGGACCGACGATGCGTTTCTCGCTGGGTATATTGCCTCGGTCCTTGAACGTGACCTGCATTGGCAACGAGACAGCTATCATTTACAAATAACAAAAGGGGTTGCCACGATTACTCTTTTTCAGGAGGACCCCGTACGCGAGGAAGAGGCAAACAGACAGCTGCTGGAAATAGACGGCCTGCAGAGAATGTCCATTGTGGTGCAGCCGGAGCCTGCTACCGGGGTCAATCCGGCGGCACCTGTCACGTTTATGGGAATAACCGGGGAAGGGGAAAACTTTCCAACAGGTGACTTGTTCCAGCCACTCATCGCCGACCCAAAGCAGCCGCAGTTCTACGTGAGTATCAACCGTTTCAAATCTCTGGGATTGCGAAACACCATGGCCTTTGTCGGCTTTGGAGAGACCTTCGGGCTATATAGGTTCTTCGGCGGCAAGGAGGGAGATGGCCTGCAATTCAGTCTGGAAGCAGGCCTGTTCGGCCAATTCAATCTTGATACCCCTTCCGCCAATCTGATCAACGCAGACTATACTATCGGTCTTCCAATCACCTACCGGTATGGCGACAACTCCCTTCGGTACCGCATATATCACCAGAGTTCCCACCTGGGGGATGAACTTCTTCTCGGCGATAATCCCCCGGAGAGAATCAATCTCAGTTATGAGGCTTTTGAGTTGATCTATGCAAGAGAATGGCGGAATTGGCGGGCGTACGGCGGCGGTGAGTACCTGGTGCACAAGGAACCTTCCGACCTCAAGCCGGCAAGCGGCCACTGGGGAATCGAGTATCAGGGCAGCCAGACGCTTTTCTGGAACGGCAGACCGATCGGTGGGGTCGACATGAAGAGCCTGGAAGAGCATGACTGGGACATCGATACCAGTATTAAGGTCGGTCTCGAATTCGGTCACCCCAATCCGGGGCAGCGCCGCCTGCGCCTGATGATCGAATGGTACGATGGATTTGATCCTTATGGTCAGTTTTACAATAACAAAGTTGATTTTTTCGGCCTTGGCGTGTCTCTGGGATTCTGATTGAAAAATGGCCAAATACAACCAACGCTCAGATATGACTCTTGGACTTGGGGCTGGTATTACCTCAGGCAGCGATGCCGCAGGTAAGTATAACCAGAGGCATCTCTCTGCCAGCGCCAATCCGATTTGCCGCACCACCGAGGTTGGTAGTGCTGTCGGAGACGTATATAGGTTGTCACAGACGCAGCTGAGGACATCTTCTCTTACGATGGCTGGTGGTGGCCCCTGGAAGGTAATTGGTATCGATCCCGGGCATATAATCCAGGGTGGCAGCACTATAGAGAAGTCCCTTATCTTCATCGCGAGATACCGCTAGGCTGGAAGAACGACGACAATCATGGAGATCATAACGATCGCGGTAGAAAAGGAAATAACTAAAGATGTTATCGGCGAATCCGGGGCTGCAAGGTCCCGGAGTTGAAAACAATTATATAACGTATCAGGAGAGGAGAATAATGTTTACACTCAGAACATACATGTCCGTTCTTCCGGCGAAGCAAAAAGAGGTCCTCCTGACACTCCTTTCCTTACTTCAGCAGGCCGAAAAGAAGCAAGGGTGTGTGAGCTATGCTATCTTCTCTGATATCGAAGACGAAAATGTTTTCAACTTGATATCAGAATGGGAAACTCGTCAGTGTCTCGACCAACATTTGAGGTCCAACCACTTCAGTATTTTGCTTGGCACCAAAAGTCTTTTGTCAGCACCATTGAAGATTCAAATTCTGGCTGGTTCAGATTCAAAAGAGAGCGAGGCGCTTCATGACTTGAGAAATATCCCGTGCGACAAATAGTATGAAAATGAAGTTGTGCACCGCTTACCATTTCCCTTTCTCCGAAAGTTATAAATACCCATTGGTTTTTTCTGCCTCCCGGCGGAATATTCGTCCATAAGGCCGCCAGGCCAAATCAACTCCGTACGGTCAAATACAACCATTGGTTATATTTGACCACATTAATCAGGAATATCTCTCCATAATTCGTTTTCACCATATCTTAATTATTTATCTGAATTCAGAGAGTTGTATGAAAAAAATTGAATGTCAATGACAGGGCACGAAGATTGCAAACCGTAAACTATAGAAGAGGATTTCGTCCACCCTTTCTTTATTGCAAACATGTGAAGGATGAAGCGACCACTACATCGCTTACACGTAAGAGAACTATTTTCATGTCCTGGCAGATTTGCTATTTTTTGAACCCCTTTAGGAGGTACCATATGCAATTAACAAAAGAAGCACTCAAGGCTGCAATTCTTGAAAAAGCACATACGTCATCGAAAGCACAATTGTACATTAAAGATTTCTATAGCTGCGATCCAGAGACAAAGCCACGTGATCTGAAAAATCTGGCCAATGATCTTGTTAAGGAAGGGAAACTCATGTTTTGGTCTTCCGGGTCAACAACAATGTATGCGTTGAAAAGCCGGATTAAAAACGAAGAGAGCTTAGGAGGAATTTGACAATCAGTTTCCAAATTATAGGCTCTCTTGTGCAAATAATTCTCAAGAGAGCCGCAGGTGTCTACTGCCAATATTTTTTACATTCACGCTGAAGCCCTGAGCCTTATTCTCGCTTAATGTGGGTGTCCGGCCCGCTTCTGATTCTCATGTACTGTGAGTCTGGATTTAGGGTCACCATGTGACAATTCAACCACTTGGCAATATTCTTGCCAAGTGGTTGAATTGTTGTCTTTTGTCGTGATGGAAAAGAAGGTCGCGCCTCTCCCCACCCTTGACGCTTTACTGCTGAGTCGGTGCAGCAAAGCCTTTATTTTGATTGACCGCATCCAGGTCGATCGTCACGTAAAATACGGCCTCCGTTTTGCCGTATGTTCCACCAATGCCCTCAGACAATACAACCATGCATGTTTTATTGGGTTTCAGGAAAGCGAGCATGATATTTTTATACGAGGCCTCGCCAACCAGTTTCCATTTGTTGTTGCGCATTGAGCTAACGATATAGTCTTTGAGTGAACTTATCTGCACCCGCCCGCTGTAGCTATGAATACCACCCTGGAAAGAATTCGTCTGCATGGCAATGCTTTTATCTGATGAAAGACTCATCTCAAGAGGCAGCTCGATATCACCGTAGCCATCCACCATGGTGGCCATTGCATCCAGACCATCACTTCCCTTCGGCGCGCCGGCTCCTGCTCCGCCGAACATATTGTTGGCACATCCGCTCAGGATTCCCAGCAAGGCCAATAAAGCCAGGATCCCGCCGACATTTCTTCCAACTGATTTCAATTGCCTCATCTGCATAGCCACAACCCCCTTTTAAAATTATTAAACGTGATTTCCAGCGTTTCTCCATGTATATATCTTTACATCCTGCCGGGTCCGTATCGCGGTAAAGCATGAACGAAAAGAATAAATAAATCAATAAGAAACAATAAGTGAAAATTTATACCATAATATTTGATTTATTTGAACAATTTTACCTTCGCCTCACCCCCTGAGCACCCCTCAGGCCAACTGGAGATCATAAAATATGTCAGCACAAAAAAAAACAATAAAGGTAACGACTCTGCCGATTCGGCTCGGTCAGTTCCTGAAGCTGGCAGATCTTGTCCAGGATGGAATTGAAGCAAAAATAAGGATCCAGAACGGAGAAGTAATGGTCAATAACCTTCCCGAAACCAGGCGGGGAAGACAACTCCGGCATCTCGATGAGATCACTCTCGACGGAAGAGAATATATTGTTGAATTTGCACAGCAATAGCCGCGCTAACAGGCTCTGGCACAGCAATATATTCCACCATTATTCAGATGCAGAAGCCGACAATGAATAGACCGCAACCTCAGACTCCATGCCTCGCAGCAGCATATTGTTTTCGGTTCTGATCGGGAAAGCACCATCCAGGGTAGCATAAACCCGGTCGGTTATGAGTATTTGTCCTGAATCCGTTATCGCCGCCAACCGTTGAGCGATGTTCACATCCTGGCCGATGACCGTATAATCGAGCCGGGTGGAAGAACCGACATTCCCTAAAAACATCGGTCCCCGGCTGATGCCAATGCCCAGCCCCACATTTTTAAAGATGGCATTTTCCTGCTCCCAGACAATCCGTATTTTTTCAAATTCGACCATAATGTCTCGAGCCGCAGAAACCGCGGCCACATTTGGATTATCAAGTTTAACCGGGGCACCAAAGATAGCAAGCGCAGCGTCGCCCATAAATTTATCGAGCATCCCCTGTTGGGAGTACACAACACTCGCAAACATATCGAAAAAACTGCTGAGAAATACTCGCAGACGGATTGGTTCCAGATATTGGACGAGCAGGGTAAAATTTCGTATGTCGGCAAAGAGAACAGTCAACTGCTGAACACTTCCGACATCGGTTAGAATCTGATTTTTTTGCACCAGCATGTGGGAAACTTCAGGAGAAACATACTGTTCAAGCTGGGCCCTGATCCTGCTGCTCTCTTCCTTTTCCCGGATGAAACGAATATTTTCCAGCGCCATCATAGCCTGACCGACGATGATCGACAGCATCTCGATATCTGCTTCTCTGAACAAAATGCCGTCCTTGGTTTCACTTACGTTGAGAACCCCAAGTACTCTGCCTTTGCTGACAATCGGCAAGGAAATAGCGGCCGAGAGTTCTTTTCGCTTCATCAGATCATGATAAGGATTCAGATGATGGTTGGCTTTATTGAGAACAATCGGCCGCTGGGACTGAAACACCTTACCGGCAATCCGCTCGCCGGGTTTAATCTGCAGATCTTCAACATAACTGGCAATAAGACCACGATAAGCAACTATTTTTAAGGAGTTGACACTTTCGTCGAACATCATCACGGACACCGTCGGAACGTTCACCTCACGGGCAACCGCATCGGCTAGTTCCTCGTAAATATCCTGCTCACATTCCGCTGCAATGAATCTCTGGCCGAGAGTATAGAGTGGCAACAATATTTTCATCCGGGTTACATCTTCCCGAAGATCGGTTATTTTCAGAATTTCATGCACTGCCTCGATAAGCTGGGGCGCAGCAAGTGGTTTTTTGCAAACTCTGCTGAACCCCTTATTCATGGCGTCAATGACTATTTCCGAGCTGGCGTGGCCGGTAACCAGTATTCCGGCAAGAGCCGGGTTGGCCTGCCGCATGGTTTCAAAAGCCGCAATCTCCGTCATATCCTCAAGGATTCCATTAACTATGGCCAGGACATAACTGTCTTTATCCGCAATGGCGGCAACCTGGTCTTCACGTACGCAACTCACCCCGTACCCAAATTCAGCCAAGGCGGTTTGGCACGTCTTACAAACGAGGTCTTCGTTATCAATTACTAAAATTTTACGCAAAATTTCTCCGCTTTATATTAGCTCATCCAAGCCATCCACATTCCTGCGCTCGCACCCGGAATTTTTTATCCCATCGCCGGCTATGCTGGTGCACTTGTCAATGCGCCCTGCTCCCATCGCCTGAGCAGCTCAATCAACGTTCTCACCCCGACACCGGACGGGCCTTTGGGAATATATGATTTCTCTGTGAAATCCCAGGCTGTGCCGGCAATATCCAGATGGGCCCAGGGAACCTCACCGACAAACTGATGCAAGTACTCCGCCGCAGTAATACAGCCGGCCGGCCTCCCTCCGGTATTCTTGGTGTCTGCAACTTTTGATTCCAGCTGTTTGCTATACATTTTGCCCAGCGGTAAGCGCCAGAGAGGTTCACCGCATATGCTGCCGGCCTCGGCAAGTTTTTCCGCCAGCACATCACTGTTGCTTAACAGCCCGGAATAATGATGCCCAAGGGCAATGATGACAGCACCGGTAAGGGTCGCCAGATCGATTACGCAGGTGGGCTTAAATTTTTCTATGCCATAGGCCAGGGCATCGGCCAGGATAAGACGGCCTTCCGCATCAGTGTTCTCGATCTCGGAAGTAATTCCACCATAATGAGTAATAATATCACCAGGTTTTACTGCCCCTCCGCCCGCCATGTTGTCCGTTGACGGAACAAGAGCGACCACCCTTACTGGCAACTTTTCCCGGGCAATGGCCTCTATTGCCGTCAACACTGCGGCGCCTCCGCACATGTCATACTTCATGTCCATCATGCCCTGGGCCGGTTTGAGACTGATACCACCCGAATCGAAGGTAAGACCTTTACCGACCAGCAGCACCGTCTCACCATTTTTTTTGGGGCTATATTCAAGAACAATCAGCTTTGGCGGTTCTTCCGAACCTTTGTTTACCGCAAGAATCCCGCCCATACCAAGCTTAACCATATCGGCCTTTTCCAGAACGGTGCAGTGCAGCTGCAGCTCTTTGCCGATCTTCTGCGCATATTTAGCAAAATGGCGAGGAGTCCAACCATTCCCCGGCTCATTGGCCATATCCCGTGCAGCACATGCGGCCAAGGCACTGCTTTGGCCCCTGTCGGCTGCTTTGCCTATTTTTGATCTGCCGGAACTTGAAAGCAATTCTAGCTTCTTGAGCCCAGGATACGCATCGTCATCCTTTTTCTTATATTTTAAAAACTGGTACGCGCCAAGAAGTGTCCCTTCGGTCACATATTCTCCCACGGTTTCGGCATCCAGCCCGGGGAAAGAGGGGATACAGACAGCAACAGTTTCGATCTTGTTTTGCCGGCACTGATTGGCAATCGTACCGCCGGCAACTCTCAGCATCTCTCTCGTCTCGTCGACCTGTGTGGCTTCACTCAACTCCCCGAGGCCAAGCAGCAGAAGCCTCCTGCATTGCAGTAAGCTTTCCAGTCGACCAGTATCCGGATACAAAAGAAGAGATTGTTCTTTTTTGCCGGTGAACTCCTTTAAATTCTGCAGCCATTGCATCGTTGAGTCGGGGAGCGTCTCGCAGATAAGAGCCCCATCGGTATTCCGGGCAACAAAGAGCACCAGTAATGGTCCAGAATATTCTTCCACTTTTTTTTGTGACATAACTATTTTTGCACTCTTCATTCTTCACCTTTATGTTTGTTTATCTGATTACCCCTCAAGCTCAGCTTGTCGAAATGGAAGGGTGTGGGCTGTTTGTTTTACGGGTCTCTGCAGCCAAGGATGGCTGCAGCGAAGCCCCCAGGGATGGGTTTACGGCGTCCCGGGAAACGAACAGCCCACACCCTGGTT